>Ga0209755_10004904_pt1 | contig 15522 bp, 13 predicted proteins | sample TergutCo191P1_FD_187301 | JGI IMG/M metagenome (GOLD analysis project Ga0209755, IMG submission 187301) | Cornitermes sp. P1 segment gut microbial communities from Petit-Saut dam, French Guiana - Co191P1 (SPAdes) (version 2) | ecosystem: Host-associated > Arthropoda: Insects > Digestive system... | reverse complement strand
ATTTTTACGGTGATTGTAATTTGCTTTGCGAAGCGGCTTTATGCGGCGCGCTTTACAGGCGGCCTTATGAAAAAGACGAAACTGAGGAAACCATTTGGCTTGAGGCAATGAAGGAAAGCGCAGCGGCCACGCTTATAATAAAACCTGATAATGTGTTTATTAAAAGGCGGCAAAAACAGAAAGGTCTTTCTCAGTATGAAAAAACGCGCGGCGAGCGTTTTGAAAAAACAGTAAATGAAGGCGGGCTTTTATTCAAGGTAAATTTATCAGACTATATTGATACAGGCCTTTTTATTGACAGACGCAAGTTACGCGACATTATTCGTGTGCAGGCCGCCGGAAAAAAAGTTTTAAATTTATTTTCTTATACAGGATCATTTTCCGTGTCCGCTGCGGCCGGAGGGGCTGCCTCCACTGATTCTGTTGATCTTTCAAATACATATTTGAAATGGGCGAAAGAAAATTTTGAGCTTAATAATTTGACAGCGGATTTTTTCAATAAAAATAAAACAACAGCGCATAGGCTTATAAGGGCTGATGTACTGGAATTCATTAATGAATCAATAAAAGATAAGGCGCGGTGGGATATTATTGTTCTTGATCCGCCTGCGTTTTCTAATTCAAAAAAGATGAGCGATAATTTTGATCTGAACCGTGAATTGGAAGATATGCTTGATCAATGCGTAACGCTTCTTGCGCCGGAAGGGAAATTATTTTTAAGTGTTAATCTAAAGCGTAATGCGCCGCAGGCGCAGGAACTGGAGACGCGGTTATGCAGCCATCGGGAAAATGTGCGTGTAACGGATTTAAGCAAAGCGATTACTGACGAGGATTTTAAAGACAGAAAAATACCAAAGGCGTTTTTAATAGATTTTATTTTAACTTGAATGTGATTTTATTGACATTTTCATAATTATGTGCAATAATGTGACAAGGAGCCGGTTATTATGTTTGATACCTATATTCTGCTTATTATCGCTCTAATCCTTCTTACAACTAAGGTTTTCTCGCTTATTATGAAGACCTTTCACATGCCGCAGGTAATAGGCGCTTTAATTGCAGGTGTTTTACTGGGTCCTGCTGTTTTCAAACTTGTTGATCCAAATGCCGAAATGTACAAGCCGATTACCGTAATGGCTGAGTTTGGTGTTATTTTCCTGCTTTTCGCCGCCGGACTGGAAACCGATTTCAGGCAGCTTAAAGGCATGTTAAAACCTGCTCTTTTAATATCAGTTCTTGGAGTAGTTGTGGCGTTAGGCGGAGGATTTGTCTTAGCGCTTGTATTCAGTAACACACTCGGACTTTCGATGTTTCAAAGTTTCTTCATCGGCGTTGTCATAGCGTCCATGTCAACGAGCATCACAGTAGAAGCTCTTTCTGAAATGGGAAAATTAAAAACAAAGACAGGGACCGCGCTTTTGGGCGCTTCCGTCTTTGATGACATTCTGGTTATTATGGTGCTCGCTGTTACCATGGGCATCGGCGCAAACGGTTTTTCCCTGCTTTCTTTGGGAATAATTTTATTAAAAATAATCGCGTTTTTCGTGTTTGCCATTTTAGCAGGTCTTCTTGTTAATAAATTATTTAACTGGGCTTACGCAAGAGTTGGCGAAAAAAGAAGATTTACAGTTTTCGCGATCGCTTATTGTTTTCTTATGGCGTATCTAGCAGAACTTTTTGGTCTGGCGGATATCACAGGAGCGTATATCGCAGGCGTCGCTTTTTGCAGTACGCGGTGCGTCGAGTATCTTGAAACAAAGACACATTGGCTTTCTTATATATTATTTACCCCTGTTTTCCTCGCGAATATCGGCATACACACATCGTTCGAAGGCATGACTAGCAGCATGATTTTATTTACTGTTTTACTTATTCTAACCGCGATACTATCAAAAATGATTGGCTGCGGCTTAGGCGCAAAACTCAGTAAATTTACAAACAGGGAAAGTTTTCAAGTTGGCTCCGGCATGGTCGCTCGCGGCGAAGTTTCATTCATTGTCGCCACTAAAGGTATAGCGCTGGGATATTTAGGTACAATTATGTACCCAAGTGTTATAATGGTCGTGCTTGTTACTGTGCTTATTACACCATTATTGCTAAAAGTTGCCTATCCGCGGGAAGTTACACTGGATGTTCCGCGGGAAGTTACACTGGATGTTCCGCGGGAAGCTTCGCCAGGCGTCCCGCGAAAAGACGGTTAGAGGAAGCCAGAGATACGCTTAAATTAAACTCTTATTTTCTGCCTGTTGATCCGGCTTTTCTGTTCCACGCGTCGTTTATTTTTAATTTTTCTTCTTTAGTGATTTTTGCTGTTTTTGTTTGGCTTACTGGCGCGCTGCCGGGTATTTTTCTAAGATGCGGAGCAGGGAGCTTATCGCAGATTTCTTGCAATTTTAAAGCTACCATATTATATTGCCCTGCTAAGGTCATATTATTCGCGGATTGAAGCGCCAGGCTTTTAAAACTGTTAATGTGCCTTATTAGTTCGTCCCTGTCTTTGCAATTTTTAAGTTTGTTTACTTCAGAATCAACATTGATCATTTTTTTACCCTCTGTTAAAAATGTTACAATCTATTTATCATCATATACCTTTAGGATAAAAATTGTCAATAAAATAGGAAATCTTTACAAGGTAATAAATTTGGATTTTTTGGGTAAAAAAAAGACGATGTGCCTGGACGTCAGGGCTTTCACCCTATGCACACCGTCTGATATATGAGAGGAGATTCCCTCCCGGTATAAAAATTATCGGAGTTTCTCCGTCTGTTCTTTAGGAAAAGCTACCTTAGATTTATAATTTTTTTGTTGACAAACCGGCGTTTTCTTACTATCCTGTAATCATAAAATAACCCATTTAGCTGCGTAAAACAGGCTTTGTCTGTGCGGCTGAATAACACAAGGGAGGCCAGCGTATGGCAAAAGTAGAATTAAAGACCATTTCTAAGGTGTATGACGGCGGTGTCCGCGCGGTAGACAGCGCAAACATCGTGGTCGAGGACAAGGAATTTGTCGTTCTTGTAGGACCTTCGGGCTGCGGTAAATCAACCACTCTCCGTATGGTCGCCGGTCTTGAGGACATCACCGAAGGTGAGCTCCTCATTGACGGCGAGAAAATGAACGATGTTCCGCCAAAGGACAGGAATATCGCGATGGTATTCCAGAATTACGCCCTTTATCCGCACATGTCAGTTTATGAAAACATGGCATTCGGACTTAGGATTAAGAAAGTCCCCAAAGCCGAGATTGACAAGCGCGTTAACGAAGCAGCCCGCATCCTTGACATTGAAAAGTTCCTTGACCGCAAACCCAAGGCTCTTTCCGGCGGTCAGAGACAACGTGTCGCGGTAGGCCGCGCTATCGTTCGTAACCCCAAGGTATTCCTTTTTGACGAACCGCTTTCAAACCTTGACGCTAAACTGCGCGTACAGATGCGCGCGGAGCTTTCAGACCTTCACCTTCGCCTGAACGCGACAATGATTTACGTTACCCACGACCAGGTTGAAGCTATGACAATGGCGAATAAAATCGTTGTTATGAAAGACGGAAAGGTTCAGCAGATTGGTGCGCCTTTATTCCTTTATAATCACCCTGTTAACAAGTTCGTAGCCGGATTTATCGGATCACCTCCGATGAACTTCCTCACAGTAAAAGTAATTGACGAAGGCAGTTCCATTATTCTTGACGAAGGGTCATTCAAGATTAAAGCCGATCCCGCCCACAATGAATATTTAAAGAAATACGCCGGCAAGGAAGTATTCTTTGGTATTAGGCCGGAAGATCTTGGTTTTACCGACAAGGAAGACAAAAACAGCATCAACGTAAAGGTAACTGTTGTAGAGCCGTTAGGCGCGGATATCCACCTCTGGCTGACAACAGATACACAGCCCTTAGTAGCCCGCACAGAACCGAATCACTCATTCAAAGTCGGCGATACCGCGATCTTTATCCCCAGAATGGAAAAAGCCCGCTATTTCGACAAAGAAACAGAATTGGCGGTTATCCCGTCCCCAGACGCGTAAGCGTGTGATCGCATAACGCGAAAAATTAACGAATAATTAAAAGGGCTGCCATTGAGCAGCCCTTTTTCTTGTGTGTTTCGCTGTTTAATAAATTTATACAATTTATTTATTAATCTTTTTTAAACCTTCGGATAAATTTTTATCGCCGATTTTTCTGATTGTTCCTCCGCCCTGATTACGGTATTTTCCGGGGCTGATGCCTGTGTACGCTTTAAATATTTTTGAAAACCAGCTTTGATCTTCAAAGCAGCAGCAGGCCGCGATTTCGGAGAGCGACATTTCAGTGTCGAGTAACAGGCGGCTCGCTTTTTCAACGCGCAGTCTGTTAAGGTACTTGGAAAGGTTTTCGCCCATTTCTTCTTTGAAGATGGTGCTGAAATACGGCGGAGACAAACCTGCGACATTTGATATTTCTTTTAAGCTGACTTTTCGCGTAAAATTTTCTAGTATGTAATTTTCAGCCTTCCGCAGAGCGGCAGCGTGCGGAATTCCCCTGAAAGAGGAAATCGTTCCTGACACACGATCGACAATGCTGTGAAGAATATCAGTTAATTCTTCTACTGTCTTTGCTTCTTGAACCAATTTCAAATTCTGGCTGTTTATTTCCATTGAAAGGTTCCCGCTCTTTACAGGGCTGATCTCCACTCTGGAAATCAACACGACAAGCTCAATTACTCTTAACTGAATGTACTTAAACTGCCCGGGATTTGTGTAAAATAAAATTGCAAGCAGTTCGTTTAATGTTTTTTTTGCTTCTGTGTTTTCACCCTTGCGCAATGCAGAAAGCAGCATCTTCTCTTTTTCCAGAGGATAGCCAAGCTTTTCGGTGTTCGCTGAATACTGTTGTTTTAACACCTCTATAATTTTTGATATTGTTTCTTGTTGTTGAGCCCTTCGCCTGATTATCTCGTGATAGTCTTCACTTCCGGATGAAAGGGATTCTGCACATAACTGCATCATCTCTGCCAGAGACTGGACTTTTTCTCCGTCCGCCTCCGGCAGTGACCTGACGCGCTCCTTTAATTCCTCATTCGATATTTCACTATTGCACATAACAAAAGTATCATTGGCATTTGAGAAAAAGTCAACAGGTTTTTGCTTATCTGTTAAAAAACCTGATCCTCTGATAGCCCCTGAAAATGAGCCTTCGGTGTAAATCGGACTTATCCAGAACAATAAACCAAGATGACATTGATAAATATGACATCCGCCCTTTTTATTCGCTTCTTTTATCGCGTTTATGTGCAAATCATGGCATGGATATGTATCTTGTAAATTCGCAGAGTTGAATTTTACGCAATATGGACAAATTCTGTTTTCAGGGCTGCAGTCAAGACCGCTCTTGCCCGGAAATTGCATTTTGTACGCGCTGTCATAATAACAAATACAGCTTCCTGTGGCTTGATTATAATCAAACATGATCCTAATGGCTTTCTCCATTAAGTTATCATCATATTTCATTTGCTCTCCTGCTTTTGTTCTGATTTCCCTCATGATTTTACCCGAAATAACTCCATCTTGATCATGTCCCGGCATGAATGCCAAGTTCACGATACTTACCAGGCGTAAAGCCGGTATTGTTCTTGAATATTTTTGAGAACCAGCTTTGATCCTCAAAACCGCAGTTAACAGCAATTTCACCTATCGGTTCATTTGTTGTTATGAGCATAGCGGCGGCTTTTTCTACCCGCAGACGGTTTAAATAGTTTGAAAGGTTTTCACCCATTTCATCTTTAAATACCGTGCTGAAATATGGGGCCGAAAGTCCCGATGCCGCCGCTATTTCTTTTAAGCTCAGCTTTCTTGTGTAATTCTCCCAGATATAACGCTCCGCTTTTCTTAACGCCGAAAAATGACGGACTCCGTGAAATGAAAAAATCATTCCGGACATTCGTTCTGTAATCGAAGATAAAATTTCCGATATTTCATCGAAATTTGAACTTTCTTCGATCTTTTTTATACAGCGTTCCGTTGTTTCAAGCGAAGAATTATCCTTTATATCTTTAGGATTCGCTGCCGCTCTTGATAATAACACTGCCAGCTCCAATGCTTTCAGCCTGAATACAGGTATATTATCCTTAAATTCAAGATAAAGAATTTTTAAGAGCTTGACCAGAATTTTCTGCGCTTCTGTGTTATCTCCGCGCCTTAAACTTGCAAGGAGCATTCTCTCCATATCAAGGGTTAAAACCGTATCATGAACAGCCTGTTGTTTATTATTAATTCGCGTATTAATGTTTAAATTATTATTTGTCTTTAGTTCTTTTCTTATTTCAAATTGATCAAAGTTATTTTCCGGCAGATGATTTTTATCTTTTATTTTTGATACAATATTTTTTTGCACAAAACTCATTCCAGATATTTGTTCCGCACAAAGCAGCATAATCTGCGCGAGCGCTTTTACTTTATTGTTGTCTTTTTCGGTTTTTCTTACTCCTCCTGATAACAAAGCGCCTGCGAATCTTTCACCTGAATAAAAAGGACTTGTCCAGAAAACATAACCTTTAACACAGAGATAAATGTATGAGCCGCCAAGCTGCCTTGCTTTATTAACAGCTTCCATATGAAGGCACGCGCAGCTTTCAGATTCAGTTTTTTCGCTTTCCGGTAATGCGCAGCGGTCGCAGACAGAGTCAAATATTATTTGCTTTGGCATTAAATCAGGACATATCACAAATGCTGAACAATTCGCCGCTTTTTCATAATGTTTTGCAATCTTATCCGCTTTTAACATTAGAGGCTCTAATTCTCTGCGCTGAATAATGTTTAAACTTGACATTGTTATCTCCTTGTTTATTAAATTTAGTTAAACAAGGCAGAACAAAATACACCCTTTTTAAAAAAAGTATCAGAACGGAAATGTCTTTTAGAATGAAAATGTAGAATAAAAAACATATAAGGTTTATTATTAGATTCATGCGTTTAAAAGATGAAATTAATAATACAATCGATAAAATGATTCTTTCAGCTTCCGGCTGGAGAGGAATTTTCGCAGACGGTGAAAACGAAGAAAGCAGCTGTGAACAGATTTCAAAGGCGTATAGCATAATCTGCGGCGCCGCGGCTTTTGTTTTTTTTAATTTCTTAACAAAAAAAAGTAAAATAAAAAATATTATCTCTGCGCAAGAAAGCGGTGATATGCCTTTAATTCTGCTTGGCAGCGATACTCGTCCAACGGGAAAAGCGGTAATAGATTCGATGATCCCGGTATTATTGGATCAGCGCTGCCAAGTGCGTTACGCAGCGGTTACCGCCGCTCCGGAGATTATGGCATGGGCGCGGTATACCGGAAGATTAAACGTAAACCGCAGCGCGGGTTTTATTTATGTATCGGCAAGCCATAATCCAATCGGTCATAACGGAATTAAGTTTGGTCTTACAGACGGCGGTGTTCTCGCCGCAGATGACGCTAACGAATTAATCACCGGTTTTAGACTGTTTTTAAAATCTGACGATAATATTTCAAAAATCGAAAAACTTATTTTTAACACAAACGATACGAGCCGGTACGAATTAAAACGAACAGGAGAAGGAAATGATAACACGAGTTTACATGGTTCGCTGTATGATTCTTCTTTAAATAAAAATGAAGCTTACAAAGCCTACTATGATTTTTGCAATGAAGTTGCCTGGGGTGATGATTCTTCCGGCATCATCAGAGAGGTAAAAAACGGCTTATTAAAGAACCCGCTTGGAATTGTCTGTGATTTTAACGGCAGTGCGCGCACTGTTTCCGCCGATAAAGAATTTTTTACTGCCTTGGGACTTGGGTTTGAAAGCATTAATAACAAACCGGGCGTTATCGCGCACCGGATTGTTCCTGAAGGCGAGTCCCTTGACCCGTGCGCGAAACTTCTTGAAGAAGTTAATTCGCGTAACGCTTCTTTTACCCTTGGTTATGTCCCTGACTGCGACGGGGATCGAGGAAATCTTGTAATATGGGACGATATCAGGAAAAAATCCCGTCCGCTGGAAGCGCAGGAAGTTTTCGCTCTTGCCTGCCTTGCCGAATTTTCTCACCTTGTCTGGACAAATCAGTTATCTTATGATGCCTCAGGCAAAATATTAAACAAAGCTGCGGTTGCAGTTAACGATCCAACCTCAATGCGGATTGATAAAATCGCCTCTGTTTTCGGCGTTTCAGTTTTCCGCGCCGAAGTCGGCGAAGCTAATGTTGTTTCTCTTGCGCGTAAACTCCGCGAGAACGGATACCTTGTCCGCATATTAGGCGAAGGGTCCGCCGGCGGAAATATCACTCATCCTTCGTCTGTGCGCGATCCGGTACATACAATACTTGCGATTGTAAAGATGCTTTCGATACGCTCCGCAGAAATAAACGGAGATTATAAACCCGGTTTTTTTGAAATATGGTGCAAATTATCCAATCAAATGGAAAAATACCGCGCGGATTTCACCCTCGCCGGTATTATACAAAGTTTACCGCCTTTTTCTACAACGCCGGCGTATAATAAAGATGCGATTTTACGCATAAAAACGCAGGATCATGCTATACTAAAGAACCGTTATCAGAAAATTTTTTTGAAAGAATGGGAAGAGCGCAATGATGATCTTAAAAAGCGTTTTAACATTCATTCATGGGAAGCTGCAGCTTATAACGGAGTTAATGAAAAACGGCGTTTGGAAAGTTTCGGCGAAGCGGGCAGGGGAGGGTTAAAAATCCTTTTTTCCGATTCAATGAAAAACGAAGCCGCCTATATCTGGATGAGAGGTTCTGCGACAGAACCTGTCTTTCGTATCATGGCTGACGTTTCAGGAAGCAGACCGGAGGCAGAGCGCTTTCTTCTTGACTGGCAGCGGGAGATGATTACAAAAGCGGATAATAATTAAGGAGTTTTTATGGGAGTGCGCGGAGAGTTATTTTCTAATAAAGTAATTTTACCTAACAGGACATATTTTTTTAACGTAAAAGAAAACCGTATGGGCGATCTATACCTTAACATCGTAGAAAGCAAGAACCGCGATAACGGAGGATTTGAACGCCAGTCAGTGATATTATTCGCTGATGATCTGCAGGTGTTTTTAAAAAGTTTTGATGAATCATTAAAAGCGCTGGAGAAAGCCGAGCGCGAAAAAAGAAATCCGCAGAGAAGCGCGCAGTCTTCAAGAAGAGAAACAAAAAAACATGATGATGAATTTTCGCATAAAGAAGGCAGGCGGACGGAGAAGCGCCGCAGTGAGTATCCGCGCGAAAACGCGGGACGCTTTGAAAAACGCGCTCAGAATCCTCGTGTAAAAACAGAAAACAAACGCGCAGGCGATTATTCGCGCGGTGATGACAGACGCAGAGAAAAACGCGGCGGTGATTTCAAGCGCGAAGATGCCGGGCATAAGGAAAAACGCGGCGGCGATTTCAAGCGCGAAGATGCCGGGTATAAGGAAAAACGCGGCGGAGAGTTTAACCGTTCCCGTGACGGCGGATATAAAAGCAGGCAGAATACTTCCGGCGATAAAAGCCGCGGCGGAGAAAACAAACCAAGGGACAGAAAACGTGTTGTTGTAAAAAAACGCGATTGATCGCTATTGTTTTTGATTTTACTTTACCCTGAAACTCAATCTTTGAATCGGTGAAGGACCGAATTTTAACACAGCCTCGCGGTGCGCCTTTGTGGGATACCCTTTGTGCTTTTCATAACCGTACTGCGGATATTTTAAAGCCATTTCGTTCATTAGGCTGTCCCGCTCTGTCTTGGCCAGAATCGAAGCTGCCATCACCTGCGGAATTTGCGCGTCCGCTTTTATTAGGGCTTTACAGTTTATTTTTATTTTTAATACAATATCTTTTAAAAAGCATGGTTCATCATTAAAGTTTTTTAAATCAGGAATAAATTTTCCGTCAGCTACCGCGGATATTTCTTCACCTAACAAAAAGGTTTTATTTTCCGCCGTTTTTTTCAGCATGTCAAAAAACGCGCGTCTCATCGCAAGAAGGCTTGCCTGTAAAATATTGATGTTGTCAATTTCCGTGTGCGACGCCCATCCGATGCCCCAGAGAGTTTTTTGCATGATTATTTGCCGGGCATAAGCGCGGCGGGTTTCTGTAAGTTTTTTTGAATCATTTAAAATGTTTACAGGGAAATCACCGTCATTAAAGATCACCGACGCGGCGCAGACAGGCCCCGCAAGCGGCCCTCGTCCGGCTTCGTCAATTCCGCAAATCATCTTCTGTCTGTAATTATGTGCAGCGCGTTTTTTAGAAGCGGATCGCGGCGGTAGTAATTTTCCTCAAGTTCGGCTTCCTTTAACCCCATTAATTCATGGCTCATGTAATGAATCCAGCGGCTTTCGTCATTTAGCGACAATTCATGTTTTCTGCACCAGTAATCAGGCTGGATCGCAAGCTGCTCTTCCTTGTCAACAAAATATTTATAATCGTGAACCGCTATTTTTAAATCGCCGCGCGGTATTCCCTTTTCAAGAATTATCTTGGCAAGAAAATTAATCGTTTTGCCTGAATCAAAAATATCGTCAACTAACAGCACCTTGTCCCCGACGCGCAGATATTCAGGGGAGTATGTCCAGCCGTCCACTTTAACCTGATCCGCTTTGGCGACGTCGGTGTATGATCTTGCGACTACGGCGGCGTAGTAAACAGGACGCGCGCCTTTGTGAACAATTTTAAAATATTCGCTTATAATGTTGCCAAGGTAAGCGCCGCCGCGCAGCGATACATAAATTACATCGGGAATGAATCCCTCGCTGTAAATGCGGTGCGCCAGTTTAATTGCGTTGTCGCGGACAATGTCAAATTGTAAAAATTCTTTTTTCATTTATTGCCTCCTTTGCGCGGAACTTTCTGTTTTTTTTACGCCGCTGTTTGCATTGTCGTTTGTTCGCAGGAAACCGAAAAAGCTTCCGCATAAGCCGCCCACAATATGCGCGAACTGCGAAATGTTATCGTATTTAAAAGATTCAAAAAGCTGAACCCCCATATATAAAATTAATACAAGTATAAATGTTAAGGGAATTTCTCCTTTGGAAAAATTTGTGAATGACGAAAGAAGTATCATCATGAACACAACCCCTGAAGCGCCAAGAAGATAACTGTTAAAGAAAAGAATGTTTAAAAGCCCTGTTACAAAAGCGGTAATAACCATCATTATTAAAAGCGGAGATGATCCGTAGTTTTCTTCCAGCATCGGGCCGATAATTAAAATTATTGTAAAATTGCCGATTAGATGATCCCAATCTCCATGGCCAATAACGTGGGTAAAGATTTTAAACCAGTCAGAGCCGAAGCGGAAACTGCCTCTTCCGGGAACCATAAACATATTTTCTGTTAAACCGGGAATTAATGTGCGTGACAATAATAAAACAAGCGCGCATATTAAAGTGAAGGTAAGAACTGTCGGCGCGTTATATTTAATTCTCATAACGATAACTGTATTTCTACAGGGCAGTGATCTGAGCCTTCAACTTCCGGCCTTATTATTGATGATTTAACCTTAGTCAAAAAACTTTTATTTACGCAGGAGTAATCGATTCTCCACCCGATGTTTTTCGCGCGAGCCTGACCCATATACGACCACCATGTATAATGTCCTGTCTCTTCAGGATGAAAATGACGGAACGTGTCGGTATTTCCCGCCGCTAGAAATGAGTCCATCCATGCGCGCTCTTCGGGCAGGTATCCTGCGTTATTTTCATTTTGTTTAGGGCGCGCAAGATCAATCGGAGTATGCGCGACATTGTAATCGCCGCAGAGCAGAAAATTATTTCCCTTTTTCACGATTGATTTGCATAGTTTTAAAATTTCATCATTAAAAGCAAGCTTATAACCAAGCCGCTTTCGTTCATCCTGCGAATTCGGAAAATACGCGGCTATCAGAATAAAGTCTTTATAATCCGCTGTAAGAACGCGGCCTTCATCATCAAATTCTTTTTTCCCCAGCAGCTGAACATTTTCCGGTTCTGTTTTAGTGTAAATGGCGACGCCGGAATATCCCTTCTTTACCGCGCTTGCCCAGAATGAGTAGTAAGTTTTTCCCTTGTTTTTTGTCTGCGGATTTAAAAAAGCAGGCGGCAGCTGCCCTGGTTCAGCCTTTGTTTCGTTTAAGCAGATAATATCGGGGTCTTCTTTTTTTATCCAGTCAAAGAGTCCCTTTTTTTCCGCCGCGCGGATACCGTTTACATTCCAGGAAATAATTCGCATTGCTAATTATAAATCTTAAATAACTTTCTTTTCAATCCATTTATTGCTAAACCATCGTTTTGCGAAAAAAATGCCGCGGAAAAGGAAATCGGCGCCCATTGCAACATAGACTGCGGCCGGGCCAAAACCCAGAGTATATGCCATAAGGAATGACGAGCATACCCTTACAAACCACATTGTTGAAACCGCGACAACCATGACATAGCGCGCGTCGCCTGCAGCCTTCAGCGCGTTGGGAAGCACAAAAGACGGACACCAGAATAAAGTGGATGTAAAACAGTGAATCCTTAAAAATAGTACGCACAGACTGTGAGCTTCCTCGGACAGGTTAAAAATGCTTATTATAGGGTGCATGAATATAAAAATATTTATGTTAATAAAAAGATAAGTTATGTAAGAAAGAATCATTATTTTTTTTGTATATCTTTTCGCTGCAAGGTAATCCCCGGCTCCTATACACTGGCCTGCGATGATTAAAAGCCCGATGCCGTATCCGCTTCCGGGCATAAACGCAAGGGAATTGATTGTCGCCCCGACAGCGTTAGCTGCAATCGCCGCCGTTCCGAAAGTAGTAAAAATTCTTGTAACAAGAATTTTTCCCACCTGAAACATCGACGCTTCAAGGCCGCTTGGAATTCCGATGTTTAAAATGCGCCGAATCATCGACCATTCGATTTTTATTTTTGTAATGTCGTGCAGGTTTATAAGCCTTGTTTTATCTTTCATTAAAAGACGCATTAAAAGCAGTGCGACCGCCGCGCGCCCGATTAATGTAGAAATTGCCGCTCCTGCGACCCCCAGTTTGAATACATAAATAAAAAGCGCGTTTCCGGCGATGTTAAATACATTTAAAAGAATAACCGTGCGCATGGGAACTTTTGAGTTTCCCTGACAGCGGAACATCGCGGCGGACGCGGTGTAAAGCGCAAGGAAGGGATATGAGAGGGCTATAAAGAGGAAATAAATATCGGCGGAGTGCATTACGTCTTCTGAGATGTTGCCGTAGATAAATCTTAAGAGCGGGCGGCGCGAAATGATTGTTATTATCATCATTATAATGGAAATAAAAAGACCCGAATAAATCAGCTGCCTTGCGGAGCTGCACGCGTTTTTTTCTTCCCTCCGCCCAAGGTACTGGCTTGCGACTACCGAGCCGCCTGTGGCTATTGCGTTAAACGCCGTAATAATTAAAAAATTGATGCTTTCGACAAGCGAAATGCCCGAAACAGCGTGTTCGCCGACAGAGCTTACCATCACCATATCGACCATGCCGATCATAACGACAAGCAGCTGCTCTACAATAAGCGGCCAGAAAAGGGTAAAAAGCTGCTTATTCGTCCAATCCACCCTGATCGTGACGGGAGTATCCAAAGGCGAGCTTGTGATAGCGGGAATGCCTTCGGCGATGGAGTGTTTTTTTGTACTGTTTTCGGCATCCTGTGACTTTTTATCCGGGGCCGGCTTAATATCCAATGATTTCTCCGCGTTAATCTAAAAATGATTCGTTTTTATAAGTTTATCAAAATTGATAAATATTGCCCAGTCCCGTTAATGCCCGTTTTTATGTTTAAGATATTTCTCAAAATTTTTTCCAGCCGCCTGGAAAAGCTCCTTTAATGTCTGCCTTATAAGTTTTCTTTTTGATTCATCTGCGGCTCTTAAGGATTTTAACACTTTTCCTACTGATGTAAACCATGATTTTTCCAGATCGGTAATTGATTTTACCTCCGCGGCGCTTATGATTTCATACAAGGCCTCGATAAATTGTTCGCGGCGCTCGTTATCAAGGCTGTTAATCCATTCTCTTAAAGTTTTGTTGATATACTGGCTGCTTAATGTGGATTTTTCGGCGCGGACAAGATCGTTATGTGTCACTTCCCACGAGTAAAGACTGTGCTGCATAAGCCCGGCTTCATTGCTTTTAATTACGCTGTAATCGCATCCGTGTTCAAGGAACATTCCGATTATCGAAGACTGCGGAACAAAGGAATGTATTTTGTCTTTTACCGCTTCAAAGCCGGGGCTTTTTATTACATACTCATGAAACCCTGGCGAGTCATTGCTGTAAATATCTGTTATATTATTCCTGATATTTTTATTGCAATTTGACGCCGCGTAAATTGCAAGATTTCCCCCTTTTGAATGACCTCCGATTCGCAGAGGCAGTTTTATAAGCGGTGACATTTTTTCAAGATATTTCACAGCTTCCGCCTGGGAAGGAATTTCCTTTTTAAAACACATGTTAAAATCTTCTTTCCATCCGATTAAGGAAACATCAGTGCCTCTGAACGCGACAAAACAATGACGGTCGCTGGTAAAGATGCAGATCGCCGAAAACTGAAGCTCGCGGTCTTCGTCAAATTTATTTACATAACCGAAAAGGTGGCAGTTTCCAAAACGTTTTGAATTCGCAAGCGCTCTTATAAGATCGGGGTCTTCTTTAAAAAAGGAAGTAAGCTTTATACCCTGAGGGCTTTTAATTTTTTCATCAAATATCCGCACAGCAAGATCGATACTGATTCCGTCTTTTTCATCAGGACCCGGAACTATGCCGTCTAGCGTAAGATATGAAAGCTGCGAGAAAATAATATTATCTACAGGATTAAACGGAAGCGTGTTAAAATCAACATCGCCCCTCCATTTAATATAATCAAACATGTTAGCCATTAATATTAATATAGTATAAAATGTGGATATGTTAAACGGCGAAGATGAAGAATACGCGGGGTTTTTAATTCACGCCTACCCCGATACAAGGAAAAACAGGCTCTATCTTCTTGGCCGGCTTACTAACGGGAAATCATTTGCGGCAGTCATAGAAAGCAAGGACTGGAAGCCGTACATTCATATCCGGGAAAATGATTATTCCCGTGTAATCAAACTTTTTAATAGTTTTAAAATAATTGAATCATCGTGTTTATCTTTTGAATCATTTTCCGGAAAGGAAAAATTAATCTGTTTGGAATTTTCAAATTACAGTGAACGCATAGCCGCCGCTTCCTGTCTTGAAAAAGAAGGAATAAAAAGCCCCGACGCCGGAATAAAACCAGCTGATCTTTATTTAATAGAAAAACAAATAAAAGGCCCCCTTGTTATAAACGGCGCGGCTCATGCCGGCAAAAGAGTTGACTGCATTTTCAGAAGCCCTGTAATTTCCGCTGTCAGCGAGTCTTCAACGCCGAATACGCCCCTTAAGATTGCCTCTATTGATATTGAAACCGATGTAAAAACGGACGCGATTCGCGCAATCGCGGTAGTATGCCCGGATACTTATAACAATGAAATTCAAATTAACAGTGATACTTCTAATAATGTTTTTTCCAGAGTACGAAT
>Ga0209755_10004903_pt1 | contig 15529 bp, 17 predicted proteins | sample TergutCo191P1_FD_187301 | JGI IMG/M metagenome (GOLD analysis project Ga0209755, IMG submission 187301) | Cornitermes sp. P1 segment gut microbial communities from Petit-Saut dam, French Guiana - Co191P1 (SPAdes) (version 2) | ecosystem: Host-associated > Arthropoda: Insects > Digestive system... | reverse complement strand
ACCATAATGGAAGAAGGGCCGGGCTTTCCGTTCTTCCTTCCCAAAGGCGTTGTGCTGAAAAACAAGCTGATAGAATTCTGGCGTGAAGTACACAGAAAGTACGGCTACCAAGAAATTCAGACGCCCATTATGCTAATTGGCGACCTTTGGCACCGCAGCGGCCACTACGAAAATTACAAAGAAAATATGTATTCGTCGGTTATAGACGAGAAGGAATATTCCCTAAAGCCAATGAACTGCCCGGGCGGTATTTTGGCATACGATATGGAGCTGCACTCCTACAAGGAATTTCCACTTCGCCTTGCAGAGCTTGGGCTTGTTCACAGGCATGAACTATCCGGCACAATGCACGGCCTAACTCGTGTGCGTGCATTCACACAGGATGATGCCCACATCTTCATGACGCCGGAACAGGCGAAAGATGAAATTAAAAACGTAATAAAACTGTACGAAGAAGTTTATGACGCCTTTGGCATAACAGACTTCCGCTTTGAGCTTTCTACCCGGCCGGAAAACAGCATTGGTACAGACGAGGCATGGGAATACACCACCAACAGCCTGCGTGAAGCCCTGGAGGAAATGGGGCGTGAGTATGTACTAAACGAAGGTGACGGCGCATTCTACGGGCCAAAAATTGACTTTCATATTAAAGACTGCATGGGCAGGAGCTTCCAGTGTGGCACAATACAATTTGACGCCAACCTACCGGAGCGTTTTGACCTAACCTATGTTGGCGCAGACGGCGCAAAGCACCGCCCTGTTATGATACACCGCACCTGCTTTGGCAGTATCGAGCGTTTTATTGCCATCCTAACCGAACACTGCGCAGGCTGGTATCCGTTCTGGCTAACCCCTGTACAAGTTATGGTTATCCCCATTGCCGACCGCCACCAAGAAGCCGCCCAAAAGGTACTGGAAGAACTTGAAGCCGCAGGCATACGTGCCGAGGCCGACATGCGTAGCGAGAAGATGGGCTTCAAAATACGTGAAGCACAACTACAAAAAATCCCCGTTATGCTAATCCTTGGCGACAAGGAAGTTGAAGAAGGCAAAGTTGCCGTGCGTACCCACGCCAATGGGGATGAAGGCGCGCAAGTGCTTGGGGACTTGATTGGGAAGTGGAAGGCTGAAGGTGCAGTATGATGTACCCATATATGACTTTGGCAGATGAAACAGAAATAACCCACTCTCACATTCTTGAACGCAACGGACGCAGAGAAATTGAGGTGCATTTTGAACGCCCAACAGATGACGGCTTTGACGTTGCACGTTGCATATTGCCAATTTACGACTGGGTGAAGCTAGAGGGTTTCACTCAGTCGGAGATATTGGTTTTTCAGCAAATTATACAAAATCACGCACACCTGTTTTATAGGTATGCCGAGGGCGGAGGGGTTAACATTGCCTAGTCTTTTCTCGGTTGCCGGGTATCGTATATTTTTCTGGTCAAATGAGAATGGCGAGCCTATACATGTGCATGTTTGTAAAGGCAAACCCTCGGCCAATGCCACCAAAGTGTGGCTTACATCCAAAGGGCAGTGCGTAGTGGCAAATAATAATAGTAGAATTCCGACCAATGATTTGCACAAGATGCTGGAAATAATATCTGCACAATTTTTTATCATTTGCAAAGAGTGGAAAAGCCACTTTTTGTTGGACGATATACGATTTTATTGCTAAAGGGTGGACCACATGCAACCGGGTGACATAATACCATTTGGCAAATACCAATGGCGTGTACTTGAACTAAAAGATAAAGCCGCTTTAATTATTACCGAGGAAGTGGTTGAAAAGCGTGTATACCATTCTGCCCCTGTTGATATAACATGGACAGAATGTGATATGCGAAAATATCTGAACGGCGAATTTTATAACACGTTCACTGAGAACGAAAAAGCACGGATACTCACAGTCACAAACCATACCCCAAACAATCCGTGGTTTAACACATCCGGAGGCGAAGATACAGAAGATAATATTTTCAACTTAACCATTGAAGATGTTGTATGTAAGTATTTTGGCGACAGCAGCAATTTGCTGTACAACCGGGGCAAGAACCAAATGTACTGGTTTCAGAGGAAAGACCCAAACAACTTTAGGCGGATAGCCATGTACAATGGAGTTGTTACCAAATGGCACCTTCGCACCCCCGGGCGGTATCAAAACCGTGTTGCATGTATTGGGGCGGACGGAGACAACCCATATATAAGCGGCAGCGCACACATAACCGGCAACCCTGTTTGGGTTGACCCCTCAAGAGGAAAAGCGCACGAATGGGATTTTATGGGCATCCGCCCAGCGTTGTGGTTACGTGTTGAGTGAGTGTTATTACCTAGTGGAATGTGCAGAAAATTTATATTATATACGAAGCGAGGGATGCTATCTTGAAATGCAACAGATGCGAATCATCGAATTTTACCAAAGCCGGAACGAGGAATGGAGTGCAGCAATATAAATGTAAAGAATGTAGCCGTAAATTCATCTCTCCATTGGCGATAAAACCGAAAAAGCTAACGGTTGATGAGTGTTTGAAACAGTGCATATCAGATTCAACGCTAAAACAAGAAATGATAGAATTACTTTCATTTTTTCGGGAGTTAAAAATGAACCCTGTTTGGTATAATGGTTCATCATATAGGTGTAATCATAAAGGTAAGCGTGTAGCGTATATCAACTTTGGAGAAGAAAATCGTCTTAGAATAAGGGTTTGTATGACTAACTATATGCACACAACAAGCGGAGATATGGACTCATATGTGAAAATGCTATCAAATGAAATGAAAGATGAATATCAAAATTACTTAAACAACTTGCAACCGTGTGAACCTTGCCCATCTAACGGGTGCAAAGATGTTTGTTTTAGAAGCAGAATTTACGATATTTACAATCCTACACAAGAACAGTTTTATTGGATAAAAAAATTTGTGCTTGCGCGTATGAAATTTATAGATAACGCCGCAGTATAAGCATTTTCTTCACCGGGCGGGCGCACTTATACAGTATAGACAAGTCGAAACTGTCGTGCGTCCCGTTGGGAATTAAAAAAGATAGCGAGCTTCGCTCCTGTAAAGTTTAAAGTATTCTCCACAGGAGCAAAGACACACTATCTGAAAAATGTGCCAACCCCCTTTCGCATTGCTTCTCAAAAACCGATGTTTTACCGCAAACAGGGCAGTTGAGGTTATTTTAGTATACTCCGTATCAGAAGTACCCTTCATATCATAAATGCTAGGATTGATGGGAGTAGGAATTATATGAATTTGGCACACGGAAAAATGATGATACGTAACGCCCGCGCCATGGACGCGGCGCAATTATGCGCGTGGTGGAACGACGGCGCGGTGATGGCGCACGCGGGCTTCCCCAACGGGGTGGGGGACACGGTGGAAAATGTGCGCGAAAAAATACTGCTGGATGATGATGCCATTCGCCGCCGCTATATGATTGAATACGACGGCGTGCCCATCGGCGAGATGAATTACCGCAACCAAGGCGGCGGCGTGGCGCAAATCGGCATCAAAATTTGCGAAATTTCCCGGCAGGAAAAAGGGCTGGGCACGGCGGCGTTGGCGGTTTTCATCGACGCGCTGTTCACCTACGGCGGGTACGAGAAAATTGTGCTGGACACGAACGAAAACAACGCCCGCGCGCAGCATGTGTACGAAGCGAAGCTGGGCTTTTCGCGGGTGGGGGTGCGGCAGAATGCCTTCACCGACCAGTTGGGCGTGGCGCAGGCTTCCATCGATTATGAATTGCCAAAGGCCGCGTGGCTGGCGGGTGGCCGCCAACCCCACGGCTATATTCACCTGCGAAACGAACGCCCCGCCGACCATTTCGCCGTCGAATCCCTCACCCGCGACGCCCACTGGCGCGATAATTGGGACATGACGCCGCAAATCAACGACACCGCGCTGCTGGTGCATCGGATTCGGCAGTCGGCGGTGTATGTGCCGTCGTTGCATTTCGTGGCAGAGGTGGATGGCGTGTTGGCGGGGCATATTCAATATTGCACATCGCAGCTCATCAGCGACGCGGGGAATGCGCAGGAGATGCTGACCTTCGGGCCGCTGTCGGTGTTGCCCGAATTTCAGGGGCGCGGGGTGGGGCAGGCGTTGATGCAGCTTTCTTTTGCCGAGGCGCGTAACTTGGGCTACCGCGCGGTGTTTATTTTCGGGCACGCGGATTATTACCCGCGGGCGGGCTTTCGGCGGGCGTCGGAGTTTGGCATTTCGGACGCGGCGGGCAAGAATTTCGACCCGTTCATGGTGTACCCGCTGTACGACGGCGCGTTGGCGGGCATCAGCGGGCGGCTGCATTTGGACGCGGTGTATGAGGACTTGGCGCAGGAAGATGTGGACGAATTTGACCGAAAATTCCCGCCGAAGGCATTGCATGTGCCCGTGTCAATTGATTTGCTGCTGGCGAAGCTGACCCCCGCCGCGCGGGAGGCGTTGGCGGAGCTGCACGGCAAATCGCTGGTGGCATTGCAAACGAAAAGCCAGCGGGAGGTGGCGGCCCTGCCGGGCATGGACGCGGCGGCGATTAGTATCATCCGCGCCACCATGCACGAACACGGCCACATTTGGGGCGAAAAAGAGGTGCATATATAATGAAGGCGAAGAAAATTGTTGTGCGTTCCATCCTTGGCGTGGTGGCGGCGGTGGTGCTGGCGGCGGCGGTGTTACTGTGGCTGTCGCGGGATTATTTGATGTGGAACAGGTCGCATCCCTTGCAGGTGACGGCTACGACGCTGGACACGTCGGGGTTTTCGGGCTTCGCGGCGGATGCCCTTCGCATGGTGGAGATGATTGAGCGGGTGCATCCCATTTTCATTATGGAGGGGTATTTACCCGCGTATTATGAGGCGATGCGGGACGAATTTCTGCGGTATGCCCGGGGCGATATTACGCGGCAGGATTTTATTTTCGCGGCGTGGCGGTATGCGACGGCGTTGCGGGATGGGCATATGTCGGGGTTTCAGCTGTTTGCGCCGCCGATAATGGAAACGCTGTCGGGGGATGTACTTACCGTAACGTGGCTGGCGCGGGCGGATAATTTGTATTTGGTGGGGGAAGGCGGGCAGTTGTATCGGGTGCAGACCGTGGGCGGGGTTGCGCCGCAGGCCATTTTCGCGCTGGTGGATGAATTTGTGTACAGCGAAAATAGTGCCGACCGCGACCGCGTGCTGGCCATGCACGCGCGGTACGGCGGGTTTATAACGCGGGCGGGCGGGGAAATTGTTGGCAATGGGGTGGAAATTGTCGCGGCGTATGATGGCGGCGCCAAGACGCTTCGCGCGTATTTTGATTTTTTCCAGCGGGCAGATGAACGAGACGCCGCGCCGGAATTTATCATCCGCCACGAATTTATTGACGATATTTTTTTTATTGATTTGCGGCAATTTGTGCCGGATGCTAGCGTGGACGAAGCCATGGCGGCCATCGAACGCGCGGTGACCGACGGCACGCGGCGTTTTGTGGTGGATTTGCGGGGCAATGGCGGCGGTAGTTCGATGGTGGGGCAGCGGCTGCTGGAGGCCATGGGCATTACCGTGCCCAGCCACGGCGCGGTGCGGCGGTTTAGTCCGTTGCAGGTGGAAACGGGGTGGATGGGTGGTTTTCAGCGGTTGCAAATACGGGCGATTTCGCCCTTCGTCCGGGGCAATTTCTACCCGCCCAACGCCGCCGCCGCGCGCAATCCTAACGATGTTTTCGTGTCTGTGCTGACCGACCACGGCACGTACAGCGCGGCCACCATGTTTGCCGTGTGGGTGCAGGACGGCGGGTTTGGCAATGTGGTTGGCGGCATTAGCAGCAACGCGCCCAGTGCCTTTGGGGATATGTTGCGGTTTGAATTGCCGTATTCGGGGCTGGTGGTGCGGGTGTCTCACGCGCGGTTTCTTCGGCCGGACGCGGCGGCTGACCAGGCGGTGCTGATGCCGGATATTTTCGTTGACCCGGTGGAGGCGTTGGACGTGGCGTTGGAATATTTGCGGGGGCGGCGGTAAATGAAAAAATACGACGCGTTTTTATTCGACGCGGACAACACGTTGTATGATTACGATAAATCGGAATGGTGCGCGTTGGAAGCGGCCTTCACCGCGTTCGGCCTTCATTTCACGGAAAATATCCAGGAAATTTTCCGCGAAGTAAGGGCGCAGCTTTGGGGCGAATGCGAAGCGGGGCGGGCGGCGAAGGGTGCGTTTGAAGTGCAGCGGTTTGCCCGTTTGTTTGCCGCGCTGGGCGTTGTGTGCGATGCGGCTGCGTTTAACGCAAAATTTGTAAGCGAGCTGGGCAACGGCGCGCATTTGATAGCGGGCGCGTTGGAATTGTGCCGTGCCATTTCGCAAAAAGGCAAGCGCGCGTACATCGTCACAAACAGCACCCTGCAAGCGCAGACGGCAAGAATGGCGCATTCGCCGATACGGGATTTTATTTCCGATTATTTCGTGTCGGAGCAAGTTGGCTTTCAAAAGCCGGATGTTCGGTATTTTGAGTATGTATTCGCGCGGATTTCGCCTGTTGAAAAGAACAGCATTCTGATGGTGGGGGATTATTTGCCGTCGGATATTCAAGGGGGCATTAACGCGAGCATCGACACCTGCTGGTTTAATATTTGGCGGCAGGAAAATAAAACGGGCATTATTCCAACATATGAGGTCAAGCGGCTGGGTGAAATTATGCAATTTGTGTAACTGCTTGCCATTCGTAGTACAACGGCGCATACTGCGCGTATGAATATTTTGCGGAGAATGTCCTACATACGCGCGTTGGCGTTGCCTTTTCAGGTTGTGCCGTTTTTTACGTTGCTGTCTATTTTGGAACGATTAATTGCGCTGGTCATGGCACCCGTTGCGGTGTTTGTGACGGCGCATTTTATTGACACGGCGTTGCGCGTGGTGCAAGAGGGGCTGCCCGCGTCGGATTTGGCGTGGCCGCTGGCGGCGTTGGGCGCGGTGTCGGTGTACGGGTACATGATGTCGCCGCTGATGGGGCTGGCGAACACCCGCGGCGGCTTCGCAACTGTGCGAAAGTTGCGCATTCCATTGGTAGAAAAGCGCGCGCGGCTGGCGTTCAAGCACCTGGAAAATACAAAAACGCTGGATTTAATTGACCGCGTATGGAACAACTTGGAGGGGCGACTGTCGGGCATTTTGGGTACTTTCACCGGCTTTGTGGTGTTGGTGGGGCAGACGGTGGCTTACGCCGTTATTTTGCTGGCGCACGCCCCGTTGGCGGGCGTTATTTTAGTTTTGCTTAGCGTCCCCATGTTTTGGCTGGCCATGTTGGCGGGCAAGGCCAACTACCAAGCCGAGCGCGACCAATCCGAGCGCAGCCGCCAAGTATGGACGATGGGCTGGTACGTGCAGGGCCGCGAAATGGCCGCCGAGCGCAACCTCTTCGGCTACGCCAACAAAATGACGGAAAAATACCTGACGGGCTTCGAGGATGTGCGCAAGTGGCGGCTTCGCGTCAATGCCTTGTGGTACGCGCGTTCCAAGGCGGGGTCGATATTGCTGGGGCTGCTTTCTTCGGCCATTTTGTTCATGCTGGCCCCGGCGGTGGCCGACGGCCGCATGAGCGTGGGCATGTACATCGCGCTGTTGGGCGCGCTGTTCGCCACGGTCAACAACATGGGCTGGGCGTTGCCTTACCATTTCCAAGAATTCACCAACCAGCGGGAATTTTTGAAGGAATTTAACGAATTTATCGACCTGACCGAAACCCCTGACGCCGATTGCCTGCCCGCCCCCGCGCCGCCGCCTTTCCAGCGGCTGGAATTCCGCAACGTCTCCTTCACCTATCCCGGCACGGAAAAATTAATTTTGGACAAATTGAATCTACTCATCGAAAACGGCAAACACTACTCCTTCGTGGGCATCAACGGCGCGGGAAAAACCACCATAACCAAGCTAATCATGCGCCTATACGACGACTACGAGGGCGAAATTCTGCTGAACGGAAAAGAGCTGCGCACCTGGGAAATGGCGGACATCAAAGCTATTTTCTGCGCCCTGTTCCAAGATTTTGTGCGCTACGACGTAACCGTGGCAGAAAATGTCAGCATCGGCAAAGCCAACGGCACAACCGACGCAGAAATTGACCGCGCGCTGGCACTGTCCGGCTTCGACGAGAAGGCCGAAACCCTAAAAGACGGCAAAAATACCCTGCTGGGCAAAACCCACGACGACGGCATTGACCTGTCCGGCGGCGAGTGGCAACGCCTGGCCTTCGCCCGCGCCATCATTTCCCCCGCCGCCGTTAAAATACTGGACGAACCCACCGCCGCCCTAGACCCCGTGGCAGAAAGCCAAATGTACACCAAATTCGAGGAAATAAGCGAGGGCTTCACCACCATTTTCATCAGCCACCGCTTGGCCTCGGCCAAAATGGCAGATGTCATCTACGTGCTGGACGCGGGCAAAGTCCGCGAACAAGGCAACCACGACGAGCTAATGGCGCAAAACGGCGTGTACGCCGAAATGTTTGAAAGCCAGCGGAGTTGGTATCAATAGGGGGCGAAAATGCCGACATTATCCATGTTTTTGGGAATACTGATAAAAATGAATTGGCGCGATATTGGTCAGCATAACATGCCGCATTTTCATGCTTATCATGGGTGAACCATTGCAACCCCGCGCAGTTAGTGTAACGCCTATGGAAGATTACACATTAATTATTCACTATGCCGGAGGCGAGCGTAGACTATTTGACGCAAAACCATTGTTAGATATTGAAGCGTTCAAGCCCCTCTCCGACAAGTCTTTTTTCAACATTGTCAAAGTGGCGTATGGGTCGCTTTCATGGCCAAACGATATAGACTATTGCCCCGACACGTTGTATTTAGAGAGTGTGCCAATTAATTAACGTAAGGAGTTGGGGTGTAAATCATGACAAATACAGAAAAATGGAACAGAATTGTCGAGTGTTATGAAAAAAACAAAAATGCCATGGAAAATGTCATAGAAACAACATGGGAAAATATTTTCGTAGATTACTTAAATTACAGACGGTTAGAGGGCGATATTGACAGGCAGCGCAAAATTCCCATCGGCTCTACCCAACGGCCAACTGCCGACATCATCATTAAAGACGGAGATAGGGACTTGTTTGTAGTTGAATTAAAAAGGCATTCGCTTCCTTTTAATACAGAAATGGAGTCGCAATTACTAAGTTATTTAAAATTGTTGCGAAATAAAACAGGCATTCTCATTTGCGACAAAATTTATATCTACATGTACGACATTAATAAGCGCGATGATGAACAAAATAAAATGGAAATTAATTTTACCCGGGACAATGCCGATGGCATTGCGTTTGTTGAGTTATTTAGCAAAGCCAATTTTAATGAAATGGCAATACATCAATTTGTGCAAGATAAAATTAAATCTGTTGCAAATATAGAATTAATAAAAAACGAAATTACCCCGGCATTAATTACAAAATTATTGCAAAATCATTTCATCGAAAGATACAACATGACAGAAATAGAGGAAGCAATAAATACCATGCACGTACAAAACAATAAAAAAATAACCACAGAAGAAGGCAGTCACAGAATCAGCCGGGCACAAGCAAAGCAAATTTGTATATCAAACGGCATACCCATTGCCGAGCCATGGAATTATGCAAACAGAAATGACGACCGCGATTATTATGCAATTGACCCACAAATTGAGCGTTTAACACAAAACTGGTGGATGTTATTAATTGACCCTGTTGATAAAGAAATAAATGTATTCAACATTCCTATAGGTGCGTTGCCGAGAGAAAAAATAAAATTCCGTGATAAAGGAGCAAAGACATTTCTATTGCGGTTTAAAATAGGGGATATATCATTCGAGGATACGTTAAGCAATATAAAATTCAAGCCTTGGCTGGTGAAAACAATCAAAATTTAATTTTCATAAAATGAGGTAACGGCATGACAACCGAAACATACGAAATCCGCGGGCAAAAATTTGAATGGGATAGACATAAAAACCTCGCCAACATCGAAAAGCACGGAATAACTTTCAAAGTCGCTGCCGAAACTTTTTTTGACCCTTATGCAGAAATATACGAAGATGAAATGCATTCGCAAGATGAAGAACGGTTTGTATTGATTGGCATGAACGAGCGCAAAAAAATACTAACCGTCTGCCATTGCTACCGAGGAAATAATGACGCCATAACACGCATAATATCTGCACGAAAGGCAACAAAATATGAAGAAACACTGTATGGAGGTATGGCCTGATGAACGACTACGCCAATATTGATTTAAGCGATATTCCCGAAATTAAAGGGCTAAAAAAGGCACGAAAAAATCCCTTCTACGAGCGAATCATGACCCATGGATTTTCCATAACCGAGCATTATTCGCCGGAAGATGTTGCCGGCATTGCAAGTGGAAACCCAGTGCGCAGGATAGACATCACACAGCTAGACCCCGACGAACAAGCCGCACTTGACCGATACAATAAGCGGTATTCGATATAATAAGTACCGGGGCGTAAGCCCCAATCCCATTGCTGTTGCTTTACCGAGGTGAACCGTGGATAAACCCGAAAAAAAGAAAAGCCTATCCCTACTAAAAGCCGTCCGTGTCACGCTGCCCATGGCGGTGAAGGCGCTGCCCTTCACGTGGTTGCTGTACTTCTCGCTGGCGGTGCTGCATGGGGCGTCGTGGGGTGTCGTTGCCCCCGCCAATCAGGTGCTGTACGACGCGCTGGCCAACATCGCTTACGCCGGCGCAGGTGGCACGCTACGATATGTATACATAGGCGCGCTGCTGGTAGCGGGTGTCATGCTCATGCAGCAAATCCTAAACGGCATCCACAACTACGTGGCCAGTCAGGTGCTGAACCAGAAAATGGACGGTGTCGTCTTCAAGCCGCGCTTTTACGAGAAAATGGGACGCCTAAGCGCGGAAACCTTCGAGGACAAAGAAGTCTTGGATGACTTGGAAAAAGCCGGCCACGCTACCTGGCAAATACCCCACGTACTAATGACGCTGAACGACATCGTATTTTTCTACGGCTCATATTACGTGGTCATGGGTATCTTTTTGTGGCGAATGCGACCGCTGCTTTTAGTGGCGTTTGCGCTTATTTTCGCGCCGGTGGCGTTGACACAAATAGTTGAGGCGAAGATGTGGGATAAGCTGGAAAAAGAATCCGCGCCCATTCGTCGCCGCTTCACCCATTACGAAGGCGCGCTGGTTTCCCGGGAAATGTCCAAGGAAACGCGGCTGTTCGGCGTGTTCCATTTCTTCCGCCGCCTGTACATGAACACGCTGGAGCTGCTACAAGAAAAAGAATGGTCGGTGCGCAAAAAAATAACCGCCATCACGCTGGGCTTGAACTTGGTGAAGGCGGGCGGCTGGGTGGGCGTCATGCTGCTGCTGTTCAATTCCATGATGGCGGGCTATGTCACCGTGGGCGCGTTCGCGGCGGTGTTCGGCTCAATCGGGATGCTGTTTGGCATACTGGAAGAGGCGTTCAGCCGCATCAAATGGAGCGTAACCGACCGCCTGGGCAACACCCACAACTACATTAACGTACTGGAAATGAAAGAATTTGCCCCGCCCGAAAACGGGAAAAAACCCGGCCAATCCCCCGCTGTTGAGGCGGAAAATATCACTTTCTTCTACCCCAAAGCCGAAAAACCCGCCGTACAAAACGTGTCCGTGCGCATCGCTCCCGGGGAAACCATCGCGCTGGTGGGCGAAAACGGCTCGGGCAAAACCACCCTCGTCAAACTCCTGACCGGCCTGTACAAAGCCAACGAGGGCAGCGTCATCATCGGCGGCCTAAACGCCAACGAAACCCCGGAGCATACCCTCTTCGACCAAACCTCCGGCGTTTTCCAAAACCACACCCAGTATGTATTCACCCTGGCCGAAAATGTATTTATCAGCGACTATCAAGCCGGCGGCGAAATGCAAAACGAAATAGTCCTGCGCAAAAACGAGCAAAACAACGAAGTCCCCACCGTAGAAAACCGCTACCGCCATCCCGAAGCCGTGAATGCCCGCGTCCAGCAAGCCCTGACCACCGCCGGGGTAGACTTCCGCGACACCGCCACCTTCCCCCAAGGGCTGGAAACCATCCTAAGCCGTGACTTCGGCGGCGTGCAGCTTTCCGGCGGGCAGTGGCAGCGCATCGCCATGGCGCGCGGCCTGTACCGCGCCCACCGCTACATCGTGCTGGACGAACCCACCGCCGCCATCGACCCCCTGGAAGAAACCCGCCTCTACACCCAATTTGCCCAGTACGCCCACGACAAAACCGCCATCCTCGTAACCCACCGCCTAGGGTCGGCCCGCATCGCCGACCGCATTTTGGTCATGGACAACGGCCAAATCGTAGAAGAAGGCACCCACGACACCCTCTACGCCCAAAACGGAAAATACACCGAAATGTGGGACGCCCAAGCCGCGCGGTATGAATAAGTAGAAAAGGAGTGACCCTCATGCACTGCACCCAAGTCCAATGCAACTGCCCCCGCACCGAATGTGCCAATTACAAAAAATGCTGCGACTGCGTAACCAAGCACCGCGAATCTGACAGCCTGCCGTTCTGCTACTTCCCCAACGCCCCCGACAACGACAAGAGTATGGAAAAATTCTACAAGCATTTGAAGGAACGATTTGAAAATGTGTGACACAACAATCAACTACGACGACATCCCAAAAATCACCGATTTTTCAAAAGGCCGAAAGAATCCCTTTGCGGGGAAATTTAAAGACGGCTACACCATAATTGTTGAACATGAAAATTATGATGAAATTATAGAAGTAAAAAAAGCAAGGGTCGAAAAGTCATCAATCCGTTAGGTTACTTCTTTGGGGCAAAAACGAAGAATGATTTGATGCAGGATGTCGATGTTTAGCATGGTTCGGGTTTGGCGGTGGGGGATGCGCAGTTGGTCGTCCGGGTTTTTGGTGCGGATTGCCAGAATGCTCCAGCCTTCGGCATTAAATTCGATGCCCGTTACTTGACCGAGGGGCAGATACACGCGGCTTGCGCCATCGGGCGGGTCGTACACGAATTGACCGCCCGTTAATTGCAAATGCTCACCGAAAGAAATAGCTGCGCGGCTAATATTTTCCGGCGTCAATTCCTTCATTATATATTGCGTAAATTTTGCGTTAAGCATCCGCGCGAATTTCACAAAATTGGGCACGCGCACGATAAAGGGCTCGCCGCCCTGTTTCTCTGCAATGGTGACGCTGCGGTAGCGGTTGCCCACCGAAGAAACGAAGGGCAAATCCAACGCGCCGGGCGGGTTTGAAAGCACAACCGTAAACGTCGAAAGCGCCAAAATCCCCTTAATTTGGTCAAGCTCGATGGCGTGCGTATGCTCGCCCTGCGTGATGGTTATGCCGTTTTCATAAATTTCCGCCGCGCTTATTTGCATGGGGTTTAGCCGCCACGCATGATAAAGTACATCATACGCTAGCCAGCCAATAAGCAACACGCCCAAAAAATGCAACACCCGCCGAAACCCCGTAGCAACGGCAAAAGGCAGCAAATCCAAATTAAACAACGTCAGCACCGCGAAAACCGTAAGCCCCACCATCGCCAGCCCCGCAAGCAAAAACAGCAAACCGTGCAACCATGGGGCAACGCCCTTCTCAAACGAGTGCAGGGGCTTGCCCAATTTGTGGTGTATGTACATATGCGCCTCCCGTGTCAGTGGTCGTGCAAGATTTTATCACGAGATGGGGTGCGGGGGAAGGCGTTTGATATTGAAGTTTTAACAATCCAAATAGAACCCTCTGCGACACTCGTCTATATTGAGTTTCGCAGGGGGTTTTTATGTTGTTAGTTTGTCTAGTTGACAGGAAAACATGAACGCGGTATCATGTTCATGTGAAATTGAGACAAGGGCGAGGTATAATCGAATGGGCGAAAACGAGCGAGAAACAAGAACGCCTTCACAGAAAAGGAGCATAGCCAAAAAAAACGCCGTTGTTGCTGCGGCTAAAGAAATGTTCCTAGAAAAAGGATATGTTGCGGTAAATACCAACGAAATTGCAAAGCAAGCGGGGGTATCTGTTGGGACATTATATTCATACTTTAAGGATAAAAGAGAAATATTCCTGCACATCATGGAAGATTGCAATACCGATTTCCGTGTTATCTGCGAAAAGAACCGTACCGCATTTGACGCCAAGGATGACCCCCGCAAAACGCTTATGCATTTTCTTGATACGATGATGAGCGCATTAAATGTTTATGGGAGTTTATTCCACGAATACCATACCCATGTAGCCAATTCCGTGGAAGAAAAGCGCGCGTTTTTTGCAGGGCAGAATCAAATTATGTTTGAAATTTTCATGGGTTTGCTTGATTCATGGAGCGATAAATTACGGGTTACGAATAAACAAGTGGCTACGCTTATGGTTTTAGAGTGGGCGTTCACCATTGTAGACTTAATCGCTGAAAATCGTCACCCTGTACCCCCCGAAGTGCTGAAACATGAATTGTTGGATACGGTGTGCCGTTATTTATTTCATTAAAAATGGAGGTTGTTTTTATGATTACAATGAATCAAGCGGGTGCTTTAATTAATTCGGTTACACTGTTAATTATTTTTGGTTTTGTATTCTTTGTAATACACATGATTATGAGCCATGTTTTTAAAATAAGAGCAATTAAAATGGGGAGTGCCGAATCTGAAAAAATCCTTGTTTTGCGCAAACAACTAATAACAGGATTGGGCATACTTCTTGCCTGTTTTTTAATGGCTTTAATGTTCACAAATTTTCTTCAAAATTGGAACGCTTCGGGGAGTGCCGGCATTCTCATAAGTGAACATCCGCACGGCAGAAGAAACATTATTAACGAAGTGATTAACGCGGTAAGGTTGCTTGTAATTTTTTCTTTCGTTGGGGTTGGAATTAGGATGGTTCTCAACTACCACGAACAGGCTACAAGATTGAAAAATTCCAACACAGAAATTCACGATGATTCAAACAGGCAAAATTAATGGGGGGCGTTGATGAATATGAATAGACAGCTATATATTGACAATCTTAGACTGCTGGTAATAATTTTGGTTGTTTTGCAACATATAGCCGTTACGTATAGCGGGTTCGGCGGTTGGTACTATATAGAACCCGGTGAGATTGGTATTGTACAGACGATTATTTTTGGGTTTCACCAAGCGTTTACGCAAGGCTATTTCATGGGGCTTTTGTTTTTGATTGCGGGATATTTTACGCCCCACTCCTATGATAAAAAAGGGGCTGCGCTATTTATCAAAGACAAGCTTGTCCGTCTTGGCATACCCGTGCTTATATATGTGGTTGCGATTAGCCCCTTTCTAAATTTTGTTATATTGGGTCGCCGCGTTGGGGAATATGGATTTACTGTGGGCGGTGACGGTAGCTTGTTGGCTTCTTATGCGGCTTATTTCCGCGGGTTTCATTTCATCGGCAGCACCGGGTCGCTGTGGTTTGCCCTTGCGCTGTTGATTTTCTCACTATTTTATGCCGTGCTGAGAAAATGCCTTGCGCAAAAAATAGTGGCACGCAACGG
>Ga0209755_10004902_pt1 | contig 15530 bp, 8 predicted proteins | sample TergutCo191P1_FD_187301 | JGI IMG/M metagenome (GOLD analysis project Ga0209755, IMG submission 187301) | Cornitermes sp. P1 segment gut microbial communities from Petit-Saut dam, French Guiana - Co191P1 (SPAdes) (version 2) | ecosystem: Host-associated > Arthropoda: Insects > Digestive system >... | reverse complement strand
CTCACTTTCTTCCCCCTTCGTGCATACCTCCCTGAGAATGAACTTGTTAATTGCAACAACTGTGCCTGATGTTAAACTTTTTTTTTGTTCTCAGTGCATACTTCACACAGAACAAACCCAAGAACCATTGCAACCACGGTCACCATTCAAGAATGACTATAGGGCAAAAACCACGTTGCCCACCCATGTTCTTCTTGACCAACGCTCAAGGCACTAACGGTTATTTAATCCCTACTGTTGCATTACCACTGAATTATAAACATACTGCTCTTAATGATTACTGCTAATTAACAACTATCATTACTGATGCCTGATAGTGAACTGTTTCCTCAGGCTAAACTTGTATCTCATACTGAACACACCCTGAAATATATGCTCGACACTCATCCCCACACAAACTGCATTATATATGAAATGCTCACCTGTTTCCTCAGCCTCAGTCAGTGCCTTACAGAGCACATGCACTGTATTACATGTTGTTCCTCATCTGAACACACCACTATATGCTCGATGCTGGAACCGTTTCTTCTGCCTACACATGTACCTCACACAGTACACATCTGGTAATCGTGGCAACCACTGTCAATGCTCAACCAATTCTTGAGCATTAGCATGCACCTCAGAAAACACAGTACCAATGCAAGCATGGCAATAAAGTGTCAATTACTAATATTAAGGGTACCCATGGCACTACCCATTTCCCATGCACTGATTCTGTGTCTGGAGTCTGGCATCACACATCCCACAGCCATCTAACATTACTGCATTTAAGTTCCTAACTGCATTTCCTGGTAAGTTACAGTTGCCACAAACATACAAAGATATCTCCTTTACTACAGACTGCACCATTCTTATACGAGTGTTTCTCTAATTATATGCTCCAATATCTAATACATGGATAGTTTCGAAAAGGAAACAAGTCACAGGAAAAAAATAATTTGTTAACAAGATTCTTAAACAATATTTAACACAAACAGCACTCAGTTAACTGGGATATATAGTATTCAGCCATAAGCAGGCACAAAATTAATTTTCTGTTTCTCCTCCAAAGCCTGGTTCCTGGAACCATGCCCCTTTCGGTATAAATAATTCAAATCATTATGCCTACCACGCATGTGTCCCTGCCTAACCTCTCAAAGGATTCAGGTTTTCAGTGTTAAATAGAGGCCTAACACAATCCAAACTACCCTGTCAATTAATTCAATTTTTTATTACTTTATATGTATCACTAGTTTACTCACATGAGACACATTTTACAAAACACATATACAACAGAAATGTTAAAGTGGGTGACGGTCCACTGACTTATCACTGAAGTGTGGAAAGGAAATGGAGGGTTCTATACCCCATTCTCAACAAAAGTTAAAAGAAAACTGCAGATACATCAATCAAAGACATAAAGATTTTTGCCACTATAAATTCATGTTATTTAAATTACCCTGTTTGAATTTATGCAATATATTTTACAAAATAAAAAGTTAGTTATTCCACTACTAACTGCACAACTGGGATAACATAGTATAGTGACTAGGCTACAGACTGGATGCCTGGGATTCAAATCCTGTAATGCAGAAGACAGTTTTTCTCTTCTTCAAAACATCCAGACTAGCTCTGGGTCCCACCCAGCCTCCTAGGCAATGTGTACTGGGTTTTCTGTTTGGCGTAAAGTAGCTAGCGCATGATGTTAACCATTCACATTAATCCAGTGGCCAGGTTAAAAATGAGTGCAGCTTACTACATGCTTTCGTTGCATTGAAAGGGAGAACTTTTTATCTTTACTGTTACCTGCTAAATACAATATGTAAAACACACACACACACATTATTCTGACTTTCACCAAGCTACTGGAGATCTTTATGTCAAAATATGACCTGATAGTGGAAAAGCAAATTCTTTTGAAGACATTATGATGTATGGCAAAGAAAGGACAAGAGGTAAATTACCGAAATGTATTAAGAGAATACAAGAAGGAAATGTTACACAATGGTGTACATTTGGAAACAGAATGATTAAACTAGTTAAAATGTCTGTCATTTGTAAAGAGGTTCCCTGATTTTGATAATAAGTGTTAATTTGTGTGACACGCTGCCCTAACAGAAGCAATATATATTCAAAATAGATGTGAACATTGTAATTTCTCAACACTTACATACACAAATTTATCTCTGGCAAATGACGCAAACCTTATAGCTTCTACTTCAATTCCATTCATACTTCACTACAAATATTAGGCTTTCTGGACAAATGTTTCATACAAAACTTTAAAACTTGCATTCCACATCACAGATCTTCCTTCTATGCACACAATGTATGCACCCACAATCTTATAAAGTAGACAGTATGTGAACAAAACTCACATCTGTGCATTCAAAGATCATGCATATTCCGAAAACTGGGTTGTAACACAAATATTAGAACTGCCACAAAAAAAAAAAAAAAAAAAAAACCACTGTGTCTTTTGGGCCTTATTGCGATGCCCCAAATCGGTGCACAAGAAAATTCACCCTGTAAGGTACAAAACTATTGGGGCGGGGGGGATCACATTCATATACGATTTGAATGTTCTTTGAAACTTTCTCTTTAGATCAAATGAGATCACCAACTCCAGAATTGTAATTGGGATATACTTGTCAGCCACACTTTATATTTAACACTCAGAACCCAAGCTGGGAACAAGGAATGCTTTTAATATGGGTCAAACTGAATCACAAAATCTCACAGTACTCACACTAAAAGAGATGTCAAAGCCTAATCTGAGTACATCAACTAAAATTAAATAGTTCAAGTTCAGTTTCTGTCAATAAAATGAAAAATGAAAGCTCATATACTTCATCTCTAAGCTGCAAACTCACAGCCTAGCCTCCAGCGCTGCCAACTGTTGTTTCATGCAACACATCTTAAATAATGAGGCTGGCAATGATAGCAAACATTCTACTTATATTAACATATCCATATAAGTAATGTAAACTGGGTAAGAACAAAATAATATATAAATCCCAAATAAGGAAGGAATTGGGTTACTGGTTTAGGCCACATACTCCATAAAATGCTAATCAAAGGCAACACAGACCAACAACTTACTCAGCAACAGTCCTTTATACTTTCATACACAACCTTTCCCATCAATGACAACTTCCCTACCCCTTTCTGTCCAACTGCTATAACCTGAGAAACTAAAACTTAAATAAACATGGAGATTAACAACAGTTTGGGCAAATACAGAGGGCTATTTTTTTCTTGATTCCTTTGCAGATTTCGGTCTAGCCTACTTTCAGCTACTCTGGACACCTAACAGAAATGGCTCACCTTGACTTCTTCCGACCGTTTCAATTCGTAGCTATCCAGCTCTCCACTAGACTGAGAAGACTGTTCATCTCCACTAGGTGCTCCATCGGCCTCTTCTCTGACATCTTCGCCACACGTTTCCTGCGGCATTTCATCTTTCTCTCCATCCCCGCATTCTTTCCCAAGAACGTCACCCATGTTTCCACTTTTGCTGCTCTTTCTTTTCTTCGATTTTTTAGTATCCGAGCAGCTCATTCTATTTCTCAAAAGTTTAAATAATGATTACTACCTAGGTTAAATTGGTTGATAATACTATGTGAGAAATATTTCCTCAATCACTTCCAAAACCACTAAGCAAATCAACCCAAGCTTCACAAGCAACATTCGCTCAATATGGCGCACGAATACTTTCATGTTTATATCAACAGATAGCGTCCTCATAACTATGGCGTCAATAGCGCTCGCGACCATGATACCTCTGTGCACAATACTTCTTCGCAATCACAGAAACGAGCGGACAAGACCACATAACCAAATCCTAGTCACAGATTACATATACTATATTATCTGTGCAGATTACAATCTAGTGATCACGACCTTTGCGCTGTAGACTATACTCACAGTAATACTCTCTGGCATAGTGGTTACCTGTATCCCTTGATTAGGACCAAGTGAAACATATATCCAGCTACTTGTAAACCATACACAACGTCCCCCCAGTAGTAATAATTTCAGTAACAAAGCCACAAATCATATTTTTATCTTTCCATTCATTAGCGACCCAAGCAATCACAGGTACACTTGCCAATTCAAAAGTCCTGTTTTGGTATGCACCAAAACAGGACTTTTGAATTGCATATGCAGCCACTACATTTTATCAACAGCACAGATTTTATCATACAACGATATACTATTTTATGCAATATCAATAATTTTAATATTTTATTACTTTAGCAAACACAATATCAAAGCTCCCTGAAGATGGTGCAGAAGCACTGGAACATGCAGGAGTATTTGTAATTTAACATTAAAATATATATATATATATATATATATATATATATATGTGTGTGTGTGTGTGTTGGTACAAATTAATAATAAACAATATAAATTCACAGATGTACATAAAAAACAGTAAAATTGTAGTTGTCAAAAGCCACTTGAAGTAGACAAATTATATTTGACTTCATAAATACCATACAAAATTTTACTTTTGTGGCATTTAAAGTTCAAATGGCTCTTTGTATTTCAGAACAGGGCAATTAAAATATTACCTGAAATTTGAAAGAGACATCTCCCGAGTATAAATGAAAGGCGTTACTGCTTGAGCCAACCGGCTTAGTCCAGACTATGATTCATATTCAGAGAGGCAGTACAGTAACTTAATAGAAGAAACAAAATTACACATAAATAAAAAAGACAAACATCATAAAAAAGAGAAAATTCCAAACAACCAATAAAAAAATACAAAAAAGGGTAACTGCATTTAGCCACCAACAATAGCAGATACAGGCCTGAAAGTAAATAATCCACAATAATTACAATTATAAATCAAAAAGGAAAAACACCAGTAATCCAACACACATCAGACGCCTTGCTAAGCATTCTAGCGCAAAACCAAATTTCACAAAACTTATATCAGTGGCTTAATAGCTGCAGCCTCATATCAAACACTCAATGCAGATTTAATTAAAACACTGTGTTAGTTCACATTCCACAAAAAAAATTTTTTTAAGATATGTTACCATGGATGATTTCTGTATATTGCTCCCACCTCACAAGTCTGAACAACCATGTTTTCCTACCACCAGCAGAAATTAAAAACAGCTCTCTATATATGCTATAAGTGAATCTAATGATGCATGGATATATGCCCATAACAGTGCTTCTAAAGACAACTGTATATGTGCCTAAACAAGACATACACACACCCCTATATAAGTCCCTATAATAAGATTCTAAAATGCCTGTACTAAGTCTTATACAGATTCCCACATATGCAAACCTGCAACAGTCCCTACAAAAAACATGTAACTGTATAGGACTGTAACTGGGCCTCTTACAAATTTCTCTCAATATATCCTTACAGTAGGGTCTATGTCTGTTTTACAAAAACATTCCACTCTACAAATCCTTGTAACAGACTCTCATGGTACACAACAAAATATGCCTATAATGCAAACTAACAGACACCTCTCTATGCCTACAGTACAAGCTAGGAGCCTTCCTCCACACATGCAACTGGATAAGGAAGGGCACGATCCTGTGATGATCTCCTGCTCCAGTAATTGCCACTCAACACTTCTGCAGGTATTCAAGGGCACCAAGTCAGCATTACACATTTTCATGGCAGATGATCCTACTTTTGAATGGTGCTGAAGAGTTATTTGAACAATTCAGAATGACATTTGCTACTTTATTTTCTATGAAATGGTCATTTGAAATCTTAACATTGATCAATTTTTATTTTAAGAAACCTCAGCCAGTTACCATGCAGACTGCACCCCCTTCATCTCCTGTCCTTGCAACATATCCATAAAAGAAAAGCTGTTAAATGCCTACAATTTCTTTTCTTTACTCACATATGGAAATATTTTGGTCAATGAATTTTACAGAAGAAATGTGAACATACCAGGCCTTTTTTTAATGTTCTAGGTATGTTCTTGAAAAAGTGGGCATAAATGAAGAATGATATTGCTGCAAGAAAAAAAAGACTTAAATGGAAATAAACCAGCCAAAGAGCATTAAACTGACAATGACAGAGTGTAAATTGGTGAGCCATATTACACAGCCTTGGAATGCTGTGTTTCATTTACGCACCTCATTTCCATACAGGCTATCCAGACACTCCCTGGTTCCATCAGCAGGTCGTTGATCCCACTGGATTAATTAGGCTTAGCTATTTATCCAGACACAGAACAAACAAGATGCTTAAAGAAAACAAGGGCCTGAGTTACAACACACCACTAGGAACCAAGCAGGTAACACATGCAATGTTCTCCTGTATTAAGACTTGATGGTTTAGTAATGAATGAGTTTTCATTTATGGGCCACCTCTGTAAACAAATAAACCCAAATTCACAGAACAAACAGTATAATACATCTGCTGAATTGCATTGCAGTGATATTTATTCACTAATATATTCTGTAACATCTGCAATATTACACACTTGTGTACAATAAACACAGTATACTTGATATTTACAGTAACTTCCTAAGAGCAATTTATCAGACACAACTACTTATAACTATCCAGTTACTTGGGTACAGACTTCACATACGTAGGAACACCTTTTACATGGAACATTTTTACACTCATATTTATAGTCTCTTTACAAATTATGGAAGCACTCAAATATTGTCATATGTCATTTCTAATAAGTGTGACTGCTGTACAACCAAAATATTGACTTATGGACGTGTATTTACCATTTGCCTTATTAAATACATATGTATTTATTTCAACAAGGACAATAAATAAAATATTTTCATTTCATTTAGGCGAGTCTCAGACATATCTGATTCCTCTAATTTACATACATTTGAACACTTTACTATTCACTGAACACCAGCAAATACAGGATTACATGGATAAAGAAGCACTGACAAGAACATGTGGGTCTCCAAGAAAAAGAGAAATGTTTATATGTAGCTCCACACTTTAAGTAATGCTACTAAGGTAAAATGGTTCAAATGTATGGAATCTGAATAAAAATTCTAATATATTTTTTCCCCACTATCCCTGTCCTTTTTGTATCAACTCTTAACTCATTACATGCTCCAATGTACATAATTTTTCTCGACTATTAATTAATTTTATCAAGATCATATCATTGTGTTTATACATGCCCAGTAATAATCCTTTAATGTTCCATCCAACACAACTATTCATCTTCATCTGCATGCTTTGGCCTGAACAGACCATAATCTGGCTTTCAATGCAATGTTGTAAAATAAGGTAAAATGTAATACATATGAATTCACCATTCATAGTTTGTACTGTGTGGGATCCCACAAATTTACATTCTTGGTTATTCACTACCCGGTAGTGTGCAACATTTTTTGTAGGTCTTAATTAAGATGTATATAAGTTGCGTTAGTTGACTACTGCATGGTTTGTTTGTTGAATATTCGAGATATTCATTATTAATTTTTGTGTATTGGTAGTATCAGCATGATGGTATGTTGGTGTAACACTTGACAACCTGAGACTCAGTCTCAGGCTGTCACCTAATAGTAATAATTTCTTCCTACTTTATAACTATTTTAACACCACTAATATACATCTTATCAAGACCTACAAAATAATTATACATTGTCAGCTACTGAATGACCAAGATTGTAATCCGTGGGATACTACAGATTAAAACCTATATATGGTGAATCCATACAGATTAAATTTTACCATGTTTTAAAACACAGTATTGAAAGCCTGATGATGGTCTATTAAGACTGAAACATGTAGTTATTCTTACACAAAGACAAACAGTTGTGTTTACAGGATATTTAAAGTTTATTACTGAGTGACTCATGATTAATGTTACATGCATAATGTTGCATTTTAGGTTCTGATGGTAGGGAGTATATTTCGGGATTTCCGGCTGTGATGCCATGTACTTCAGTAGTTAGTTACTAATATTTTGAGGAAACTTCAGGGTACTGTACTATGACGATGATAGCAGCAGCAAGATCCTTCAAAATGTTGCTACATGCATGGGGCTGGGATAGAGTGGTCAGTATAGCAATTGCTATGGACAGGATGGGTCAGGGTTAGGATCCACAAGGAGATGAGATTTGCTGCACCCATCTAGACCAGCCCAGCCTCCTGCACAAGTTCTGGGGCTCTTTCTGGGTGATAAAGCAGCAGAGGTGTGGTGCTGACAACCCACCCCCATTTAGCACCAAGATTAAAGAAGACGGTTCAGCTATATGCCTAACCCACCTCTGTGCCTTCATGGCATGTTATAGGGTGAACTTTACCTCTATGTACTCAAGTACAGAACATCTCATGCCAGAAGACCAAAAGCATTAAGCACATACTGTTCAAGTGTATAAAACGTAACATGCAAAACAGAAACGCAAATGGATAAAACAGTCAGGATGAAAAGTAGCACTGCAAAAAAATATTTTCTAGGGGTTTCAGGTTTTCAACACCCTAAACTTTGGGACCTTTTACACAGAACAAATATCAGGTTAAGTAACAGCAAATAGCCACAACACATGGGAAGGAAAGGAGACAGATACAGATAACAAAACAATGAAGGAAAAACACATGTTCTGTCATCACCTTCATAACAAAAAAGGACCTGTGATGAGAAATGACTGTAGTATACCTAGTGAGTATGGTACATCTGCTTTCAGCTTGCATGCAGTGTGTTGGTAGTGTTACTGGCCACAGAGTATCTTACATATCCCTATGTTTTGTTCGAACTTTGCTCAATCACACCAATCTTCAGTTATCACTACTGTAGATATTACGGCAAAGAAATAGGTTCATTTTTCTATCCATTTTCCCTTCATAAAGGACATTCCAGCTCCCTTACGAAATACGTTACAGACAAATTACACAGGTATAATCACAATACACAAAAATAAATTATGAAGGAGCCGTGTCACTCAAAAAGTTCTCATATACATGACTTATTAAAAACAGCAGTTAAACCAACAGTGTGTATTACAGATAATATTCATTTATGCAAACATTTATTTCCTCTTCTTGTCCTAGTCTCTTGTAGTGATATCTGTGCATGGTATGGATACATTATCCTTCAGTTTCCAGGAACTGGCACATTTTGTAGACTTAAAACACATCAAAGTTTTAGAATTAAAGTTTAGGGGGCAAGTATTCTATTCACATGTGAAAGCTAAATTTAAAAAAAACACGGGTTCAACAAAATGGCAGTGCATTACATAGATTCCACTAGTCACAGAATCCTATAATCCCCACAATCATTCCTACTACCCCACCATTACTACTGCGAAATGTCAAAAATTTCACATCCCTCAAACATTACATAATCTTCAGTACCATCAAGGGTGTTAACGTTACATTTCTAGAACACACCTTGTAGCTCTTGCATATATCACAGTCCATGTGTTTTCAAATATTACTGATGCCACATGCAACCACTAGCAATGATCATTTTTATGGATATGGAAATTCCACTGTGTTTGTGGGTTGTTAACCCAATTCTTTACCTCTGCTTCCATGTCAGTTTATTTTGCAGTACACATATGAGAAGTGTATTTATTCTACCCTGTTTTCTGTAATTCTTTCTCATGTTTTCCACAGTCACTCATCATTTCCTTGGATGAAGGTGGACCAAATGTCCTCTGGCACCCCACTGACTATGCCGTGCCACATAATTTATCATATTTAATTTGAAAACTACAGTACATAAAATCCCTGTCTGTTTACTTCACATACCTTTAATATAAATTTATTGCCCATAAATTCACTAGACTGCATGCTAAGTGGCAACCCACAGTACTAAACAGCTGATGTTAAGAATGGTGTAGCATTTTTTCTTTCCAAGGATGAGCTAGTTGGTAGCCACCACTGCCCTTCCAGCAAACTCAGAAATCTCAGTGGCTCTGAAGGTCATGCAGACCATAAGAACAGGATAATTTTATACAGCATTCCCCCCTCCCAAAATCAACTGGAGCCTTAGAATTAAGAAAATAAAATAATGTGGATTATACAGCCCATGAACAGTTCCTATCCTGGGCCAGCCAAATCCAAACCCCCATCACCATTGCAATTCTCTTAAATTCATTTCAATATTAACCTCCTGTTTATGCCCAGGTGTTCCAAGTGGTCTCCTACCTTCAGGTTTTCCTACCACAACTGTGCATGCATTTCTCTTACTTCACATATACGTATGCCACTTGACCCACAGAAGCAGGCTACATAAATAAATTTTTTTAAAAAAGTAATGGAAAGTACATGGCAATTTTATGTATGAGTAAGTTGGAAGTAAAAAATTAGAACAGAATTCTACATAAAAATGTATTGGTGGTGGGTGGAGAAGAACACACAAACTGAATATATAAAGCAGATGCAAAGAACATGGAAATTGAGGGGGGCGACACAATTGATAGGAAAGGGATGATGAGACTGTTGGAAGTACAGAAACTTTGCTGAATGGCAGTGCCACAACAGTTGAAATGTCAGGAGTTAATGACTTTAGAGTAAATTTCTTGTAGTTATTTATAGACAGTGATAGGACTAACTAGGTCCTCTCAGTAGACCCCAAGTGGGGATGATCTCACCACTGACAAAACTTAGCCACAGGAACAAATTCTTCCAATTCAAAAACAACTGTATTTGCACTTTATATGTTTCTGTGTTGACTGTTCATAAAAGTTAACACACAGTATCGTCTATTATGCTGTCAGTGATGTATCTGTCATCAAAGATTGAAGTTGTGCTGTTATACTGCACACATAATATTGCCAAATGCAAAATAATTTGTTTCAATACTTCTTACAAACTTCACCAGTATTACAATCACACTTTTGTCACAACAATGTACTAACACTAGACATCATACCATTTTACTGTATCAGCTGATTTGAAAGGCCAGTTATGACAAGCATGAGGATGCATATTTTAATTCTGAGCAGGATAATAATCCCTTAATGACTAAACTTAATCTACATTGTACATAAAGGTTCAATTCATACCTCACAGAGAAAAAAACATTTCAATTAGATAGAGCAATGTTGGCAGAAAACTGGCAAAAATTTGTTCTTAACAAAATGCTTGTTATAATGTAATGTTTCTCTATTTTAATTAAGTGACTGATCAAAGGACACTGTTCTGATTCCATTAAATCTGACAGCTTCAGTCCAATTAGTGAAGTCAGGCTTAAAATAACAAAGAATAACTGATGAACCATCCCAGTTTCTGTCTCGTCAGATAAATTAAGATCATGTAGGAGCACCTAGTCAGACTTTGTCCATAACTCAGAAAGTCAATATTACAGTCTGAAACAAAATTCAGACAACACTGGCTCTGGTGATGTGCCAAAAGTCAAAATATGTGGACTTCAAAGGCTTAAACAGCAGCCAACTTCAGCTATGTGTATTTAGCAATCTATGGCTAAAGTTTCATGGTACCTTGGACATTGTAAATATGTGACTATAAACATCTTATAGCTTTCTGAATTAAATCATTTACTAAATTCTGAATGTTTTCTCAGTTCAGATAGACAATTTCTCAAAGTGTATAAACTGCAAATGGCAAGTGCATGCAAACCTTCTATTCAATCTCCATCTCAGAAACTGGCAAAAATAGGCCATTTACATTAATGCCTACGGGAAGAAACATCTAGTACTCACTGGCTAGAAGATTATTAACATAAATAGTAAGAAGCTTAGAGAATCAGTTCCATCAACGACAAATAATTTCTACGATGGACAGTTGCACCACGACCTATAACCAGTATGCAAGGTAAACGTCCAAAATGCAGCAAATTTTGGCACATATACAGAATGAAGTTTAAGTTTTGCAGTCCTCTGGGATATTGGTCTGCATCACAGGGTGATTAATGCCCAATATTTTTGAGTCAGCATGGTGGTCCCATATTCAGAGTTCAAATGCCCTTTAAAGAAAACTGGACATTTGCCCCTTGAAGCTGGGATCATCATGTGTCCCAGAAATATTGGGTAACAATCACCCAGTGACATGGTGCAACATCCCAGCAAGAAGAAACAGCCTGACTACACCACCGCAAAAGCTTAAACACTCAAAAGAATAAAGTATGTCCACAGTAACTTATGAACGTGACTATTTTCAAGAAAGTACGTGTGTGCGCATGCGTGTCCACATGAAAACTGTGTTCGTAACATACACAACTCAGGTACACACAGCAAACATGAGATGCATAATGGCAATAATACAATACCATTTCTCAAATTTGCTGGTCCACAGATTTTCATGTGCACATCAATATTCAGACATGCAATATTTTTTATTGATGACTTAATGGTAAGACATACAGTAGACTATTATAGAATGATACACAGGCTTGCATAAATACAAAGAACTTAAAATATTTAACACTCACAACTCATAATTATGTTCACTGTTTAAGTCCCGCTGTCATATCTGTGACATATTAATCCATGTATATTGTATCAAACACAGTATACAATATGTCCAGTGATTTTCAATCAGTACTTAAGAATTTATTTCTGACACTACCAAACAGAATTGATAATGGATCCAGTTCTCAACAGTTACAGAGCTACAAGTATTCCAAATTCAGTTCAATAAATGTTCAAAATTGCCACCAGCACACTCAATGGACTCATTCAACCAGAGAATATGTAACCTTATATAGTGCTTTTGGGTTATTCATGCATCCAGCACCATCAAAAAATTAAGTAGTTCCTCTGTTTGCATTCATTTTTTATATACTTCACATATCCTCACAATCCAGTACAGTGAGTTCTAGTGAATGTAGTGACCAATCCTGTATACCACCACTGCCAATCCAGTGGTCAGGTGCTAACCTGCCTGTTCAAGAACCCACAAGAACTCTACACTTGTCAGTAATGTTTAATTATTTTGGTAAGACACAGCTTAATTATGTATGTCCAAATACCATGAATATCAAATATCCATGGCTTCATAACCACTGAGAAATGGAACCACATTCATGACATTTCTGATTGCAAGTGGCCTGAGAAAGAAGATTCTGCAGTATTGATACACAGTCACTGGAAGCCTGTATATGCCTTCACTCACTTTTACATTATACTTAGGTTAAGTTTACCTGTAAATGTCGTTTAGTACCGTGCAACAAAGGGACTTGCAGACTAGCTGCTGACACAAGGGCTATTTTCAAACTATGGCATTGCACATTTCATTAGTAGCTTATCATGCTTATCATCATGGTTTTTAATTACATACAAATGCATGCTCAAACTCTATGCCATATTGCACTTATTCTATAAAACATTATACAGTATTTTCAACAAGTTACTTGGCACATACAAGTGCTTATTGTATTATATTTGTACTTTCTCTTCATGTATTTCCAAATATTGTGTTGACAACAGGTACTTTTCTACTTGGATATGCTCACACTTCATCCGATACTGTTCTACTGTTCACAATATGAACAGTGTCTCTGGCAACAATTAACAACTCACTGGAAACATTCAATCATTCTCACATTCCTTGTCATACATAGAAATAATTAATGGCAAGAATGCCATAATTTTAAAGACTGGTGTTTGTCAGATATCACACCATATGGGTCCCATCCCAGAATACAGAAAATCTTCACATTCCCTGCCATGAAAACCTAAAATCTCTATTCCACAACTCTGTTGTCAATTTTGGGGTTAATGTGTACATGCAAAGCACAAATGCACAGCAGACATACAAAGAATAAATTTTGCAAATACATGATGTCAGGTTATATAAAAGATAGTAAAAAAAGAATAGAAAATATAAAAAAAAAATATGCAACCTGCTTTTAAAAAGTTAACAGGTACGAAAATAACACTTGAAGGTCTCTTACTGTCAACATTTCTGTGAATCCTCAAGATGTGTACTTCTTTTCTTTCTCATCTTACCTACTGTTATTCTTAAGGAGAACTTATGCTTTAACACTAAAAATGATATAAGAAAGAAACATGAGACATGTAAACATGATAAAGTATGCCTTCCTGTACAAGGTTATTCATTCTATTCTCTTAACAGCCAGGTGATCCTTAAACAAAGTGCTCAAGAAAAAACAGTGTTCAAGCTTCAGACTGGATGCTTTGATGTACAAGTGATTGGAAATGGATATACATACAAGGATACTGCTGACAGACTGTACAGCAAAATGATATCACATCAGATCAGTGCAATATATCACTTCAAGAAGCAATGAGCTTAAAAATCAGTAATAGAAACAGAGGCTTTAAAAATTACTGGTTATCAATGCACAAATTCCAAGCATTCATCAGTCCAAGATTCTCTAAAAATATTGTTTAGATAACAATATGCACATATTCCTTATAGTGCCAATAAACATACACAAGCAATGCATCAAATTTGGATTAGTTTTCTGTTACATTAATTCTTAGGTGTTATCTCAAAGAAATTTTTGTCCTCATTCTGGTGGTGATACACCCTTCATTTCTCCCAATTGTGTCAACCAGCGAGTGTTTATGCATACCTATGCAATAAAAACGTAACAGCATTACAGAAAACAAATTTCATAACATGGTGATGGTGAAGTTTGCATGCAAAATGTCTCACCTCAAAATCAAATTAATAATATATACTAGTTTGCAACAAATAATTAGAAAATACCATAGGTATTGCAAAATATTTTACTAAAAATTCTTTTAACAAGGCAGACTGAATTCGCCTAAGCCAACAACAATCTATTCAGCAGAGTGCATTCAAGAATGCCCTCACTCTCTTACATAATGCATCTAGATTGTCAACAAACCTGCTGATGGTAAGAGTCATTCATTCATTCATTCATCCAGCCATCCATCCCAAAGACAGGAATCCTCTCTATATAGTAAATTCTTCTTGGATGAATGGACATACAACAATAGAGCTGGTATAGTCCTTTGTGGCCCATTGAGTTCCAGCTCTATTTTCTTATGGATGACTGCTCAAGATGTTAGTGAACAATCACCATGGAAGCATAAAATCTTACAGAGTACACCTTTCTTTCTTTTTTCCTTTCCTTTCCTCTTTGGTGGGGGGCATGATTTTATTTCCTTCACATTCTGCCCTTGTGAGTTTACTTCAAACACAACACAAGAATGAGATTAATCTGAAACAGTCCAATGTTACTTAAACATAAGGCCTCTGTTTTTATTCTCTAAGCTAGTTACTTGTTTCATTGTTACAAATAAATGATATTCAGACTCCTTCTTGAGCATACAGCTTATAAGCAAGCAGAACGGATCTAATTCAACATTATTTAAGATTTCTTACTGATGATACATCAGCAGTATTTAAGGATTATGTCAAGACCTGTGCACATTACCATAAGACTGACCTGAATGATCATGGGCAAGCTAACTGAAATTTCTGCATGTTAAATAACCAGGTATTAAATGCTACAAATCTACTGCAATGCATGACAGACAATTAAATATAAAAAAAGCACAGACCATTAATAAATACAATGGGCTATACACATCACTGCTATGGAGGGAACTGTCTATGGCTGTGATGTTGCAAACTACATATTATCTGTAATATATTATGTATTTATATG
>Ga0209755_10004901_pt1 | contig 15532 bp, 12 predicted proteins | sample TergutCo191P1_FD_187301 | JGI IMG/M metagenome (GOLD analysis project Ga0209755, IMG submission 187301) | Cornitermes sp. P1 segment gut microbial communities from Petit-Saut dam, French Guiana - Co191P1 (SPAdes) (version 2) | ecosystem: Host-associated > Arthropoda: Insects > Digestive system... | reverse complement strand
GGGGGGGGGGGGGGGGCACAAAAACCCTTTGCGCACCAAACACGCAGTAAACGTTCGATTTCAAGTCAGGGCACATGTACTACCTGGGCTTGTATTACAGCCAGTTATGGGACAGAAATCACGCAAAGCACAGTCTGGCACAAATTAACCCTGTCGTCGTGAATTCTGATATAATTTTACTGACGTTTCGAAGAAGCCTGCCGCTTCCATCTATAAGGTAGAAGAATACAAATGTCGGCTGACGCAGCATGTCCTTCTCAAAAACTGGCATATTTCTATCAGACCACATGGAGCTATATCTGAGCAGACGGCTAGTAAATCTTTAGTCAGAAAGTAAGTTTATTAAGTGTACAGAACAAACTGATTCGATGATTTCAGTATGGTTAATATGACCTCAATGTACAACCCGCGAAATTATTTGCTGCGTACAGCAAGTGAGACTGCGACAGAATGGGCAAATGTATAACTTGTCGCATGAAGTAAATTAGGTGGAAGTGTTTATAGTTCACTAGTACTGACAACGCTAAGGTGTGCCTTAACAACAGATTACACATTAAATTTCTTGGGGGGGGGTGCGTGCGCTTCAACTAACAGACACGGCTTTCGTGACATCTTGTACACAGAGCGGAAGCATTCAGCACAGAAGTTTGTGTGCTTTGTGTGCTGGCGTGCAAGTGTATGCTCTCTTGTTATCGAATACCAATATACGCGTCGTGTGAAATGCCTTATGCTCCAGTCGTTTGTTGTTTTATGAATAAAGCTGAACACTCCGTACTTAAAATGCGTTTTACACGCCCGAATGCATTACTTCAGGCTCTACACGAAAGACAGCGGTGAAACTAGCAAAGGATTGCCAAGCTCTTGCCATGACAATTGTCCCCCCTAAACAGTGAACGGTCTACGGGTGACACGGTATAGCTACGCATTAAAGTCTACAGTGTCACAGGGAAAGCAGAAACAGCATATTTGCACTAATTTCATCACATCGAAGTTTTTCGATATAGCAGGATTGCACCCACAAAGTCCCCGTCATTTTGCACGACGACCTTCACTATCAGTCTCATAAAAGTTACGGCACTGCCGCTGCTACGTAAGCAGACGAATACGGACACCCCCGCCGCTCTGACTGCAAAGACAAACTGATACTCGCGCACACGACTTCAAGAACTCTCCCGACTTGTGACATCAGTCTAGGCTCACTAATTTAACCTGCATTTGAAGCCGGAGACCTTGTGTAATTAATACTGCTATACAAAAGCGACTGGCATTTAGGCCAGGTATTTCGTCCACACAGTAGAGGGGGTTGAAACGTTAGAAGAGTGCAGGAAATCTATTGTACAGTGTCAACAATTCTCGACGAATTCTCGTCCTAAGTAGACACGTAAGGCAGCAACATGCAATACAGATGCGCTACTGTCCCACGGTCCTAGCATGCTGTCCTCATTTAATTATATTTTTTAATCTAAACAAGCAAGCACCAATTATTATTATTATTATTATTATTATTATTATTATTATTATTATTATTATTATAAGAGAAAACTTTCAGACCACGACAATTGCAGTGTCAGTGCAAGGCTGCTCTTCTATCGCAAATGTCTGACGGTAATTGTGGCTGCAGTAAAGCTCTTGCTCGCACGCAGTCAGTTACACTTGGAACACAATGAGGGCACATTTATGTACTCTTTTAAATTTTGTAATGAAAGTTAATGACAGTTCTTAATGCTCTGCTTCACATCGTGTGGGTATACTCTTACATAAAAAAATATTAGTTCCAATTTTACTATTCAGAATGTTCTGATTCACGATTACTCACGATATACAACAACGTTTTGTACTTGCACTTTGCACAAAACATACAGTAAACGCGTAATGAGAAAACTGTGTTCATCTGCATACTGAATCACCAAGACTACGAAGGGGTCTCATTCAACATCACGTAGTGTTTCTGCAGTTACTTATATTCAATAAAATACCGTCCACACAGCTATGCGTTTATCAGTCCCATTACAGGCCCGAGGTGCCAAGATGTTTCCAGGAAGTTAAGGTTCCAAGATTACGTGACAATGGTCCAGGATGGTGGTAAGGTTGTCAGCCTTACGCACCGGCCGCTTTTTACCCCCAGTAAATCCTCCTAGTACTCATTTCTGTTAGAGACTGAGTCGACCCCAGGGCCATAGTGCGATCGGAAGGATTATATCAAAAACAAATTCCAATGACACCATCTGGAATCGAACCAGCGACCTTCCGATTTGTAGCACAGCACCTTAACCACTGTGCTTCCGCGGTCCCCTATGCGTTTATCATGTAACAAAAAACTACATGTTTCGGTCTCAGTACACCAAGTAATTGCTTTTAATCAATTTTTTTATACTTAGCCTAACGATGGTCTACTAAGACCGAAACATGTAGCTACCTGTCACATAACAAACGCAAAGTTGTGCTGACGTGATTTTTCTGAATATCGGATCTCATTTAAACTTCGTACAGTGGGATAACGAAGCCAGAAAATCTCCGTCGGAACTGACATGGCTATGGGTTGGACGACCGTGCAATCCCGCTTGGATTCACGGGAAGCGAAAACGAATTTTTTCTTTTGCAAACCGTCCAGATCGGTTGTGGGGTCACCAATTTCCTATCCACCGGTCTGCGATGGCGAATGGGATGTGAAGCTGTCCACTCCCCTCCATCAGGTTCCGAGGTTAAGAATGAATGCACATTCTACGCCCCCATATGCTTTCAGAGCGTAGAGCTCAAACAAGCACTTCGGCACTTACATTGAAAGCTGGAGTTTCGATTTAACCTTGGATCGTATCGGTCAAATATGGCATTTAGTACTTTGCATGAAGGTCACATGGGGGGAGCCTTGCCGCTTTCTTTAAAAACATGAATACCCGGACAGCGTAGTCGGTATAGTGTCTAAGCTACGGGCTGGGTGTCAGAGGAACTGTGGTTCGATTTCCCACACAGGTAAGAGATTTTTCTTATTCCCAAAACGCCCAGACAAGCTCTGGCCAACCGTGACGTGAACCTGGCCACTCGCCCGTATTTATAAGATAGATTAAGAATAAGTCACGCTATACCTCCACTCCCCCATATTTAATCCATGGCGTGCAAAAGGACAAGTTTACTAATACCTTAACACTGGTGCCTGCCATAAAATACAGACATCTTTTAACAACTCAGTGCTTCCGCCCCACTCACTTGCGCTACAGGAAATCCACTACGACTGTTAACACGTAATTTGACCAATGACGAAAACAAAGGTCCTATATGATAACACTAGCAAAGCATTTGCTAACAAATGCACGTACAGTATTTTCCTATTCATGCAATACAGGAAGACATTATTACATTTTACGCAATGTGATGTCCCTAGCGTAACTTTTTTTGCAACCACACGTGAAACAATGGGCTTCAGAGGACTTCCTACCTTCATTTGCCGACTCTTTGCTCCCACGAACTTTGAAACGATGGACATCGTTAACTGTGTGATCACTTTCCTTCTCCGAGCGACTTGCTTTCATTCTCTGTCCGTTGCATTGTGGTTCTTCCTGCTGACTGCTATTTATCAGACTGACAGCAACCTTCATTAATTCGACTACAAACATTTCACTGTTGATACATGCATCCAAGTACGTCACTCGTGTCGACGCGCCACACAAATACCAAAATCGAAAATAGGATACGTTCTTTTTTTCCCCCGGCACAGTATAGGAAATATAAGATACATACAAAATTTTAATCGAAAAAAATGAGGGTAAGATACCATCTGCGAGTCGAAGACGTGAAAATAAGGGCAATATTAAAATGGATCTTAACGGAAGAGATTGTAAATATGTGATAAGGATTCACCATGCTCAGGAAAGGAGGCAGGGGAGGGTTTTATGAACAGGTTAACGAAATTTCAGGTGCCACAAACGCAAGAAATTTCTCGACTAGCTCAACAACTACTTCCTTCTGAAGAACGACTCTGCTCGATGAATGTAAATCCGGCAATTGAGAGAATTAAGAAAGCTATAGATCTGGCATAACGGATGTGTCTGTCCGTCAGTTTATTGTCAGACTCTTTTTTCTGTACTTCCCGGACATCGGTAACGTTCGAACAAGTTAAGTATTACAGCAATACAGAACACACGACTATAAAGATCATTAGCCTTGCCACTTGGCTAAGTAGCTTTAGGGTTGGGCCGATTTATTTCTACGAAAATATTTCCTGGAATCCAATACATAAGATAGTGGCTTGGATCATGGCTCTGTCTGTACGTCGTGGCGGAAAAATCTGCTCGTGCCACGAATCGAAATGCTCCCATCAAATCGACGCTAAGTTGTAAATATTACTACACTTAATTTTGCTAACTGCCACATTCTAATGCAAAAATGTTGATTGCAGGACTACGATAATACGACAAATTTACGTGCAGGACATTTTTATTGTAACCAGAGACATATCACGGCCTATATTTCTGAATACAGTAATATGAAGACATAGACCACTGAAACCATGACATTGCTTTTAAGCTTTTAATAGGTAATATCTTATCCTTTGGGACAGTAACTGGAAACAGCGTAAAAGGTAGAAGTTCTCGTTTGTTTTGCCTATCTATTTAATATCATTTTATTGTTTACGCTTTTTCACTGTTCAATTTTCAAAATCCCTGACACGTGTAACCCCTTCATACACCCTCGCTAGAAGCGACATACCTCCTTCAAATGGCTAATGGGAACAATTGTGAAATTCTTGTACCCAGGTGTAAGTCTGTACCAAAATTCTGAGCAATAAATATTTAAAAAATATATAATTTTAACAATGGCTTACCGCAGCGGCCCTCTTCGCGGGAGCTCGGTTTGCGTTTGGAGAAGGTGGTCTGCGAATATGCCCAATAAGTTGGCAGTTATGGAGAGCCTGATCTCCTGCTTCGCTTTCGATTATGCCACAATAAAAAGGCTCAAGAAAGCCAAAAGAGCCTGAAACTGAATGGGCCATACGATCTTCTGGTTTACGCTACTGATGTTAGTACACTGGGTGGAAAAATTCACAGTAATTTAAACACAAACAGAACACATGTTACTCGCTAACAAGGAGGCCGGCCTAGCAGTAGGCCTAAACGCTACGTAAACGAAGCTTACGTTTGTCTCAACAGAACGTAGGACATAATCTCACCTTACAGACAATATCTGAAAATTTGGTAAAGTCCAAATATTTTGGAACAGCGCTAAAACATAAGAAGTAAGGAAAAGTATGCAGGGCGTAACACTTAGGGCGCGTCCCCTCTGTTAAAGCCCCTGTCATTTTTCTCCGTATCTTAGTAACAATCCGCTCTGATGAACGATTTACAGTACATTATGATCAGCTGCTGTGTTTAGAATGTTGCTCCTTTCGCTTCACTCCGTACCTCACACAGAACCCTCTGCGTTCTTATTTTTAAATCGTCAACTGTTTCTTCGGCCTAGCTAGTACCTCATGGAGAACACAGCATGTCCCCATCGTGAAGTCCAATTACATAAACGTATACATGTCTTCATGAAAAGTGCCTGTTGCCTTTGTCCGATTACAAGCAAACCTGAATTTGGTCTAAAGAGTTCAGTAAAATCCCCAATTAAAAATTCCACGAAATCCAGACACGGGTACCACGCTGGCAGTCGGGCGGACAACCAGACATGACGAAGCTAACAGGCGCTTCTCGCAACTATTTTGCTAGCTGCGCCTAAAAATTACGTTCAGGAAAAATTAGGAGCAGATTAAATTCGAAGAGCGCGTGCTACCACATGGTTTGGGATTTTCATGATGTGCCCTTCTAACCGAATATTGTTCGGATGTCGAATTGAAGGAGGATGGGATTGACAGTGCATGCGGCACGTATGGTAGAGAAGGAAAAAGCTGGGATTTGGGTGGGGAAACATGAAGGGAAAAAGACAGTGAAAATCCAGGCGCTGATGGGGGTGGGGGGCAATGTTAAAACGGATCTTAAACAAGATGGAAGGATACTGACTGCACTCATCTGGCTCAGGACAGACACCAGTGGCAGGCTCACGTAAACACGGTAATGGACCTGAGGGTTAACCTACATAAAACGCGTGGGCTTTTTTGGCTACCTGAAAAACTAATATCACTTTATGAAGGCCAGGGCTCCGGTTTGCGCACCGGGCAACCGGATCCCTCGCCCAGAAATTCAGTACATATGAAACATGACAGACCCGACCTCTCTCTGACAGTAATCACTGCAACAAAATACCGACGTGACACGAAAATGGCCTTTTATTCCCAGACCACAAGGTCTGCCGTATTTAAACAGGCTAAAAAGATGGACACAGTAAATGACCTCTTCCCAAGTACTGCACGTTCCAATACACGCGGTCTTACTTAGACAACAAATTACTATATCTGATATGACATCTGGGGCTCTGAAGCTTCACAACAGCACCTACTTATTCCCATAAGTAAGAGGAACTTTCTCCCTTCTCACTCGTTTCACTCCGATTCCTACACATGCACATGTATCCCTCTACAGTTCTCGATATAGGCTTGTTTCTCTTCACATCTCTGAGGTTGAGGTTTCCTATACCAAAACGGGAACAGAGATTTAAACTAAAACCAGCTTTTGAAATAACACATACTAATTCCGAATCTCTCATTGAATAACACAAAACAGTTCCAAATTTCTTATCGAATAACACAAAACGTTTCCAAATTTCACGTTGACTTCCTGGGCTATGACAACGATTCTTACTGTACTGCACAATTTCGCAAGATAATTATTTCCTGCTAGGCTTGTGGAACTGACAGAAACCTGTCTAGATGGACTGAAAAACAGCATTCTGAAATCAGGCTAACCAACACACGAGCCATGAACCATCTGAATGAAAGGCTGTGTGGTGGTGTATTACAATTAAAATATTGCACTGTAGGCCTACGTTATGTAGGTTGAATAGTTCAAAGTCGTGCCTCACAACTGAACTACTAGATTTTAAATTTTCCTTTAATTGTGAATTTTTTGAAAGTTAATTGTCGTAACTGTAGATTGCCTTATCAAGGGTATCATCCCTTCCAAGAAATGTAATATTTAAATCTAAATTATTTAATACACTTCGAACGTTCCATTTGACCAAAACAACAACATTTTGAAGGTATCTGACCTACAATCTGTCACATCCACACGGACATAATCTGCCAGTACTGCTTTCTTCGTTATACGGAAACGTAATCGAACAATTGAAAACTTATTCGTGTGCTGCTTAAAAGAAACAAAAATATGGACTCATAAGCAGTATCCATATCTTGCGTTTATACATGATCCATTGGCCTCTTATTTCTTCAAATATGCAATACTGCAGGAAACAGAAAGAAGATGCACGCAAAGAATTTCGATTTACGAATATACCATTGTGATAATGCACTGATGAGTATATTAAAAGTACACTAAAAGCACACCAAATTAAGCATAACAGGTACAGAATCCGTGGTAGTTTGTTACTTTGTGGAACAGAATACTGTCAAATATGCTCAATGCAATCATTGTGCTTTCTTACTAATAATCACCAGTTTCATTATAAGCAATAAATATCACGAAAATAAATGCCGTATTTTCTGGATTCTAAGTTTTTCAGATTATAAAATTTCAGTAAAGGGGGTACGTCGTACATCTGATGGCCTCTAAGAATCGATGTTGATAAATTATACTGTAAAGGAACGGAAGCAAGAAAAATTTCACGTCCACACCAGTCATGGCACAGTAAACACAAAGATAACAACAAAGGATATTCCAAAGTATTGCTCAGTACTTCCGCTGTTTAAAATGTAATTAGGAGTGTCAATACATAAAACACCCAGTGGGGCTTGTAGGCTGAAAATACTACTTAGTTCTAGTGTTAAATAATACTCTGTGACGAACAGAGATCTGTTAGCGCTGGTTGTTGCATCTGTTATCATTGCTGTGTCTTAGCTTCTTATAATCAACGCTCCAGACGGGGACACGCAGAGGGTACCGCTGGCATTTGGTGATCATCGCACATTACAAATACACTTCATGGCACAATTCTGATCTTGACTGCCCCGAATTAGGACGCGACTTACGAGAAAATACAGATTGAGAATATGAGGCCGGACGCAAGAGTGAAGAAGCCAGTTTTGTGTTAATTTTTGTTTGTTAATACATAAAAGTTTTATGTCTGGGTGTTTACGTGTCCTAATATAAAGAATTGAAATATTCTTGTTCTTCCCTGAAAACCTGTTACAAATACGAGGTGCGTCTTACAATCGAGGAAATGCAGCACATCAATAGATTAAAATATGACTGGAACGTGATCACGAACAGTACCGCTAGTCTGTGGTCCGTAACCTAAATCTCCACTTAACAGTCACCAGCCACACCGGAACTCTCCAGCATAACCACACGTACGTTGGTAGCAGTAGTATTCACGGGTTTACTTCAGACATTGTAAGTCGCATTTATTTAAGAAGCAGAACAAGCCCTTAATGGAATGTAGCATACGAGGGTCAAACATCTGTACCAATTTAAATGCTACTTTATTTTATAACAGCAACAATTGTAATATTTATATGGAGAAGTGTCAAAGGCAGTGACCGTGACTTCGTCTTATATTAAAACATTCAGCACAATTATCAACGACAAAGTGATCTAGCAATTACATTTCTTCACTCTTTGGCCCCCATATATAACAATAATTTTGAGTGAAAACTCGTTGCATTTTACTTACCAGACTATCTGCATCCAAGTTCATTCTTTAAACCACATGGTCTCAACCTCCAGTTGCCGATATTTGGAGGTATAATTAAAACAGTTCCGCACATTCCAACATTTTTACTCCGCACTTGATTTCACATACCGCTCATGGAATCGCCATGACATTTCGCTAGAGGTATCACCTGTTTTGAACCACATGTTTAACAGTCATCTGTGAGAAATTAAAGACTACCATCGTCTTTCCACGTTATAATACGTATATGTAAAAACAACTTTGTTATTCAAGACAAACACAATGTGAACAAAGGCTACGTAATTACAGTTCTTTCGTGCGTAATCAAATACTTCATTGAATGACACTAGCATCAACCACGCAACAAACCTTTCTTCACCTGGACTGACGTGACACTGCTTTCTCCTCACATCATCACTGCCATCTGTGGAGAAAATGCTGAAGTGCATGTAGAAAAGTGCTGCCATCTGTACAAAAATCTCCAAAGTACATGAATATAGCGAAAAAAGACACAACTGCTCTAATAATCTCATTTTGGTACTAAAAATCACCCCGGTTAAAAAAGTTCAATGGGGCCTTGATAACAAGACCTTGGACATCGTGTATGGCTCAGCATGGCTCAGTGGCTGTGCTTGGTGTCACATAGATAACAAACAAAAAATGAAAATACTTGCATAAAGAACAAAAGAATCCCTTAGGGATCAGTTCTGTGGTCCCTTGTGTGTCTATTATATATAAATGATTTACCTTTAAATATCCAGAAGCAAAACTGATCCTTTTTCCTGATGATATTAATATACATATTATAAACAAAAATATTGATGCCATACAGGAAGGGTTAAACAGGGCCATGAGACAACTGGAAACTTGGTTCTCAAGTAACAGTCTTATAATATGATAAAATGCAATGCTATTTCACTTTAATAAAACTTGTAATTTAGTAAAGCCTAAGACAGATTTTAATAATGTTAAAATTAATTATACATTGGAATTGAAGTTCTTAGGAGTTAATATCTCACACAATCTCAAATAGAATACCCACATCCAGTGTTTCATGGTCAAAGTTAAACAAGGTGTTTTAAATGATCACATCACTAAGAGGTGACAAAATGTATATTTCGCAAAATTTCAATGTTTAATAAGATATAGTATAATTTTATGGGGTGGAGAATTTGAGAGCTTAAAGATTCTTAAAAAAAAGGGGGTGCTTCATTCAATTAAATGGGCTTAATGAAAGTGGGTCTTGTAGGCAAATTTTTAAAGAGTTTAAGATTCTCACAGTGACCACGTTTTATATCTTTGAGGTGATGAGCTACATTAAAAATAAAACAAAATGTATTTAATAAAGAATTCAAACACGTATGAATATAACACGAGAAGAAAATGTGACTTCCATGTTTTAAGTTGTAATACATCATTCTTTAAGAGGAAGGTGATAAATATGGTAATTAGTTTGTGAACAAGACAACAACTAAAACAAAGCAATTGGAAAGTTTTATGGATTTTAAACAAAGATTAACTTTGTTTTTATGGGATCAGCCTTTTTATTCATTAAATGAGGTTTTTATATTTGAAGAAGACATTAGAATCAATATAATAACACAAACAAAATAAGATGAAAATAGGATTTCTATTTTATTGTATAAATTACTATTGTGTAATTAGATTAGCTTATTTGGATAAATGATCACATTTGTCAAGATGAACAATCATTCTTAAAGGTTTTGAAGACTGCAACTTATGTAATTCTTCGTAATATGTTTGTGAATCTGTTCTTCTGTACTATCTTATGCATTGATTGACTTGTCCAAGTAGCAAACAGATGACCAATAAATCATAAATGCAGACACAACACCACCACCTTCCTTGGATGGTAATACAACACATACAGCACACGAACAATTCTTACCCATGTAAATTTAGCACAAATAATGTTATCTGTATTTTATATTTTAACATATATTATGAATCATATATTTAAAACTTAATATTCTGTAACTGTACATTGGCTTGCTTGTTTTTGTAATATATCCTTCGAAAAACACCTCCCTGAAGAAGGCTCCAAAAGGTGGCCGTAACATGTAGGAGGTTTACGATGACTGTAATGTAGTAAATTCATATATTTTCATAAACACTTGTTGGTTGTGCAAAAGTATGAGGGAAAAGGGTGCTTTCATCAGCAGGCTGGTGAATTTAACACTGACAAGGTGTTAGGGCTCCGTTGTAGAGTACGGAATAGGTCATAGGATTTGAATAATATTCATATTCTGTGCATTAAGCATACGATTGGAAATCATATGCATAAATATCAATGGATATCATGGGAATGCCATAATGTTGGCAGTACTATTGCAGACAATCTGTAGCCAAGTACCACAGATCATCTACTACACACTGTGACTGTTCAATATTTGTGTTCATCATTGCAAAAAAAAGTCAATTATATGGCCTAATATAGAGACCAAAACTTACGCAGAACAGTCCCTCATGACAAGTTAGGAGCTGCTCAGCAAATTATTATATTTTATGGACGCTGAAGATAAATTAAATAAATAACCTAACCCAACTTAAAAACCAACAAGACTAATTATAATAATGAATTAACAGAGTTAGCAGAGGTGGATGTCTTATGCCTGTCAGAATATTGGTTAAGGGAATAATATACAAAATTAATTAGCATTGATGAATTAAACTAGCTAGTAATTTTAGTAGAAGCAAGCGTATTCATGGTGGTTCTTGTATATACATCAAACGCTATATTCAAACAACGATGAACTACCTGAAGCGGATTAGCTAGGACAAGGACTTTGAAATGACTGCAGTGGAGATCCTGGAATGTGTATCAATTATTGTGTGTGTGAGTGTATAGATCTCCTGACGGTGATTTCTCTATATTCTTAAGAAGTTTAGAATCAGTAATTTAAAAAGTGCAAGTGAGAAAGAGACGATTAATTCTATGTGGTGACTGGAATATAAACTTTATACAAGAGGGTAAAAGACTACATGATATGCAGGAGTTATCATCACTACACAACTTAGTACATACAGTAAGATCCCCTGCTAGAGTTACGAAAAATATGGCATCATTAACAGATGTTGATATAACAAACAAGGATAGTACTAGTGATATAGCAACAGTGATGGATCTGGAATATTCAGATCATAAGGCACAATTGCTGAGTTTTAATGTGAAAAAAAAAATGGTAAAAAATGGAAGGTAATTAAATCAAATTTAAATATTCTGTGAAAAGGGTAGAGGAATTCAAATATTTGTTAAGTAAGGAATCATGGCAGGAAGTATATCAAACAACAGAAGTAAATTCTGCTTTACAGATATTTGTGGAAAATTTTGGTTATTATTTCAATATAGCATTTCCATAAAATTACAAAATTTTAGAAATACACATGACAAATGGATTACTAAATGCATAAAAAATTCTAGTAAAATAATGTGTTTTTTGAATTCAGTAAAGAGGAAATTTAGTCTTTCCAGAGAAGCACAGGCCTATATAAAAAAGTACCATGTCACATACAAAAAAGTACGGAAGAAAGCCACAAAAAGGAGAAAATGATAGGTACATTGAAAGAGCATCTAATAAAACAAGCCAAAAAAAGCAGTTAATAAACAAACAAGTTGGAAAGCGCTCTACAACAGATAAAAAAATGAATTAATGACAGCAACAGGCATAGAAACAAATCCACAAAAGGTGGCAGAATTATTAAATGCATATATTGTTGAAACAGTGGAAGAATTAATTAAACAAAATCATTATCCATCACATACTCAAACAGCACAGTCAAAGATAGAGTATTGTCCCAAATCAATAGTGATGTTACTCATCACTGAACATGAAGCAGAATGTGTTATTAACAAACTCAAAAGTAAATTTTCAGCAGGCTATGATGAAAGACCGGAATATGTATCTAGGAATATGTAGTGAAACAGTGTACAAAGCTTATACAAGGACCCTTAATCCATAGCTACAATGCATCACTAAACTCTGGTATGTTTCCAGAAATGTTCAAAGTAGCTAGAGCAAAGCCACTACATAAGAAGGGAGATATTTATAGCACACAAAATTATAGACCAATACCAATTCTACCTATTTTGTCTAAAATTTTGGAAAAGATAAGATACAGTAGATTAACAATATTTTAAAATAAACATAACATTATAACAGCAGTTCAAAATAGTTTTAGGGAACAGAAATCCACCACTACAGGAATTGAGTCATTTATTGAAAGAATAAGAGAAGCACTGGATTGTGGGATGCGGGCAGTTGGTATATTTTATGATTTAACAAAGGCACATGATATATTGAACTATGGGGAACTGCTGTGTGCTTATGGGGTAAGAGGAATAATAAATTCATGGTTTGAATCATACCTGAGTGAACGAAAGCAGTTTGTAGAGATAAATCAAGGTGATTATATAAATTCCAGAATATATATATATATATTTCCTCATGAAAAATGCTAAAATGCAGAGTACTGTACAGCTCGGTTCTTGGATCCCTCTTGTTTTTTATATATGTAAAAATGACCTTCCCCTAACTGTTGGGGATGGACAGCTGGTGTTGTTTGCAGATGATATTAATTTGCTAATTACTTAAAGAGATGAAAATGTTTTACAGTATAAAGTAAATGAAGTGATGAAGAAGTTAGAGTACTGGTTTCAGAATAATAATCTCATGACAAATATTGAAAAAACAAAAGCAATATCACATCACACAACACACAGTAAATCTCCGATAAGACCAAAAATTACTTATAAAATAAAGACATAACTTATAAATTAAATACAAAATTTCTTGGTATTTACATTGTAGACAATCTAAAATGGACTACTCATATAAACACATTAAGACTACAACTTTGTAAAGTGTGCTACATTATTAAATCTGTTCAAGGATTGATGGGATCGGGTTTGATAAGAAGTTTGTACCAATCAAAATTTGAATCGCTAGTAAGATATGGCATAATTTTTTGGGGAGTAGAAAATGAGAGTATATCAATATTTAAGCTACAGAAGAGAATGATTAGACTGATGTGTGGTGTTGGTAAAAGTACATCTTGTAGACAATTTAAAGATTGTAAGATACTAACAGTCACATTGTTGCATGTATTTGAAGTGTTATGTATCTTAAAAACGTATAAATCTGCTGTATAAAAAATGACCAAATACATAATCACAATGCAAGAACAAATATGAATCTATATATCAAACCGTGTAACACAAATCTTTATAAAAAGAAATATTTTCTCATAGAGCACACATTTTATTCATTGGAAGGATTTTTTATGTCTTGACATGATGGTATTGTAGTCAACTAAAATTTATTGTGTAAATTTGAGGGGTCAAATTACCTAATTATTGTATTTATAAATTGTTATTGTATGCAGTTTGTTAACATGTTCTGTATCACCTTGGTGGATGCCTGGAATTCTGAATAATATAAATGGTAATAGTAATAAAAATAATAACAACACAACTACATGAATGTACCAAGCTTTGTCTGTTATGCAGTGATGTGGTAAGTTATTTCTTGTCCAGTACCTTTTAAATTGGTGCTCTAATATTATTACTTCATATATTAAAATAGTTTATATTATGTTACAACCTCAAATATTGTACTAGACCTATTATTTAAAATTATTGTACAATTTTATATTCACTTCTAGCTTTCTTAAGCAAATAAGACTATTTCCATATCCATATGGATTTTTTAATACTGTACGGATCCACGGAATGAAAAAAATGAACTGAAATAAATTAACATATCAGTGACATCTGCTTTTAAGTCCCAGTCCTTTTGTACCCTTCTCTACTTAAAAACAACTGAACAAGATTCTAATTTGCCACTTGACAATACTCACAACAAGGCTCAACTGCAGATGTGGCATCAACAGTTTGGTCATACTCAACCACCTTGCAACAGATAACAGTCACATCTCATGATTAAGGTTTTGACTAAAATTTATATTTCATCCAAAACAGAATTGGTGGCGGTGAGGAGTCTAAACCAAGCCATGGCTCTTCTATCCAAAACAGTCTCCCATTTCTTGTATACACTTATGAATGAGCAGATTCTGAACATAATGTATGGTTGGACAACAATCCTTTATGCAGGCTAATAAATAAATAAATAAATAAATATGTAGGTAGGTAAGTAGGTGGGTGGATGAATGGATGGGTAGGTGGGTTGACATTTGTTACATAAAATAATTACTTATATAAGGTTTATATCCACAAATGACTTGGCTCTGACATTTCACTAGTTGATTTATCTTCTGGGGTGATGCTGTGTTGTTTTAACATCCTTTTAATTTACCTTCCCAAACTACCCAGGGGTATTTGTTGATAAACTTGATACAGTGTCTTTTATATACATGGGTCCATGCATCATGAATCAAATTTAATAATTTTCCAACAATGTGCAACTTATTCAGCTTATTACATTTCTGTAGGCAGCTCTACATGTTTCGGGTGTTGGCACCCACCATCAGGAGCTCGTACAACTGTAAGTATACCTTCTGGTATTGATTAACTGGATCTACTATCATCCGCTCTCGTTGTTGAGTTCCAACTCAACGAGAGCAGATGATAGTAGATGATGGGTGTCAACACCCGAAAAATGTAGAGCTGCCTACAGAAATGTAATGAATTGAATAAGTCGTATCTTGTTGGAAAATTATTAAATTTGATACAGTGTCTTTTCCCTGCAATGAGAATTCCATTTAGTTTATTCAGTTCTACTTCTGTTTCAATGCATGCATGATTGTTAAGCTTTCTCTTTGCTTGGATGGGGGGGCG
>Ga0209755_10004900_pt1 | contig 15532 bp, 6 predicted proteins | sample TergutCo191P1_FD_187301 | JGI IMG/M metagenome (GOLD analysis project Ga0209755, IMG submission 187301) | Cornitermes sp. P1 segment gut microbial communities from Petit-Saut dam, French Guiana - Co191P1 (SPAdes) (version 2) | ecosystem: Host-associated > Arthropoda: Insects > Digestive system >... | reverse complement strand
CCCCTACTGTCAGTGTTTACTTATGTGACTGTAATACTGTAATTGTAGGCGGCAGTGCTCCTGTCCAAAACAGCAACCCCATCAGCAGGATTGTCCTCAGCAGCAGCTGGAAAGCACTTCACAACCAGATGGATCCAACTATGTCAATGTGGAGGCTATTGAAAATGTGGCATTACCTACAACTGAGGCTCCACAGACTTGTGATGATGCTGCTTGCAGCCTCAACTACGAAAATATTGATTTTGCTCACTCACTTGAATATTATGAAAACTCCAAAGACTTGCTGCAGAGAGTAGGTATCAGCAAAGAGGCCACGGAATGCAGTGAGCCACCATTGCCAGAAGTACCAGCAGCAGAGGTGGCTGTGTCATACACAGTCACCAATGGAGTAACATTCTGCAACAAATGTGGCCATGCCTGTCATTTGTACTCTCCCCAGCAGATTCCACAGCAACCCTTACCAGTGGAAAATGAGGCAGATGTTTCAGGGGAAGCAGCTGCATTGGTGCAAAGTGCTGAAGCTAGTATATGTGAACAGGATGACTATCTGATGATGGAACCAGCAAAGAATGTGAATTCCTCCTCTGAAGCTGCCAGAGTTCATGGAAAGAACTTCCCAGGTTACTTGCCCATGTCTCCCATTACAAATGCCACACCTAGCAAGGCAGACATGCTGAAGCTTCGGATGGACAGGACAGGTCTTCCTTCAGAGAAGTCCGCCAGTATCCCCAGCCTTGTATGTCCAGTTGGTCCAGCAGTGGACAGAAGTAGGAAAAGATCAGAGTCTGAGTTCCCTAGAGTTCCGGGGTCTGCAATGATGATGCACCACTCTGCTAACAGCCCATACCTGAGACGACTGTTTCATGATTCTGGAGATGAGATTCAAAGACTACCTGTTGCCAGCAGACGCAGGTCAAGTTCAGCTGACTCATCTAGGTACCTAGATAATCTTGAAGATCTAGAACATTCTAGAGTTATAGAGAGGGATATTTCTACATCACATACAAAGCTAAGTAACCCAGATTTTGGCCAGAAGTCTCCAGTCCCACTGCCTGATGAAACTGTTAGTCAGAATGACATATTTGAAACCCCGTCTAGGCATGAAGAAAGTTCTGGTGTTAAAGCTGTTGAGACAGACTCAGCTGTGGTGGTGCCAGAAGTTGAGACTGTAGTAGATGATGTAGCAAGCACAAGCAGTGGAAGTGGTTCCTTGAGGACGTTAGTCAGAGAGTGTCTTGCTGACACACCACACCCTCCAGTGACTGGCTCATCAGTATCAGCAGGTGTTCATATCCGGCGCTCATCTAGTGTCCCTTGCAAATCAGGAAACAATCGGGACTCATCAAGTTCTAATGATTCAGGTGTGTCAACTGGTTCCCTCAAGCACAGAGGTGCAGACTTTGCTGAGTTTGAGTTACCACTTACAACATCCATGTCCACCAGGAGGCACTACCATGCACTGCAAGCAAGACATAATGCTGGCATGCCTCTTACCAGCTGTTTACATGCCTCATTACCTAGACGTTCCAAATCTGTGGATCCTCTCCGGGAAATAACCTTCCAGTTCCAGAAGGTTAAGGTTCCAGCAAAATCATCATCAGCTGAGGCAGAAGTACCCATTTGTCCAGGGAAGAAGGACAGTTCGAAAGGTAATGGCAGCTGCTGTCTTTTCACAGTATTTCACCAAGTGAATTTGTATAAGTCAAGGTTGAATTGGGCCATCTGCCCCTAGTATTTCATCACGGAAAAGTGCTAGTGGGATTTGGTACTTAAAGTGCTGAAAATTGCCACCTCTATTTGTTTTTGGTTTCTATTGATTCAATATAAGACCAAACAGTTTCTTTTTTCTTCTCCTGTTTATCCATATGTTCATCATATTTCTTTGATTGCTCATTTTCATTTTTCTATTCTTCCGACTCTTCATCTTCCTCTTCCTCCATATCTGCTTCTCTTCTCATGTTTTGAGTTTTCTCTATAAAGTCTTGCTTTTGTACTGCTGTCAGTCATTCATTCAGATCAAAACATATTTTACAAAATTTGAGGTTCTCATGACAGTGAACATCAAGATTACTGTATTATGGTATGTGATGTCATATAGTTTGGTAGATGAGCAGCAGAGTTTTGAAGGATCCTGCTGCCTCCATCATCAGAGTAGAAAAGTCTCCTACCCTAGTATGTATCTAACAAACAATATGGTGTCACATCCCCGAAGACCATTATCTGAAGACTTACCACCATGGGAATCTCAGATTTACTGTATTTTCAGCTTTGAATTGGAGCAATTACATTGTGTTTTGAGTGAAATGTTCATTTTACAGGATTTTCAAGTCCTGGGGCTGATGGAGCAATTGTTGTCCCATACATGGATTCTCGAAGCACAAGCAGTGGGACATCTGACATGTCAGATTATATTGAGACATTATCTCTTTCATCTCACAGCTCATCTGACACCCCAGACAGTCTCAGGTATATGTACCACCAAACAGACTTTCTTGTCTCACACATTACATATTTATTTATAAATTGCAATCATTAATGTCAAGTCATTAGGATGATTAAATCAAGAGGGATGAGTTGGGCAGTGCATGCATGTTGTGTGTGGGAGGGAAGATGTTGTCATGCAGGATTTTGGTGGGAAAATGTGTCTTAAAGAAATTTAACTGGATTAATCTGGCTCATGATAGAGATCGGTGGTTGACTCCTGTAAACATAATAATGAAACTCTGGGATCTTTAAAATGTGGAGAATTTCTTGATTAGCTGAGCTAATTCTGCTCATGGTGTTGGTTGGTTAAATGGTTAATGTCATCTGAGATGACAGGGCAACTATTTATGGTTAACTTGAAACAATATGTGGGCAAGCAGCCATGTTGTATTTCATGGTACCATCCTAGCAATTGTTTGGAAAGACAGAGAAAGCAACATAAATTTCCGTAGAATCAATGAAATGGTGAATATTTAAATATACTTTATTTATTTATTTATGGTTTACTTAAAAACACTATCAGCAGCTAATACAATTTGGCATTTAAGGGTATGATCATCAGTAAATAATGAATTGGAAAGGATTTGTAAAAAAGCAGTCATGGTATAATTTGAGGTGTTTGTGTGGAGGGAATGATGAAATCCACTAAGTATGTGTGATCTGAGTGAGTATCCTAATGAAGATTTTAACTGGCAACCTTCCACATACAAGTCACAAACATTATTGGTGCAGCTGACTTTCATGAGGGTTCTATCTATGATAACCCCTGAATACTAATGTATTATCACTTCAAGTAACCTACTCTGCATGAACATGAAAGCCTATGGTCTTCTGTGGTGTGACATATGTAGTTTGGTAGATAGGTTCCAGCGTTTTGGAGCAACATACTGCCTAAATCTCCAAGTAGAAGTGAACATGTCTGTGCAACAATAACACTCTCTACTCATGTCATAGAAGCTGTCAGTTTGGGTGCTGGTCTGGTTGTTGACTATTGTGGCAGACATTCTCTTTTGTGTTTTCCAATTGTGTGTAAACATATACCAGGACAGCATCTTTAAATAAGTCATTCTCCATCGTGTTCTTGAAATGACATTCCACATAATGTTCTTGAAATAAGTCATTCCCATCATATTCTCCCTAATACAGCATAATGTGTGAAGTTTAAAACACAGCATTTTAATTACCTAAGAATGAGTTAATCAACCACAGTGGACTAAGAGTAGCTCAGAGCATATGGTATTTAAATTAATTTATTAAAATAATCTCATATAGTTGAATATTTCCCAATCACTTGTCCTTGTGTTTAATGCTGTTAATTCTTGCTGCAAGAGTATAAATAATTTTCTTTCTATCATTGTTCCACATACAAATATCCTACATATATGCAGTTGTCATGGCAGTGAATATCAAGGGCTGCAGTCTTCTGGGATGTGTACTGTGGTGCAGAGAGTCTTTTATAATTTTTCCCTGAGTACGTCTGCTGTGTGCAGGGAAGTGATAAAAGAGACACTCTATAGGTAGGTGTGGAATTTTATGGTTCCATCAATATATGGGAGGCAGCCAGTCTAGTATATAACAAAGAAGTAAATTAGACAAAGACAATGCAAAAGTAAAATATTAATCAAAAAAGACCGAAAATAATGAAAATCAACTAAATTATACCTGCACATCAGAACAGTTCAAAGGTAATGTGCTGAATGCTAGTGAAACCTCAAAAGAAATAGTTTTAGGTAGTGCACACATGCACAGTAATAAAGAATGTTTGAAATTAGAAGTTTGCCCAGAATACTGCTATCATAAAACTCTCTATATCTAATGATAAACGGTGACATCTTTTCATCAGCAGGCTAGGGCGCCAAGCCACAACCACCCTGAGACCACGATCAGGGAAGGAGTACCAACTTATTGACCGCTCCATCCTGGATGGGGACATGAAGGTAAACTAGTACGTAAGTTGTGCGCTTCTGTAATAACAGTGACACCACGTAATGTTGTCATGGTAGTTTCTTGTTTAATATTTGCCTGGCAGTAATGAAAGAGCTATCTCCCTTTGGGTTGAAGGAGAAAGCATATAGGCTACTCTGTAAACTGATAAAACTGCACTTTTCATTAGGCTTTACCATCAGATTTGTTTAATGAGCCCAACAGAGCAGGTACCATTTTCTTCTACCTAAGGACTGCCCCTGAAACACTGTACATTTTTCTTGGCAGATGGTTTTGCAAAAAATACTCCCTCATTGACAGCAAATTGCTAATAAAAACCCAAAACTATGCACAGTTATGTTGTTATAACTTTCATTGACGCTTGTACTGACAACAAAATTTTTTTCTAAAAATCTTTGTCTTTCTTTCCAAACTGCACTTGTGACCACATTATTTTTTGAAGTAGTTATAGCTTCCACTTCAGAGTGTAACTCCAGCATGCAATTTTTGGGTACAGGGTCCCCTTGGAGGTGATAAGGCTCCACACCAATTGAGGGGTCTTATTGCTCATTATGCCAACATCACACCTGTGCCAGAGAAGTCAGAGTCGCCATCCCCTGGTTACATGAGCAGTTCTCCAGGACAGGAGAGAGAAGACCAACCCCTCATTTCTCACCCACACACATGAATGTGACTGGGAAACTTGGACCAATAGCTTGGTGATGTTTGTAACTTTTTGAGGAGGCTGCAATGATCATCAGCCACCGAGAATGTCTAAATGCCATAGTTTCATCTGTCGGGCTTTTTCAGTCTGTTACCTGAAGAAGACCACAGTATGAATTATTCAGCTCATTAATCATCGTCATTGTCGTCATCATCATCATCATCATTATCGTCATCATCATCATCATCGTCATCTGTTGTAACTACATACATAACATGCAGGGTTTGGTCTGAGCTTGCATTCTCCTGGTATGAGCGGCAGGCTTTCTCACTGACTGAGGACATTAAATTTCCATAGACTGTAGATTGTCTTAGGTGAGGAATTCTATTGAACAGTGCCAGCAACTTATTATGTATTGAATATTGTACTTTATATAGGTTTAGCAGTGTGATTTTCAGTCTTTTATAAATGGAAACAAATCATGAAAACAGCTTATTGTCTGTTTCCAGTAAGTATCCTGAGGTGCAGGTTTTTCAGGTTAGGGAAAAAGAAACAAAAAAAAAACAGTGGTATGCTCACTTGGTATCAACAAGGTATTTCCAAATATCCTGAATCTGAGCTTATCAATACATTGTCATAATGTCGATTCTAACTTCCCATTACATTTGCTCCCTTCACCCTAACATGTGCATTATATTTTGATACACAGCTGCAGATATAAGTAGCATGCAGTTTGTACCTATACACCCATTGTATCTTCTTGTAAATGAGCTGTAAGAATTGGCTTTTGGTTTTTTTCTTGTTGGGTTCCATATGGGGAGCTTTTTTCTACTCTGATAACTCCTGACTGATGTTTTCTTGTTGGGATTAGTATTTTATCACTCTGATGAACGGTACTGTATTTTCTACTACCAAAACTTAATGACGAAAAATATTAGTCAGTATGTATGAATGTATGATAGGTTTGTATAATCCAGTGTTGTGCTAGTCATGTGTTCGGTTGATGTTAGCTCTTGGGTAGGAATGAAAAAGTTTGTATTTGTGTCTATTCGTATAATAAGAATTAATAATACCAATAGTGTTTGTTCATGTTTTATGTAACAGGTCATAAGCTTGTTTAAAAAACATGACAAAGGTTCTAAATAAATAAGCCTGAGAATTGGGTTGTTACCCCTGCATGTTTTCATAGTTCCTTGACAGTTTATGGGATACTTGACTGAAACATAATACATACAGCAACGAAGGTAAAACTCCAGGACACTTTGTGCCGAGACAACACCCTGTCATCCCCTGTGGACAGTAAGTGTCTCCCTCCAAACTGTGAACCAGATGTGTCTGACCCCCTGAGGCACAATGGAACCTGCCAACCAATCAGCGTTCTTTAATAAATGATTATGAACTCTCTCCTATGTATGCTGTCCCTGAAATGTTTGTTTTTGTGACACAAATCTTTATAGCATGAAATGTTAAGGAGAGGGCTTGATTATATATATGACAATATGTATCACTAAAACTTGTTACATTCTTATATCTAGTCAATAAGTTGTATTGTTTAATCAGTGTTCACTAATTTAATAATTTAAAAAGTAGCCAGTAAGTTTCTGAATCAAGTGGTTCTGAGAATTACGTTAATTGAGAGGCCATACTTATTTGAGAGAATATTATTAATAATAATAATGATTAGAACAACAACACCAACACCTACACCTACAAATTATGCACAAAGGATACCTGCACAAGTTTACAAAGGGAGAAATAAGGCATTGTGCCATAGACAAGAATAAATAAGTAAATAAATGAACAAATAAATAACAAAAAGAAATAAAGAAGGTATAGGCGCCTTAACGTGAAGCTGTAGATTGGAGCTGGAGATTGCTGTGTTCTGGTGTATGACACCCCATATCTTGTAGAAGTGAACTGACCTTACAAAGCCTGTAAAACACCAGGACACACTACCTGACTACTCAGAACCACATACCAAAAAACAGCAGTCAGCAGTCACCACTATGAAAACCTTAAATCACAGCTTGTGTTTATTTACATTGAAACTTGCTTAAGATATTCCTGATTACATTAGAAGATTTCCTGCCACAGACAACAGCATAATATGATACCAAAATCCTCCTATATGATTGATGTACACATTGCCCTTTTAATATGTTTCTCACATAACACTTTTCCAACTATTTGATATGTTTTCCATGTCAAAGTTTTAAGCAATTTTTCCTAGTTTTCATTCATTGAATCTGTTCCCATCATATAGTGTTGAAGTGACGCTGTCAGTTGAGTGGTCAGATACAGGTGAGAATGTGTTCAGACTCTTATGTATCTGAAACTGCTGCAAATTACACAAATTCAGCATACATATGCAGCCATCTCAGCTTAATTTTAACACTTCTATAATTTCCATTTTCCAGACTAGTCAGTCATGGACTCCATAACTTCACAAAATATACATGGTCATTACATTTCTTAGTATCAGTTCAAAAAATGCATTGTATCCATGTTGTGTAACAAATTATTGATTCACTTTAACATAAAATTTTGCAGTTAAATAAAAAATTAAATAAACTCTATGGTTTATAATGACAATACTTTCCTGATATATCTAAACAAAACAAACATGGCATCTGTGCACTACAACATAAAACATAAAATATATATCTAATAATGTAATTAAATTACAATCCATGATATACATCACAGTTACATAATAAAGTATATTAATTAACTTGTTGAAATCTGAACTAGATGTGGATGATTACATGTGTGTAGTAAGTTCTCAAAAACAAAACAACAAATGGAATTTTCATTCTTACACTTCTAGGAGGTTGTCCGTTTAATAAGTGTGATTTGTTGAATTTTTCTGAAAACACTTTAAGTAAGTTTCACTGTACGTATAATTTTTACATTTTTTTGGCGCCTGGATTAATGATCTAATCTAACAAACTCTTCCCTTTTACTTACACATAAAAACAGCTGACTTGATGTCCCATGCATTTACATGTGCAGGTCGTGTGTTTGCTTACATACCTGTATACTATCCTTAAAGCTAGAATTGTTTTAACAATTAAGCTGGATGCAGCTTCAAATTTTATGATTTCGGGATATTACTGTACCTAGAATGTACAAAAGCTGCTAATGATGGCATATAATTCAGAAATGCAAATACTGATATAAAATGCAATAGTTCCCAGATAGTGGCAGTGCATGTCACTTCAGTGAAGATCGTGTGGGTTCTGATATTTTGGAGGAATGTGCTTCCTTTGTCTTTGAAATGGGTTTTGGTGAATGCTAAATTGTTGGAACTAACTTACTATCCCACACGTGTAAGAACCCATTTGAGTATGTCAAGTATTGACACTTTCATGAAAATTAAATTCTAGGACTTAAACACTTAAAACATAATATGGGCTGCAAGTGTCAGTGACAGATTTTATGTTTCATCTGTTTTCTCTGTCCTGCTGTAAGCATTATAGTTTCTAATAAAATAAGCATGCTAAAATTCTCCAAATGAATATAGTACTTGAAATTTATCTTGGAGTTTCCTTTCAAATCTCTAACTTATTATGCCTGAATTATGTATAACCCTGCAATTACCAGCTGTTATTTCAAAACTGCTTGATTTAAATATGTTGACTGTCAGACAGTAACTCTTACGTAAGACAAACAGTTAAATAACTGGACTGATTCTGTGAAATATCTGCGTAGTGTGAGGTCTGAGGCTGATGTGGGGGCATCTGTGAAGATTGCTGCTTTCTGGAAAGTGATGCCATGTAGTTTGATAGAAATTGACTGACATTTTAGAGGAACCTGCATCCATCATCAGGGTAGAAGTGTACCTATTACCAGACAGCAGGTATCGCAACCCAGAAGATGAAAATTTTAGTTCTCACCATTGTGAGAGCCTCTTATCTTAATGGGAATAATCCTGCAAAAGTCATTCCACTCAGTAGCTTCAGTTGTTTCATAATAAATCAGTTGAAGGAACACTAATATGGGGCTAAATGGAACAAGCATTGTGAGTGTTGCAATACTGATATTTATTTCTTAGTTTATTATCTAAAAATCACTTTCTCAAAAATACTTGGAGAAGTTACTTCTTAATGATGCAAGGGCCATTTTTATGGCAAAATATTAGACCATTTTCAACTAGTGAACTGCAGTAAACTTTCCAAAACTTTTAAGGCAGAAATTACTGTTGACTGTTTTGTAGGCACTAATTCATAATGAGTAAGTTCCTTTGATGTCAAGAAAGGCTATTCGCCATGGTTTTGGCCTTCGTGTTTAACATTCACACTGGACCTGGACTTCTGATTGAAGCCTAACATTTTTTTCTAAATAATTCTGATGACCTAAGATTTATTATCAATCATTAATATTTTACAAAAGGGCCAGCTAATTCCAGCTGTCTTTCTAAGAGGTTGGACAAATTTTTCTCATTTCGTGCTTGTCACAAATATTTGTAACTGGTCACAAGCTTTATATTCAGATCTGTGATCAGAATCTTTTCTCGCAATATGGGTCACTTTACTCATAATGGAATGACATGGTGTCAGTAATGTCTCCCACTCAGTAGGAATTGTTTATCCACCTCCAAGCTGTGTGCATTATTTATTCATTACAAAAAGGCTTTTCATTCCAAAGAATGCAGCATGCTGGAACAATGTGTACATACATTCTTGTAGTCAGACATGACAGTGGGCACAGAAGGATGAAACATTTCATCCGTGTAATTCTTTATAGTACTGTACAGTCATTGTGGTTAACAAAATTTTCCTTGTCATTAGTTCAAACATTGGAATGCTTTCCATTAATACAGAAAAATAAAGCCTGTTTTTATTACCATTTTTAGTACTTTGTGGTATGCATGTAAAATTGGTTGAAATGCACTAAAGATGAGAAAATTTAATGAATATCCAAATTAATGAAGATCCAAGAAACAGTAGCACAAGAATACAAGATAACATGAAAGCCAATTAAAGACTGGAAAAACTAATGTGCACAGGAATTGCAAATTCATTGCCTCAGTTTTCAAAGATTCTTCTTGACCTCCATTAACAGCCATCATCTTCTTAATTTAGTCAGCATACATGGCATTTAACTATGCAAAGTATGCTTTCACTTGCTCAGCAACAGTTAGCATATGATTTTTAATTAATTGACTTGTCTCCTTGCTTTCCTTCAGTTTACAACCTTCCTCTTGAAGGCCTGAGCTAACTTCAGTGCGACTTCTGCACTTATCATGTACCCCTCTTAAGATCATGTTTCATTCTCTGTTTCTCCTGCTTTATTTCTTCTTTTATGTTGGCAATCTCTATGTCCTCCACCCTCCTTGCAGCATTGTTGTACTCTTCAGTGGTTGTAAACTTCAACTCAACTGCCTTTCTTTCTGTTTTTCTTGTTCACCTCTAACACAGTTTCCAACTCATTCAACTTTGTCTTTAATTCTCTCCTGATATCCATCTGGTTCAGAATGTTTTGCATGATTCAATAAGCATCTGTGTGCAGGGCGTTCACTGGCACATTTGAAAGGTTCAACTGTGGAAGTGTAGTATTAAATAAGGGTGGCACTGTCAACAGCCTCGTTGGTCTTTGACTCATTCATCAATTTGGCTATCTGCAGATTGTCTGCGTACACTAACTTCAAATGGGAATCACAGCAAGCCCGGTCCATATCAGTGCTCTCCTCCAACTTTCTGTACTCTGTTTCAGTTTGTTTCCTATCCTCAAGAGCAATACTCTGATTATCCACAATGTTTATTCTACCCGCACTTTTCAGCATCAGTGTTTCCAGTTGCCAGACAGAATTATCAGTGCGGTTATTTAATTGTCATAATGGAAAAAAGAAAAAGAATCATATGCACATGCATTTCTGAGATAGTCAGAATGGTTTTAGAAGTCTTACATGCATTCGTGAACATCACAGCTGTAATTTGATACAATTCATCTTACTCATTATATAGTTATTATAACTTTCCAGCCATTAGAAACCTCATGTACATCTTAGTATACCTAGCAACCTTATAGATAGACCTAACCATTGAATGTGACACTTGATATCATGGCCCCTTTCCCTGCTGCGCTTTCTGTTCCCATTTTATCACTGCTTGCATAACATGTTGTATGTATAATCTAAAAAACCAACAAGACATCAATTATTTATGGCTGAACTCTCAGAATCAGTGCTGTGTGCTGTCAGTTTATAGAATAGTGACACTTAATTGTTTGGTCATCCTAGTCAGTTGCAGTTTAACAGAACTTTATGGATATCCAGTGCCAAATATTGCAGCTTTTACTGTTCACTCTTTACACTTCAGTAGTTTATTTTAAGGTCAAAGTGTAGTATCCTAATAAAGATTGAAACTTGAAGGCCTTCACACATGCCTGATGACATTTTCAGCATCTGATTGTTCAAAGAAATCTTAGATTGCAGGCCAAGCACATTGAGTTAGGATAATCATAAATCTCTGATAACATTTCCAGCATCTGACTGCACAAAGAATTGTTAGATGACAGGACAAGCAAATAAGTTATTATGATTATTAGGGTGATAAAAGTATCTCTGTTGCCTGATAAGGCTCTTTTTATGTTCTATGTTTGTGCTGGGAGTTGAATATACTTTAGTAAGAAGGAACTTCTATGCATTTTGAAAGTTACTGTCTACTTGGCATAATTATATTTGAATTCTGAGTTTCATTGGCTGATATGTCACAGATTTTAATAAATAATAATGTCACAGTTGTGATCTGGTTCAGTTTTACTTAATGGTTATAGTGTTTGCTGTGGAATATGCAAGGAATAGGCGTGGTTGAATACATACAGCTTGTATATTTACAAACAAATTTGAAGTGTTGTGCCCAACTAATGAACAAGTAGAATGTACCTGGTACCATGTATGTACTTATTCCAAGAGGACTGTCAAAGAATGATGAATTAGCCAGTGTTTAAAGAATTGCCAGCACTGTTTGATCTTTACACACAATAAGTATAAAATATGTTTGTAACTCTTAATTTGTATCTAAGACACCCATGTGCAACTTGGGTTTCCCTTTCCCAGTATACAGTTAAGAGAAGTCAAAATAATCTGTTGTGGCTATTAGAAATTTTAGTATCTCCATGATCATATACTTTTTGCAATATCTCGTGACATGCAGAATTTATATACCTGAGAACCTTATTGTTAACAATTTGAACGAAGTCATCACATTGTGTACTGATTCTATATATTCACTTTGTTATATATATTCCAGTCAACACAACTATATAATAAAAGCATAAGTTAAAGCGACATGTTTCAACTTAAAAAGTCATCGTCAGGCTAAGCTAAGAACCATGCAGTTCTTTACAATGTGGCTGCGCGCATTTGGGATCCCAGATGGCTCACAATGTGTGCTGTGATTCGTACTGTGTATATAACATGACATATCTATTATACTATTGTAATTATATTGGGGTCAATTATGTGACATGTGCTATTTCCTGGGGCCGTTGTTCACTGATTGGGCTTCTGGTTGTTATGCCCGTTGTGGTTGTATTGGTTCTGCTTTTTAGTTTTCCGGTGGATGGAGGTGGAGGGGGGGAGTTGCCTGTCCACTTGTTCTTTTTAGTCTGTTACTGCTTTCTGTTTTGGATCGGTTGTGTCTTGTCTATTTTTTTTTATCTCTGCTTAGGTGACATAGGGTAAATATAAGCAGTTTTTTGACTTAACCCAACTGTGTGATATGAAATTCTGAATTGTTCATGGAGCTATTTGTGTACTCTGCTGTCTTTGACAGTTCTCTGTGAATATCTTAATTACTGAGTGAATATTAAGACTTGAAGCTTGTAGTAACAAAAAACTCATTGGATGATATAGTATGTGTCTGTTATACTGCATGTTACACAGGTGCCCAGAACCACGTTAAATACATCACAATAGACAAAGGTTGGCAGCATCCGTTGTGCCTCACTTTATTGTTGTGTATCTGAACAGCCTTAATGGATGACTGCTATATGGACTGCAGGCAGAAATGACTTACTGAGTTGATGGATAAGTTATAATTTGCCAGTATGCCAAATGATTGTGTTTAGTAGAGTTTAAGTTGTGTCCTGTTCACTCTCTTTTCTGGAATGCAGTCTGTAATTTTAACGAAGTAAAGGTTGAACACAACTAAGTTTTATGTTATGTTATTATATAACCGTAATGCGCAACATGTTTCAGCTTAAGTACAAAGCGCCATCATCAGGTAAAATTAGAATACTAAATAACAGTTATGTAAACTACATTCATTAATTGTTTTTGTTGGTATGTATGATCTTTGTAAGATAAAATAAGCTGCAATTGTGTCATCATCAGAAGTAAACAGATTTGTTTTGTCATAATTCATTCACTTTGAGACCTGGTTCAAGTCATTTTCACAATAGGATTTACCTTTGCACCAAGCATGGTCTGATGTGTTTGCATCTTCTACTAAAATGATTAAATTCTCTAAGACAGGTCATCTGGTTTCAGCTGTTTCCTTGTGGCTGATTCTAAAAACCCTCCTAAACAAACTGTATTAAATCTCACTCAAAACAGAAATATCTGTTTACCCTCTGAAAACATTCTTCTAGCTTATCTATCAAATACAGCTGGCAAGTTGTCCTTTAACTGCCTGGCAGGAATGTGATATTTTACATAAAAAATGTCTTTAAACAGCCCAATATACAGCTGCTGTTAAACTTCCACATTTAGACATGCTTGTATTTTAGTTCTGAAAGACTAGTGTACATTATAAAACAGCCCAGTCTGTAAGGTGTTCATGTAGACTGGAGTAATATGTAGTTCAGAACATTCCACACAACTGTATGTCATGTTAACTTGAGCCCCATCGATATTCATACACCTAATAAGAAAGAAATACCAGCAAATTTACAGATGTATGGACTGGAATATTCAATGTCTCTGAGTTGGTTACTGGCTCATTACAATGGCAGGTGAGACTGTCATAACAAGCATTGGCAGTAGTGTATTTTGTCTGTAGCAATGAACTGACAGTACCGTTTGCTCATACCAAAGCCAAGAAAAAGAACCCCACTTATTGTTTCCAGACACATCTACTTCAAGCTGTTGTGTGTCTGGCATACTTCCTGTATTGGCATACAGTTGTTTAACCATTCTTTAGTGAAAACCATGCTCTTCGGGCTGTTTTATGCATGCCATGTGAGGGTGGAGGGAAACAATAGTAGACAGAAATTGGGCAGCATCTAGTGCTATCATCCACAAAATTTATAGGAATTTTTTTTTCTTCTTTCTTTCTTTCTTTCTTTCTTTCCAGACTCAAGATAGTTTGTGACAGCTTTTACCTATCACTGTGTAATTAGCATATTGTGGGTATCAGGGGCCCTTTCTTTTTGGGCAAAGGACCTAGAACCTGAAGCTGGCCATTCATCTTCATTTATTACCAGCTCATTAATGTGTGTGTGGAACTATACCTCCACTACCCTCCAGGCTTAATTAGGCGCAGGTTTAAATAGCCACCCCACTAATCTGTGGTATTTAAAAGCTCTGATTCATTCACACCTGACAGAATTTTCTTCAGTTAACTATTTGAACATATTTATAAAATTTTCTGGAGGAAGCAGCTGTTTCAGTTACGGAGTTGCAATCGAATGTTTTGAAAATGTACTCTGTCTCTGTCATCAGGTTATAGTTTCATGTTGCCAAGAGACATCATATTGCTTGAAATTGGGTATTCACTTTGTTTCTCTGTCTTCAATTCTCATCAAAGAATGCTGAGTTAATTAATTTTAATATGCTTCATTTTAGTCATTTTTAAATCCCAGCTATTTTTGTTTCAGGCAGATAATTTTGTTTCCTGCAGTTTTTACCAAAGAAAATTAAATCAGAAATATTCATATGAAATTGCTAATGCAGAGTTCTTCAAGTCATGGGATACCAACCTATTTAACTATTTGTCACTAAAACTTGAGTGTTTTGTTTTCTAGCCGGCAGTTAAATGCATATCGTGCGTTGCAGGAATGTCAGAAGTGTCATATGGTATAGATAATAAATTCTGATTTGAATACCGTACTGCTTGATGCAAAGTGGGAAAAATGTTGACATGGGTTGGCTTTCCTTTGTCTATACTTCTAACACTATATAAGACAGGGAGAAGGCCATGCCACAGTGCAGGCAGTTAAGAATTGGTTTTTTGCTACAGAAACTGAAGTTCAATCCCGAGTGTCTACATGCGAAATTTATTGAAGGAAAAGTGTCACTGGACCAGGTTTATCCCTGAATTTCTTCCATTTTCCCTTGTTAATCATCATTTTATCATTACTTAAGACATCTGTCTCTGCAGCCTGAGATGTGTAATGGCCATTGATCAGGCAGTACATATCACAACCACTGCCTGTGGGCTTCATTTCTGACTCAGTGTGTGGCTAGTCACAGAGTTTGGTTGCATAAAACAAGACAGAGGGGAAATTAAGTAACTA
>Ga0209755_10004899_pt1 | contig 15535 bp, 11 predicted proteins | sample TergutCo191P1_FD_187301 | JGI IMG/M metagenome (GOLD analysis project Ga0209755, IMG submission 187301) | Cornitermes sp. P1 segment gut microbial communities from Petit-Saut dam, French Guiana - Co191P1 (SPAdes) (version 2) | ecosystem: Host-associated > Arthropoda: Insects > Digestive system... | reverse complement strand
ACCAAATACAGCACATTGCTCTTGGGTCCAGTCAGCTCTCTGTTCAATAGGTATAGTGAGAATTTGTCACAGGAGTAAAGCGACTGTACGTTAGGAATGAGTGGGAAATATCTCCATTCCCCCATGCAGTTTCATGCTGTGCACAGAAGCAACTTTTGTACTTGCATCATTCATTCTCATTCTGTGTATCCTTACAGGATTACAAAATCTGTATGGATATGGAAACAGTCAATACTGTACATACAAAAAAAAAAAAAATTACTTAAGAAATCAAGAAATGAAAACAGTATAAAAGTGTTCAACAATTTTAGTTACTAGTCTAGTATGATGTTTGAGGATTTAACTTTAGTCATTTGAATGTAACAAATAATAACATAAAAACACCAATCAAAAGGATGCAGTATTTACTAGACAAAAAATGATTTACTATACTACTGCATAACAGATAAAGACTGGTACATTCATGCAGCATGTTTTGTACAAAACAAGATCTAAAATACAGACACAAAAATGAAATATGTAGTTAAAGAATAAAATAAACATAAATGTATATCTACATCTGTAGTTTAAATGGCAGGTACAGATCAGTTAGCCCAGCAGGTCGTGGTGAAATGTGGGTCGAGTTTTTCAGTAGCTGTGAACTCCACATAATATATTTACTTCAATTTATATTTTTGAATGTTTGTGTGGTTGTTGGTCCTTCTGATTAAGGTTTTTCATTGCTTTCTGCAGTTTGTCAAGGCAAATACTGGGGTAGTGTGTCAAAAAAAAAGAAAGGTCATGGACACTTCCTTCAGAAGTCACCACTTAATAATCATCCTACTATTAGGCACCACATAAACAATGCAGTTTGTAAAACATACTTAATTAAACCATTAGTTAATAATGACTTACTTGTGCAGCGTCAAAGTTGAAACCCTTGAGACAGGTACTAGGATGGTACATGTCTGCCACTCAACCCAATCCCTTCCTACTCACAATTTTTAATTATCTTGTCTTTTCATTTGGCAGGGGATAACTTTTTCAACTGAAACAGTTTTGTTTCATAACCTAACAATGATCCAAATTTAAATCAACATATTCCCTTGCAGGAGGCGCAACATAGCAAAGCTTTCAGTGAGACCACATGTCATTCCAGAGGGCTCTCCTCTTGCAAGTGGTACTCCAGTAACAAATTCTTCCACATCAGGTTTTGGCAGATTGGATGTGGGACCTGGCGATGTGCTGTGGGTAGGAGGATTACACCCACTCTCAACACCTGGCCCACCGCCACTTGTGAAGACAAACAGTACGGGACTTGCAGGATGTTTGCATAGGGTGGTCATAGATGGACACACAATTGGACTGTGGAACTTTGCATCACAGAGTGCTGCTGGTTGTGCTGCCTGTATACAGAGGTCAGCACTTGTTAATGTATTTTGGAGCTCTTAATGACTATATGTATATCTGCATAGTCATACGTGAATTGGGAACATATTTGAATGTGAAAAACATTACAGTTAGAGATTTTAGGTTCTCCTGGTGGTGAAAAGTTTAGATTATGCACTTACAGATTATGAAATCATGTGGTCTTGTAGGTATTCAGTGTTTTGTTGGAGAAACATGCTGCCTTTATCATCTGGGCCGAAATGAGATGCAAATGCCGGGTTCTTTTTATGTGCTGGTAACCGTCTATGTCATAACCCATAAGACCAGAATCTATTCCTTTACAGTGCATTTAATGCTGTTTGTTGAAGCTGCCGAAGTAATTTCATCTATCAAACTTGGTACATATATCCCATGAGAATGAATATTTTACTTGGTGTCATGATTTTGCAACTTGTAAAAATGACAATGCTGCTTGGAAGAGATAATTTATCAGTTTATGTAACTGAGGCACATGGAATGTAAACATTGCAAATAGCAGCCATGTAAAGTATGACCATTTTGATCTTGGTAAATCAAAGCAACTACTGGTAAATAAATTTTATTAATCATGCCTGATGATATTATGATATATGCTGATAACTGAATGTGATTCACTTTTCAGGCTTGTTTTTTAAATTCTTTAGAACTAATTGGTATCTCTTTAGAAGTCAGTCTGACGCAATAATTCAAATGAATTTACATTTCCACCATGTTTGTCTGAGATGACTATGATGTTATATCTTGAAATGTGGTACTGTAAGGATACATATCAAAATCGAAGTTTGAGTCTTCTCAAGATATGCAGAAATCAGATTTATCTTAAAGAAGTACATGTAGAATTTTATGTTCTATTTTGTTTACTGGTGTTAAAAGTAATGGACACAGAGCATCATTTTTAGTTTAACCTGTTATTTCTTGTTGCAGTGGAGAGCAGACAAGAGATGAGTTGACATTCCAGTTCAATGGTGAAGGCTATGCAGTACTGCATCGCCCCAGCTCTGGTACTTACAACAAATACACCTTCAGTGTCTCTCTCAAATTCCGAACGTTGGATGAAAATGCCTTGCTGTTTCTTGCTGTGAACCCTAATGTCACTGTAAGTTCAGATGCCCCAAGCACCGACACTCTCCAGTGTAAGACAGTATCCTTTGTCATGATAAACTGTGATTCTTATTTCAGTATTGCATTAAAGTTTCATATAGCCTGAGGGTGATCAAAAACAGGGTCCTAAGGAAGATGTTTGGGCCTGTGAGGAAAGTAACAGCAGGACACTAAAGAGAACTGCATAATGAGGTGCTTCATGGATTGCCTTTCTCACCAAACATTATTTGGATAATCATATCAAGGAGAATTAAATGGGTGGGACCATAGGTGTAACTTGGCTAAGAAAGGGAGGGGGGATCAACCATGGTATTCAGAACTTTTATTTATGAAGCAGTCAAGTTAGAAAGTGGGGGAAGTTTCATTTGAATCAGTCCTTAATATACACACACCCACCCCATGGTCACTGATTTTTTTTTATTTGCTCCTCTTCAACTCATTAGCCAAAAAGACTCTTCTTAGGTAGAAAAAATACTGGAGGGGCATTTGCCTCTCCCCCTCCTCAAATAGCCATACTGATGGGGCTTGTGGTATGTATGTAGGAGACTAGAAATGCATTCAGGGTTATGGTGGCCAATCTAAAAAAAAAAGAGACCGTCTGTAAGGCATAGGCATGAATGGGAGGGTCATATAAAAAATAGACATTAAATAAGAATGATGGGATGCTATAGACTGGATTTTTCTGGCTGAGGGTAAGGACAATTGGTGGGCTGTTGTGAAAAGAATGGTGAGCCTCCAAGTTTCATAAAATATGGGGGAATTTGTTGACCAGCTGATAGAAGTATTAGCTTGTCAAGGACCCTGCAACATGAAGTTGGTTGATTAATAAAGTTGTTATTCATTTGGTTGTTGCTGAGTCAAAGTTCCATAAAAATTGTTGCAGATAGGCATGTTTGGTGTTATTAATTACATAGTGTGCATGTATACAGAACATTTTCCTATGCTATTAGCTGTTTGTCTTTTTTTTTTTATCTCATTGATTCTGTGTAAATGTGTTAACTGTGGGAAAGTTTTCATGATTCTGATGATGCTGTGTCAAAAAAGTGAGAGCACGCCAACAATCATATGCATACTAATTGAAATTTTATATATTTTAACTTTTTATTACACAATTTGTATAACACATTTTACGAGACAAATGATCCAATTTTATGTATCCCACTGTTGTAAACAAAATTTGCGCATCACACACTTTGAGACAAAAGATTAAATTTTATGTATTCCATGGATGTAAACATAATGGGATCCCAGAGTGTGCATAGAATCTTGTGACTTAAATGACAAAAATAGGCCTGAAGATGACTATTTATAGTCAAAACATTTAGCCTATGTAAATGCCTTGAGTAATAAAGTGGTTGTGTGGATGTACACTGTTTAGTGTTATATACTAATTGGCATAAAAATGTTTCAGCATGTATTTTGCATAATGTGATTTCTCAGGCTAACTTATTGTTTTAGGACAGGTATGTGTCACTAATTCTGCGTGATGGTAGAGTGGTCTTCCGAGTGGGCTATGGTGGAGAAAATCGCCTGGAGATGGCATCACTTGACAAACACAACACAGGCAATTGGACTATTGTTGAAGCAAGTCGGTTGTTTGACCGCAAACAGAAGCTTGAGAATGGTTTGTGGATAACGTTGAGTCATTAAACATTTTTGCAGTTTATAATTTCCCATCAGATGCTGTAGTCAGGAGAAAGAAACATGGCCAGCTTTTCCTGTATTATGGTTGCATGCACAATGTGAATTTTCATGAACATGTCTGTGAAGTATAGTTTAAAGATTTGTATTAAAAAGTTTCATAATAATTGGAATGGACATTGGGAGCAGCAACAATACACAGTAAAACAATTAAAGACTTGTAATGTTGCTGCAAAAGGAAGCCTGTAAATGCCAGGTTTTGTCAGTTATATTTGAATCTCTAATTGTTGTTACATTGATTTTGGTAGAGTATTTTCATCTGTGGGGATGTTTTAAAAGTCAGAGGGCATTAATCTCTCAATGATGGACATTAAATTGAACTAAATGAACCAACATGATGGGGAAGGTATTACATATTAGTGCTTTGTGTATGAAAAACTTGAATATTATTTCAGCTGGAAAAGAAAGAAATGGCATTTTGTGGGAAATAAAACAGAGATTTTGCTGCAGGTTTTTAAAAACTGCTGCAAGTATCCTTACTGTCTAAGTAGGTAGAGTAGATATTTTGTTTAATATTCTAGACCTTATCTGGAACAACCTTTTAATTTATTACACAGGGATACTGAAAGTGGAAGGTGAGGCCCGTGTTGGGTCGCCCACACCTCCTGTTGGGCAGGAAGCTTTGCCTGATCTATCCAGTGCCTTGTACGTTGTTGGAGGAGTTCCTCCAGGTTTATTTAGAGCAGGCACAAATAAATTGGAACTGCCAGGCCCATTTCTTGGCTGTCTGGCAGAAATTCAGGTAGTGCAAGATGGATACAGTCCTCTGCGTGGACAGTTCTATGGTGTGGAGGCAGGCTGTGCTGATTTTGCACTGGATAAAGCAAGTTTCCATGGCAAAGGTCACCTGCAGCTGCCATCATATTCTCTTGATCGTCGTAATACATCATTTGGATTTGTGTTCAGAACATTGCAACCCAATGCACTGCTTATGTTAACAGCATTTGCGTAAGTAGCTAAAAAACTGATTTTTCCTAGATAAATTGTAGCAGAATGTTACAAAAGGAAAGTGTATTTTATTTTATGCTTTTTTTAAACATGTTACGTACTATGTTATCTGTACTCCTCACCAAATATTGTTCAGATGATCAAATTGAGAAGAATTTGATGGGTGGGGCAATAAATGATACATGTTTGGTCAATATTAGAAATTCCCAGAGTGTGATAAAATGTAACACATGTCAAAGTATAGGTACACCTGTTCTGTGAACACTGTGCCATGATGGCATATAGGGTAGTTGAGTGCATTCTTAGCATAAGCATTTGATGTAGGTGATTGGTTAGCTTCATTTCCCAGCCACTTTACTGCCAGGGAAGTAGCCCCAAGTACCAATTGAGTATGGGTATTGGTAGGCCTCCAGAGCCTTTGTGGTTACTTTAGAATACAAATAAAATGCTGTGGACTTATAGCTCAGTGGTAATGAATGTAGAACACACAAGTTGTCACTTCTATAATTTATTGCCCAAAATTTTTAAATATGCATAGCCATCTAGAGGAAGAACACAAAAATGTTATTAATAGGTACCCATTTAAGATGGTGAAAGCTAAAGCTGTCCCATTACAGGCCTGGACAGGTTGTTAGGGCTCCAAGAGGTTGAGGCTTCCATAATTCCTAGACAGTGGGTACATAAAGGTGGTAAGGTCAGCCTTATTCACCAGCCACCTTAACTCCCCAGGATATATCCCTGGTTCTCATTTCTGTTAGAGGCTGAGTCAACCCCAGAGGACGTTTCCATATGTTCTCATACGTGTAACCGCAGGTACCTCCCATTATCACTGAGGTGTTCTTCCTAAAGATGGCTGTGTATGCTGACACATGTTAGAGGATTTATAAAACCTAGTTTTGACATATATATGACGTACAGCTTGTCTGTATGCTTTTGGTTATGTTACTAATTATTGTCAGTTTGTACACTGTCAAAAATGTGGTATTGTAAACTACATGGTAGTTTCCAAAATGACGTTAGTCAGTTGGTCTGTTATCTAGGTGGTAGAAAGTGATGTTTTTCTCTATATTATAGATGAATAACAGTCCTCAAAGGGTTAAATTGTTATATTAAACTTCGGGTGAAAGAGAGTCTTATGGGACTTTGCAGTTTATTTGTGAATTTAGTATATCCAGAGAGACTGTTTTTTACAGCAATATGGCATGTGTCTTTTTAGGGATGCAGAACCAGGCCAAAGCTTCTACTCTGTTTCGCTGACAGATGGAAGACTTAATGTGCAGGTGGATGCTGGTCATGGTGGAATTGTCTTATCACCACAGAAGAATTTTAATGATGGGAGGTTCCATTCACTCTCAGTAACAAAACTAGGTCGTCGGCTGGAACTAAGGGTGGATGATGAACTTCTGGACACTGCCATTTTGCCAAAGGGAGGCACTGTTGTACGTGCACCAGGTCCATCAGGTGGTCTGTATTTTGGAGGACTTCCATCTAAATTTAATAACACTGGCCTGCTATCATCGTCACTTCCACTTATTGGAACTATTAAGGATGTAATATTCAATGACCAGTAAGTTCAGAGTTCTGTAGGTTGTAGAACCCCTTGTATAATGTGTCTTGACTTAAGGTTCTGTCACATTTAATGCTCGGTTTTATTGTTCCAAAACAAGTAACCTCAGTACCAAATTTGCTCCATTCAAGATTTTTCTCATTTTAATGTTCATATTCGTTTTTTCGCTAACACGAAATCTGAGTTTTTCCTTCCTGAATGGCTAGTAGAATATCACTTCCAAACAAGCAGTTGTAGACGACTGCTTCATAAATAATAGATAAATTATAACAAAACTAAGACAATAGTACAAATTAAGTTTTATGTAACATGGCTGGTCCAGTATGTCTACAGAGCTGCGAAACGTGTGTGGATGGAGAATACTGTATAGGATTACAAACAAAAGAAATTGTACTAAAGAGCATCTTAAGAATTAAAACTCCCTGATAAGATAAGGAATTGTGACATTACATCTCAGTAAATGTTAAAATGTGCATGTGATGATAAAAAAAAATTAAAAATTATGTGCATATATAGGGAAAATGGATAACTGGACATTTGTTACACAAATGGGACAAATGGAGAACAGTGAATGTAGAAACTGTGTGCACATGTAGGACGTATGGAGAACACTGAATGTGGAAATTAGTACCCTAATACAAAACCCATGAAGAAAAAGGATCAGACATACCAATGGAAGTTGGAGAGATCATGTAAAGATGAACAGTTTTGTTAGCCTAATGTAATTATAAATGTCCTTTGGAATGTTGTCTTTTTCATAAGACATTTTATTATTGATCAGTTTTGTATTTTGCTAGATGCATGACACTGACTTGAGATGCATAAGGAATGTGTCATCTCCCTTAGCACAATTGAGCTGCACACCTGACACACAGGTGGTGCATAGTCACCAGGTGTGTCACAACATGCACACTATTGGTTATTGTTTTAATATTCAGGTATCTTACTTATTTGTTGAATTGAATCTTCTTTACCAACACTGTAATGTGGGACCTGAGAACCTAATAATTTTATCCACAAAACTCGGATCGTGAATGTAAAAATAATAAATATAATGGTGTAACTGAGAAATTGTAGACCAGACAACCTACCAGAAAACAAAAATTGTTTGGAATTTAATTTTCTTCCACTTATTGTTTTTATAGTATTACTTAAAATACTGTATAGTACCTTCCAATTTTGAATTTGTATTCATGCCGCCTATTTTTGGCTGTAGTTGGTAATATGTGATTTTTTTGTGTAGGCTCCTTCATCTGAACCATCCTATATCATTTGAGAATGTTGGAATAGGAAGAATGGATACAATAAGTACTGTGGAAAGCTACCCTTCAGGCAGTCCTGCCCCTTCAATTCTTCTTCCATCTCGAAGAGGAGGAGTAGAAGGAAATGGCTTTCCAGAAGAGTGCCATAAAGGACCAAGTTATTCTTTAGAGCCAGGAGCTGCAAAATTTGGAGATTCTCCTCACAGCCATGTACAGATTCGTCACCGTAAAAGTGTGCTTCAGGCTGGTGATTTCACTGTGGAGTTAGATTTTCGAACGCATTATCCAAATGGCCTTCTGTTCTTAATACCAGTGAGTAAATTTTACTATACTTTACCAAAATCATAATCTCTTTTTGTACTTTAGTGGTCTCTTATTGAATTTATTGTCCAGTAATAGATGATTTTAAATTCCCTAATATGAAGGGCTGGTAGCCAGAATTTAACACAGTGGAAACATTATTAATTTTGGGAAATTCAATACCTGGCCAGTTGAACTGGGAATTTACACCTTTAAAGTAGCGATAGACATGGTCAACTAAGGTTAACCCTTTGGCACTGAATGATGCATATGCTGCACTGCAGTGTGCTGGTTGCAGTTTGTGAACAACACAGTATACGCATTGGCTAATTATCAACAATTTTGCACAGCCTTGTTGGTCCCCCGCCCTTGCCTCTATTTTGTGTATGTATGTGTGTGTGTGTTTATATATATATATATAAGAGTTTACATGAGAAAGTTAAATCATAATTTGAATCTGGGGTTATTGGACCAGAAATTTAATTCCATTGCCAAAAGCTTCTGAAACTCTTGTTCCCACAAATGGAAAGTAGAAGGGGAAAAAGTAATCTTCAAATATTGACCTATTTAAGTAAAGATAAAGGTATTGCCCACAACTGGAAAAAGCAGTTTGCAGCCAGGCTTGAAACACAGTAAGATACTGATATAACAGAATTTTGGGCCTGCAGTCTTTTTAACAGAAATTCATAATTAATGGATTTTTTATTTATTTCCTCTCACAAATACTCATTTTTCTTTTCAAATTTCATTTCTTTAATTTAATTTGATATCATAAATGTTTTTTTAACGTGATTCAAATAACATGCCTGATTCTTCTGTTCATAAAACAGAGCTTGAACTCAATAACAAAGGGGCCCATTTGGGTCACTGAGTAAACACTTAGCTTATTTGTGTATAGCTATCTCGAATTATGACTGGCAGAAAGTTTCAGTTTTATGTTGTGTAAGATACCTTACAAAGATATATGTAAAAGAAAGTATTCCCTCAGTTTGTAGTTGCACATAAAGCAAGTAATAAGAAACCTGCCAATTTGTGGTGGGAATTGGTGAGTTCTGATATTCTTTTTCATTCCAGAATCAGTGAGTGGTAAGTTACACAGTAGGAAAAATTATGGTTCATTTTATTGTCTTGTAGGGAGGGAAAGGAAAGAAACTTCATTACATGTTGTTACAACTTCGAAACAAGCGACTCCATCTGCTTGTAAATAAAGGACAGCCAAAACTCGATATAGAGGACACTCAAGACTTAAATGATGGTTTGTGGCATCGCATTGTGTTGAGTCGTGAAGGGAACAGAATCATGATGATTGTCGACTCGAATAAACACAAGCGACGCAAGGGATACCCCAAGAAACTGAACATTGGTAACACTATGTATGTGGGTGGTGTACCAGAAACTGGGCTTATTCTCCCAGAATTATTGGTAAGTGTTAATTCATAGAAGCAGGTATTATTTTCATGCAGTAAGCATTTTATCAGATCCATTTTATATTTGACATGGTGGTACATGTTTAATCCTTTTAAGATCTGTAATACCAAATGTTCTTCATATTTAATTTACTTTTGACTTAGTGCGAAGTGCCCTGACACTTCACATTTATTTCTGCAGGTTTTCTGTGCATGGCATATGATTTCAGTAATAATGGTACTAAATTTACAGTAACCTAAGGCATGGTATGTTACAGCTACAAAAACTTGAAGGTTTCAAGGGTTGTCTGCGAGGACTGGCAATAAATCAACAAAGCCAAAACCTATCAGGACATAAAGTGGGACAGTGCTTTCCTCTGGTAGAGCAGGGCTCTTATTTCCCTGGTGATGCCTATGCAGTTTATAGTAAGTGCCATAGTGCTATAGTACACAGCATAATAGCACTACCTTTTCATTCTTTTTATTGTATAATTTTTGAGTGTTGTTTGTTGCGATTCACCAAACACCTGTCCATCTGTCATGATAGTTAGAAGAAAATATGTATAAAATATTCCCTCGAAAGGGCTTCGTAAGAGGGCTGGCCAAGTTTTGGCAACACAGTAGATTTGGTGCATGCGTGTGCGTGTTGAATTAAAATAGACCATGAATTTTAAAAGCATAATGTATAACTGAAATTTGTGATGTGGTCTCAAGCAAACTTTTTACTTTTGCACTGTTGCAACCAAAGAAATATGTTTAGTTATGACTCGCTAAACTGTAGATACACTATGTATCTTCATTTATATATAATCAGTATAAAACACACTTACTGTATTTTCTGAAACGTGAAGATGTGTTCTTTGCAAGAATTTTTAAACTCAGTAAAACGAGTGTTTATTTAAGTAACTTATAGTCCTTTAACCATTAAATATAAGTGGTAACTATATGTACCACATTTTTAACATTAAAAAACACTGAATTTTCCCCATAGAATGTATTTGTGTGTTTCATATGGTTGTCACAATACACAGTGATTATTTACCTAAGCAGCATTAACTGGTTGGCATTTATGTTTAACATTGACTGCGTTCTTTATGATGTAGGAACTGAGTGTCTGTGTTGATTGTAATTTGAATAAATGCCAGGCTTCAAACAGACAGCTGTTCACCCACCTGTCACTGCAGAAAGCCTGGATTTGATCTCATGCCATTCTCTGTGAGATTGGTGGTGAACAAAATGACAATGGGGCAGGTTTCTTACAGAGTGCTTCAGTTTTTCACTGTCAGTATCATTCCACCAATGCTGCATACTCATAGTAGCTATCTTAATATTATTCTTTTCAGAATGACAAACAAGCGAGGTATGGGAATCTTCAAACAAAGCAATGCTCTTACAGTTATTGGGGAGCAATGGACAGCAAAGTACTTTAACATTAGTCATCCTTCAAAGGGTTAAAAATATATTCCCCTTCCCAGAAAAATGGGCACTATCCATTTACCATGTGGAAAGTAAAAAATGCCTTGTATTACCTCATTTTTTTAAGTTTAACAGATTTGTTGTACATACATTAAATAGAAACCAAATTTAATTTTCCTCTTTACAGAGGCCATAATTGAGAAACCCAATTGTTTTTGAGGCCATATATTAGAAAGGTCCATTAAATGTCTGTTGGGATCAAAAGGAGCAAGTTTGTTTTGTGCAAGTTTTGAGATAGTAAGTCGTCTGTAGGTGGGTCATTTTAATGTTATCCCCATATTGCAACCTACATGCTGTAGTGTAATGTTTCCCTTTGCTGTAAGAGTTACTATATAAGTATGTATGGATTCTTAGAATTATTTTCATCATTTCAGAAGAGAAATTCCATGTTGGGTCACAGTTGGAGCTACAGCTAGAATTCCGTACCTCAGAGAATACAGGAGTGCTGCTCAGTGTGTCAGAACCTGCGGGATATCCAGCTCTATCTCTTGAAATCAACGATGGCAAAGTAGGTTCAGGGTACCAAACTTATGAAATATTATGGCAAATCATTAGAATAAGAATTGAAAGTAGGAATGAAAAGAACATAAAATAATTTTCTGACGGACTATGGAGAAGTATGAAATATCCACTCAAGACCTACAGCCTTTAAAGCAAACATCATTATGAGCTCTGATGTGGAAAAATTGGTATTCACCATATTTGTTTGGAGTATTCTACTTTCTGTGTGTCTTGACCATATTAGACTGTAAAAGCTAAAAGTCAGAAATTTTGCTGTTTTGTTTTAGGACCACATTTTAATGTCAGTGTACTTCATTAAGATTTTTCATTGTCATCCTTAGACATATTATGTGACACCTAAAGGATACAATAAAATAAGTTGCCATTACTTGTGGTTTCTAATTATAGTTTAAGGGTGTGGAAGGAAGCAGTTAAGACCTGATTTTAAGTACTGTTCTGCCCTTCCTGCAAGGAAGGACTGAGGAAATCTATGAGACTCTAAGGCTGCTTGATGTTGTGGCCAAGTTGACACTTGGCATCTTTTGAATTAAGGCTTTATCTACCTTGCCTGCTTGTCTGAAGAATGTTTTTGCTTAATCAGCAATTTATCTGCATTGTAAGTAATATTTGAATGTTATCTTGTTAAATAGGTAGTGATGGCTGGTGACATGGGAAACCAAATTCCATTCCATGTGGAGCAGGGATTTTCATCAAGATTTACTGTATGTGACAACAGATGGCATCGTGTGAAAGCATTTTTTGAAAATGACGTGCTAAATCTTAGGGTTGATAATTTTCCTACAGTGTATGGACATTCAGGAAATGGAATATTTACTGAAGCAAGCACCAATAGCCCTTTATTCATAGGTGGATTGCCTGGTAAGTGTGTGATGTTCCTGACCACTTTCAGTTAAAGATTTAGTGATGATTTCCATGTCCCAAAAATTTATCATCTGCTTTTGGGAAATGAATAAAATGTGTGTGTTGCTGCCCAGGAACTTTATTGTGTTTAGGCATTATGAAAGAAATCTTCATTATCTGGTCCTGGCAGTGTTGATTACATATACCATGCTATATTATGCCTCAGTGTAAAGAAATCAAATGCATAAATGATTTTTAGTGGGTTTGTTGACAGAAACATAGGCTAAGATGTACACAGGCCTTGTTAGAGGTAGTAAAATATGAAGCTTTTACTACTACAGACATTTACCAAATTGTTGTTGGGCTATCATCTGCATCAGTGATGGGCTACAACAGATGTTTCAAGAGACCTTTCTGCCCCCATGATCAGGGTTGATGTGAGAAGCTGCCATCCTTAATGGTTGACTAGAGGGCCACTGGAAATGAGTTTTTATTGATTTATTGATACACATGTGTCCATGTCACTGATATGTGGCTTTTCATCTTATCATCCCTGATGCAAAATGTTGGTTTTTATGTATTATTTATTCAGTTAATATTCAGAGGATGATTTAGAGCACCTGTTTATATGTTACATTTGCTGAAACTTAAGTGCCAAGATAAACATTACTGTAGTGATATCATTGGTGTGTTTATGTGTGTTGCTGCACAATTTGTGTAGTGGTGACTGCTCTCTTTTCAACCTTCTGCTGCTCTTTGATGATCTGAATACAACTTTCTTTCCATTCACATTAATTTTCATTGTACTCTCTTTTACCAGAGGGTGCTCCCAGTGGGACTCTGGGGACAAGGGACAACTTCAAGGGCTGCATCCGTAACATTATTATTGGTAAGAAGCCGAAGGACTGGACAGATATGGCAAGTCTCAATAATGTTCTCCTGAGTTCATGTCCTGTGAGTCCCTAGTTCCTATGTCTGCCATCAAGAGGGTGAGTTTGGCCGGTGCAGAGCATTGTGTCTAGTAACATCTCCATGGCATACCTTGATGGTTATGTGTGAGACTACACCAGTGGTACAGTAAAGTGAAAAGTTAAACAAACAACACAGTGATGGACCTGAAACTTTTTTTTCTTGGTCAAGCGAGTGGAAGACTTGAAGCTATGACAGTTCTTTTTGATTTATCAACTGAAGAAAAGAGAAGACTGTTAAAAGCATAACAGGTATACTAAACTGTGCATTTTTGGCATTGTTTATCTTTATTCAAGGTAATACAACTAATGTACATCTGAAAAGTGGCATTGTAATCGCTGTATATTATGTATTATGATCTTAGTAACAATTTTTAAATTTGTTTTTTAACATTGATATACACTGTCATTTAGCCATGTTGGCTTTGCATCCATTTAGAATAAGAATGAAGATTTTTTATTTTCATTTTAGAAAACAGAGATGCTACTTTTCAATGGATTTCAGTATAAAGTGTTGTGCAGAATTATTACACTGCAGGATATCAACATGACTGAACACTGCCATATAAAATGCAGCATTTGTGGTACAAAGCTTTATCTTGGGCCAATTACTGTTATCAGAATTGGTGCAGAATTTAATTGATTAATTAGTATAATTGAAGATGAATGCACATGATTCCTATGCAACAGAGGGACGTGATTAGAATAAAGTAATTTATTCTTATGAATTGCTGTCCTTGGGATTGGTAAATTATTAAGTCAGCATGCTAAGATAAAGATAAAGCTGTCCCTATACAGGCCTGGACATGCCATTAGGGGTCCAGGAGGTTAAAGCTACCAGGATTTCTAGACAATGAACACATGAAGGTGAGAAGGTTTTCATCACTACTCGCTTGCTGCCTTTATCCCACGGGAAATACTCCTGATAGCCACTATCTTCTGGCTTGTAGCGCACTGCCTCAACCAACTGCGCCAATATATACCCCCATTTCAGCATACTGGCAGTTGATAAAATCAACTGATATATCAGTCATGTAATCTGCTTAGTCATGCAGTCCCTTTTGTATATTTATTGAACTTATGATGTAATTGTGTAAGAGTATTGTTGATACAACTCACAGTTTGCTCATAACTTGTGCCAAATGAATTTGTTGCAAAGCAGAACACAAGAATATAACAGCATCCAGTACTCCTACAGTCCTGCTCTTCCATCACCACAGTTGCAACTTAAAGAATATGCTGTATTGTACAGTGCATTTGACATTGTTTAACCTTTAGCATAGGGCATTTTGAATGGTTGGTTTCTGCTGCAACTGGAGCTGTGTTCAATTTAAATGCCCACCTTTTCAGGTGAAAAGTACATTCATTTAATGGAATGCCTATGTCCCTTTCATTTACGAAAGGTTAAATGGTGCAAATACCTGCAAAGCCCTACTCCGTTTTTGTTTTCAGCATGTCAGCACTGCTGTAAAGAGATGCACTGTTCCATTCAGTGCCCATGATACACCATTGCCAACCCCAGTGAAAAATAAGAGAAAGTTTGGTTCCACATGCAGTATATTTGAATGAGGTAGACAGAGCAAATATGTATTTGGCAGATGGTGTGGTAGTCCCTTCAATTACAAACAGCAAATTTTCCTGTTCAAATACCATTTTTTATATAAATATTGTGATCCTAGCAATCAATGACATTGACATGTGTTAATATTGTTTTTGTTACTATGTTTTTGTGATTTTTACTTGCCCCCCCACCTTCCAATTCCCCACACTCCAGGCTTCTTCTTCTGCATAATTTGGCAGATTTATTTGGATTGAGCTATATGTAATGTTGTAAGTACCTGAAGTGTTTCATAACCCACTTCAACCACTGCCAGAAAAAGAAGAAATTCACATGTATCATAGTCATTAACATCGTCATCATCTTCATTGTTGTCATTGTCTTCATTGTCATCATCGTCGTCATCGTCATCATCATCATCATCATCATCATCATCATCATCATCATCATCATTATTATCGTAGGCTAGAAAGTAAGAG
>Ga0209755_10004898_pt1 | contig 15536 bp, 16 predicted proteins | sample TergutCo191P1_FD_187301 | JGI IMG/M metagenome (GOLD analysis project Ga0209755, IMG submission 187301) | Cornitermes sp. P1 segment gut microbial communities from Petit-Saut dam, French Guiana - Co191P1 (SPAdes) (version 2) | ecosystem: Host-associated > Arthropoda: Insects > Digestive system... | reverse complement strand
CATCGTGCGCGTTAGCTTCCAGAATTGTTTTGCGGTTGCGATCAATCGCGGCGGCGGCGGCGGTAAGCGCTTTATCCTTTGCCGCGCGGTTTTGCATCGCAAGTTTCGCCTGCGCCTGCTTGAGGGAAATAAAAATTGGTTTCAGTGCGTTTGACATAAAATCACTATAGCGCATTATCATATGTTGAACAAGGTTATAACTTTATTTTATACCGGCTATACACCCGGGTTTTTCCAGTCCTGCGTTTAACGCACCGCAGCGGATGCCTTGAAAAATTGCCGCGTTAAAATCCGCCCCGTCATCAAATGCAGCCGCAAGCCCCGCGGTAAACGCGTCTCCGCAGCCGATTGAATTAACGGTTTTCACAGGCTGAACATCAACTTCAAAAAATTTGTCTTTATTTGCGGCCATAATTTTTCGGCTGCCATTGGTTAAAATGACATTGCATTTGTATTTTTGCGTTATATCCATCACCGCGGATTTTATTATTTCTTTTGCCGCGCCTTGATCGTTGTCATCTAATTTAAAATCATTATCTTTTACAAGCTGCGGCGTAAATGTCGCCGCAAATTCATAAAGGTTTGGTTTTATTATATCCGGCTCATACTCTAAGCAGTTTAATAAATCATTCCCTCTGATATCCAAAATAACACGCAGTCCTTTTTCCTTCGCTCTTTGCGCCATTGATGGAATTACCGTATCGGAAAAACCAGCCGCCTTTGTACCGGAAATTATTAGACAGTTTGTAAAATCATCTTTTTCAAGAAGCGTGAAATATTTTTCCAGTAACCGGTTTTCCGTTCCCGCGGCGACAGGCTCCGATTCTTCGACAAGTTCTGTTACGTGAAAAAATCCGCTGTCACCTGCGCGATTGTCATTTTCAAGCAATGTGTAACAAAAACGGATTGGACTTTCGCTTTCCGCCCATTCAATGGAAAGCCTGTCCTGTTCACATAACGATAAAAACAACGGTCTCATTACGCCGCCAAGCTGCGTTAGGTGCAATGCCTTCTTTCCAAGCTGAGTTAAAACGCGGGTAACATTAATTCCTTTGCCGGACACGTCAAGGCGGTGAGAAGCTGCGCGGTTCACAGTACCGGAAACAATTGAGGAAAAGCGCAGCGTTTTTTGAATGGTTGGGTTAAGGCAGACGGTTAGAAACATAAAAGGCAAGTTTATTTTATCCTCTTATATCCCTTTATCTCCTGCTTAAGACGCGAGGCAAGCTGCGCTCTTGGCACTCTTACCTGTTCCATGGAATCGCGGAAACGCAAGGTGACTGTTCCGTCTTCTTTGGACTGATAATCAACCGTGATGCAGAAAGGAGTGCCGGCTTCATCCTGCCTGCGGTAACGCCGTCCTATCGCTCCTGATTGATCGTAATCGGTCGCGTAATCATCCTGCAGCTCTTTGCGGATGTCCTGCGCAAGTTCGGCAAGGCCGTCTTTTTTCATCAGCGGGAGAATTGCCGCTGTAACAGGCGCAAGGTCGGGATGGAAGCGTAAAACCGTACGCCAGTCATCATCGCTACCTTTTTCTGCGACTTGTTCTTCGTCGTAGGCGTCGCAGAGTATCATCAGTACGTTACGCGTAAGACCGGCTGAAGTTTCGATGATGTAAGGAATGTAGCGTTCATTATTGTTATCCTGATCGATGTACTGCATGTCTTTACCGGAAAATTGCGCGTGACGGCCAAGATCGTAATCGGTGCGGTTGTGAACGCCCTCAAGCTCGCGCCAGCCCATCGGGAAAAGGTATTGAATGTCGTACGCGTCTTTCGCGTAATGCGCAAGCTCGTCAGCGCCGTGCTGATGCCAGCGGAGGCAGTTCATCTTGACGCCTAACTTCTCGTAATACGCCCAGCGCTGTCTGCGCCATTCGTTGAACCATTCTTCGTCAGTGCCGGGTTTTACAAAGTATTGCATTTCCATCTGTTCAAATTCGCAGGTGCGGAAAATAAAATTCTTTGTGACGATTTCATTACGGAAAGCTTTTCCAATCTGAGCGATGCCGAACGGAATTTTCATTCTGTTTGACTGAATAATATTTTTATAATTAACATAAATTCCCTGCGCGGTTTCAGGGCGAAGATAGATAATGCTCGCCGTGTCTTCCGCGGGGCCGATGTGAGACTTAAACATCAAATTGAATTTGCGCGTATCGGTTAACTCTCCGCCGCAGTCGGGACATTTTTTAGCCGCGAGGTTTTCTTCACTTATCATGTCTGCGCGGAAACGGGACTTGCATTTTTTACAATCGACAAGCGGGTCAGTGAAATTTTCGACATGACCGGACGCTTCCCATGTCCGCGGGTGCATCAATATAGCCGCGTCTAAACCTGCGATATTATCGTGAAGGCGCGTCATTTCTTTCCACCACGCGCCTGCGATGCGGTTCTTTAATTCAATGCCAAGCGGGCCGTAATCCCACGCGCCGCTCTGGCCTCCGTAAATTTCCGACGATTGAAAAACAAAACCGCGCCGTTTTGCCAGCGAGGTGATTTTTTCCATCGTCGCTTTTCCCTGATATTCCATTTGTTCTGACATAATTGAATTGTATAGTATTTTATTAAATTAAAAAAGGTGAGGCTTTTTCAAAACTTTCAAACCGAAGGTTCGTGTTTTTGGAAAAGCCTCAGGTCGCGGCGTATTTTTAGGTTATATCGCTTGGGTACTCTAAATTACCTTTACCGGCTTTTTTTAAAAGCGCGGCGTATTTTTTACATTCATATTTTGCCATGTCGATATTCTGCTCGCGCCAGTTGCCGCATTCCGACGCGGTTGCGCCGGGAATATTGCCTTTAAATTTTGCAATCCACTCATACATTTCAGCGAGCAGGGGAAGAATGTCTTTTGAAACATATTCGCCTGCGAGAATCATGTAAAAACCCGTGCGGCATCCCATCGGCCCGAAATAAATTATTTTATCACCCCATTCCTTGTGTGAACGCAGAAATGTAGCGCAAAGATGTTCAATTGTGTGTAATGCCGGCTGATCCAATACCGGCTCCTTATTCGGCTCTTTATAGCGAAGATCAAAAGTTGTAATGACTGTCTTTTCATATTTATCTTTCCGTGAAACATAAACTCCGGGTTTTAATCTTTGATGATCGACTTGAAAACTTTCTATTTTTTTCATATTATGACTCCTTTATTATAATGTAACAGTAAATATGTTAAAAGGCAAGTTTTTTATACGCTGTAAGCGTTTCCAGCGCAGTTTCCGGCGCCGGGATATTAAACTCTGTTAAAATTGATATATAATAAAATAAACTATGAATAAAATTGAGTATATTAAGCAATTAAAAAGGCTCATAAAAAAGTATCATCCTGATTTAAATAATAACAGCTATTTGGAATCAGCCTATAATGAAATCACAAAAAAACTGGTAAATAAATTAAATGAAATTAAGTCAAATGATAATATAGAAAATATCAATAATAACGAAACTGGATCAAATAAAATTATTAAACAGGATTATAAATATTATAAATCAGGCGTAAATTATTATAAGAACATTCATCCGAATAAATTTTATATAAGAAACGCGGATTCAACATTTAAAACAAAACCGTATGATGAGTTAGTTTCTGCGCTGAATAAAATATACTTATCATTTAATTCAGCGCAATATTTTTTTAACAAAATAATTAATGAATATTCCCAATCCCCGTATTATGATGATGCGAAAGAAAAAATCAGGTTATTAAAAAAATTATATAAAAGCTATGAAAATATCGAACTGGAAGAAAATAAAATAATAAATAATGAAAAATTTATAAATGAAATGGGGTTAAAGATTTTATAAAAAATAAAGAATTGTTTCCGCTGCGCGCCGGCATATAGACAAAACCCTGAATATATCCTAAGATAATCATGCGGTAATTGTCCGTCTGAGCGGCCGCGATAATCTAATAGTCAGACCCCGTAAAAAGCGCAGCTTTCCATACGGGAAAACAGCAGGAGGATTTAAATGAGCGCAACAATCAGGCTCAAGAGATTTGGAACCAAAAAGCGGCCTTATTACCGCATTGTGGTTATGGACAAACAAGCGCCAAGGGACGGCAAAACCATCGAGGAACTTGGATATTATCACCCCATTGAAGCGGAAGATAAGCAAATTGTTTTTGACGCAGAAAAAGCCAAGGCATGGTTAGCAAAAGGCGCAATCGTTTCTGACACAGTCCGCAGAATTTTCAACAAAAAAAATATAACCGTAAAATAATATGGAAAAAGATTTAATTGAATATCTGGCGAAGTCCCTTGTGGATGATCCTTCGCAGGTACAGGTTAGTTTGGTTGAAGGTGAAAAATCGACTATTCTGGAACTGCGCGTAGCGGATAGTGATATCGGCAAAGTAATCGGCAAACATGGCAGGATCGCTAAAGCCATAAGGACTGTGCTTCAGGCCGCAAGCGCCAGAACCGGAAAACATACAGTTCTGGAAATTTTGGATTAAAATCCGATAAAACCGGCGCCGGATTTTGTTCCGGCGTCATAAAACCATGACCGAAAGATTCGTAATAGGTATTATAAGCTCTCCTTTCGGCGTAAAAGGTTTTGTAAAAGTCCGTTCAAGTTCCGGCGAAACAGATCATTTGTTAAAGCTGCAATCGGTAATAATTTGCAAGGACGGAAAAGAGCGGGAACTTCATATTGAAGAAATTGCTCTTTCTGCGCCGCCGGTTGTACATATCAAATTTATCGGGATCGACAGCCCCGAAGCAGCAAAGGCCCTGAGCGGGGCGCAGCTAATTGTCAGCCGCGCACAGGCTGCTCCTTTAGACGAAGGCGAGTTTTACGTCGAAGATTTAAAGGGTCTGCCTGTTCAATCTGATAAAGGCGAGGTCATTGGTCATGTTACCGACATAATCGAAGGCAACGACGAACTGGTTGAAATAAAAATCATAAAAAGCGGATTAATGCGTCTGGTTCCTTTCAGAAAGGAATTTTTCTCAGAAATAAATCCAAAAGAAGGCAGATTAACGCTTCATGACATTTGGATTCTGGATTTAGACGATGACCCTGGCCATTTAGATTAATGGAATTGTATGAAATACACTGTTTTAACGTTATTTCCCGAAATCACCGGCGCTTTTTTCGCAAATTCAATCATGGCAAAGGCGATAAAACGGGGAATTATCGAGTATCAAGCGGTTAATATTCGCGATTTTGCCGTAGATAAGCATAAAACCTGCGATGACGCGCCATATGGCGGCGGCGCGGGAATGTTAATGCTTGCGGAACCGTTAGCGAAAGCGCTCGAGTCTGTCGGCGTTAAAAAGAATGGTGTTCCCCCTCGTACTATATATCTATCCCCATCAGGCAAGCAATTTAATCAAGAAATGGCAAGAGAGCTTGCCGCTGAGCAGGAACTTATCCTGATTTGCGGGCGTTATGAAGGCATTGACCAAAGAATTATCGATCTTTATGTTGATGATGAGATTTCTGTCGGGGATTATATCCTTTCTTCGGGTGAAGTGGCGGCCCTTGCGGTAATTGACGCTACCTACAGGCTTGTTGACAGCGTAATTAACGCTCAATCGCTTGATGAAGAAAGTTTTTCTTCAGGGCTTTTAGAATACCCCCAGTTTACACGGCCGGAAGTTTTTGATACAATAAAGGTTCCTGAGGTTCTGCTGTCTGGTCATCATGAACAGATACGCCTTTGGCGCATGGAAAAGAGGGTCGTGAAAACCCTGCGTCAGCGGCCTGACTTGATAAAGCGGGGCAGGGATCTTGGAATTTTTAACAAGGAAATAAACGGCATTATAGACCGCCTGACCGCTCATGATCAGTCAGATTAAACGGTCAGATAATATTATTAGGAGAAAACTATGAATGAAATTCAAGCAATTGAAGCCGAACAGATGAAATCAGAACTTGACCAGTTTAAGGTTGGAGATACAGTTAAAGTTCATTTCAAAATAGTTGAGGGTAAAACCGAACGCGTTCAGATTTTTGAAGGTCTTGTTATCGCCGTAAAAAATTCCAAAATAGGAAAATCATTTACTGTACGAAAAATTTCATACGGTGTCGGCGTGGAGAGGGTGTTCCCGGTTCATTCGCCGCGTATTGTAAAGGTAGAGGTAGTCCGCCCCGGTAAAGTCAGGCGGGCAAAGCTCTATTATATCCGCGAGAAAATCGGAAAAGGCGCCAAGATCAAGGAACTTATCATCAGGAAAAATTCAAAGAAATCTCAGGCAGCCGCGAAAACAGCGAATGCCGCGGAAGAATAATATTTTCTTATTGTTGTAACAATATAACAATAAAAACGGCACAGTAAATTCATACAGTATATTTTTCCCTTGTTTTAGCCGATACTTAAGTGATGAAGTCTATAAATACAAGCGATCTAAAAGTCGGTCAGATTTTTTCTGAACCTGTATATACGGTTGGTAAAAACCTGCTGGTTCCGCCGAAAGTTCCTTTGCGGCAAAAAGATATTGACCTTTTAGTGATGTGCGATATTGAGACTGTCAGTACAGACGGGGAACTGGTTGATCCTGAAACCTTAAGAAATGAGACAATGGATATAAGCGACGCTAACGCCGCATACAGGGCGCTGGAAGCGGAACTGGCGGACGCGATGGCAATGGAAGAACTTGATGAAGACAATTTTAACGTGGAAGTTAAAAAAGAAAAAAACGCTTCTCCAAAAAAATCCGCTCCAAAGAAAAAGCCCGCGAAATTTATAATAAGCGAAGTACTTGAGAATTCAGGCCCGTACCGCGCGTATAAAAATCTTATCGAAAAATTAAATAAAGCGTTTGCCGAATTTAAATCAGGCACCGACATACAGATGCGCGCATTTGACAATATCACTATCCAATTGCTTGAGGATTTGCGCGAACATCCAGACAGTTTTGTTGGTTTTATTCTCGGCGGCGAAATTGATCAAAATGAGCTGGCGAAAAGTTCCGTTAATACGGCGATACTCTCCGCGATGATGGCGCAGGAACTTAAGCTCCCGAATCATAAAATCCACAATGTTGTCGCCGGAGCGCTCTTGCATGATATCGGCATGCTCAGGCTTCCCAAAGGCATAACCGAAAAAAAAGGCGGACTTTCAGAAGCGGAACTTGAGCAGATAAAAAGCCATCCCGGACACACATCAAAAATTGTTATTAAGGAATTGTTCGGTCCGCAGGAAGTCAGTAATGTCGCTCTGCAGCATCATGAGCGCTGGGACGGGCAGGGTTATCCCTATAAAGTAGCCGGTCAGGCAATTGATATCGGCGCGCGGGTTGTTTCTGTTGCCGACGCGTTTGAGGCGATGGTCAGCAAAAAAACATACCGCAATTCGCTGCTTGGTTATCAGGCTTTAAAAAACCTTCTTGCAGATAACGCGCGCCGTTTTGATCCCGCTGTTATCATTGCTTTTACAAAAATTATGGGTATTTATCCGATTAATTCGATTGTACGGCTCAATGATAATTCTATTGCAAGGGTTGTAAGCATTCATACCGACGCTCCTATGCGCCCGATTATTCAGTTAATAATGAACGCGAAGGGAAAGCTCCTTAGTACTGCGGATACAAAGACCATCAATCTTCTGGAAGAAAAAAAATTATTTATTAAAGAAGCTATAGATCCGGAAGAATTTGCCGTACATAATGCCTGATAAAAGTCCCGATATTTCCGGCAGAATCGCGCAGGGAAAGACAGGAGAAAAGCAGGCGGCGGAAGCCCTTGAAGCTGCCGGCATGAAAATCATCGCTAAAAATTTCAGATCAAAATTCGGTGAAATTGACATAATTGCCGTCGATGAAAGCGCCGGAAATCCCGCTTCGGACATTCTTGTTTTTGCGGAAGTAAAAGCGTGGTCTGCTTTTGGGATTGAGAATCTTCAATACAGCATTGACATCAAAAAGCAAAATAAAATTATCAAAACCGCTAAGTATTTTCTGTCAGAAAATCGAAAATATAGTAATATGTCTGTTCGATTTGACGTTGTATTTGTTAAAAGCGCTAAGCCGCCTGAAAGGTGTCAGATTACCCATCTTGCGTCCGCCTTCATGGAGCGTGTATGATATTAGAACAGGCTTTGGATGGCGCCGATAAACTGGAATTATTGCGGCAGCGCATAAACGACGAGAATTACCTCCGCGCCGCGATTCAAAGACTGGCTCTTATACTTAGCAATGAATTGATGGAAATTTCATCGGAAGGCGGTCAGAATGAGCGGCAGCGGAAAAGGCGGAAATAACCGTAAAAATCGTGGTCTGCAGAATAAAACGCATTATCAGGGACGCAGGGACGAACAACATTCTGCGGGCGCGCCGCAAAAACATTCAAAAAGAGATAACTTTTTTCTGGAAGAAAAATTCGAGAAAAACCGCGCAGGCATCAATGATCGCCCGCAATGGACGGCGCCTGTATTGCCCGCGAATCCCATTACAACTCCTGATTGCCCCTGGTGCGGAAAGCAGATAAAAGATATTACGACAGCAATCTGCGATAAAGAATCGGGAAAGCCTGTTCACTTTGACTGTGTTCTTGCGCGGATAACCGAGACTGAGAAGCTTGAACTTAATGACGGCGTCTGTTATATCGGCGGCGGAAGATTTGGAATTGTTCACTATAATAATCCGCCTGATACAAGAAATTTTACAATAAAGAAGATTTTTGAATGGGAAGCAAAAGAAAATAATAATGAATGGCGAAGGTCTATTAGCGAATATTTTTCGATTACTTAATCCCGTAAAGGAGAAAATATGATTGGCGTTATCGGCGCAATGGATGATGAAGTAAGTTTGCTTTGCAAATCCATGGAAAATATTTTAACGCGAAAAATCAGCGCGTTTGAATTTTTCTCAGGAAAAATTGAAGGCAAAGACGTTACAGTTCTTCGCTGCGATGTCGGCAAAGTAAACGCGGCAATCGGCTGCGCGCTGCTTATCAGGGAATTTAAATGCGGCTGCGTTATAAACACAGGTTCGGCGGGCGGAATTAAACCTGAATTAAAAGTAGGAGACGCGATTATTTCTACGGGGCTTGTTTATCACGATGTTGATGTTACCGCATTCGGTTATGCGCCGGGACAAATTCCGCGTCAGCCGCAAATTTTCCCGGTAGACGAGAAACTTATTAAAACAGCGCAGAACGCCGTTGACGAATTAAAAAAAGAAAATGTACTTCCCGCGAATTTCAATTACTGCCCCGGATTGATCGGTTCCGGCGACACTTTTATGCATGAACCTGAGCGCATCGCGAATGTCCGCAGAATATTTCCTGAAATTACCGCTGTTGAAATGGAAGGCGCGGCAATAGCGCATTGCTGTAATCTTTTCGCGGTTCCTATTCTTGTTATCCGCGCTCTTTCTGATGTCGCGGGTACGCAGTCGCCCGTAAGCTTTAATGAATTTCTGCCTGTCGCTTCAAAACATTCGGCTCATATTGTTATGAGAATCATCAGAAAAATTTAAATCTAACCATATGATCGCATATTGTTAGATAAATGTTAGTCTGTAAAAAGTTCCGCAATTTCCTTTTTATATATTTCATAAATCGCGTGACGCTTGTAATCCATCTTGCCGGACAGTTCTTTGCCGACTTCAAAAGTTTTTGCTAAAAGCGCTGAACGGAAGATCATTTCAAAACCGCGGAAGCCTGTTTTCCTGTTTACTCTTTCCGTTATTTCTGTATGAATTAGCTCCCTGATTTCAGGCAGCTTTATCAGGCTTTCGTTGTCTAAATAAGAAATCGCGTTTTCTTTTGCGTACGCTTCGATGCGTTCAAAATTTGGAACAGCGAGAACAGCAAGGAATTTTTGATCCTGACCTAAAACTACAGCGTGTTCAATATATTCTGAATCCTTGATTTTGTTTTCTATCGGAACAGGTTCAACATTTTCTCCGCCTAAAAGAACGATTGTGTCTTTAGCGCGTCCTGTAAGTTTGATCTCTCCCTTCCATGTTTTCATGCCGATGTCACCGGTGTTAAACCAGCCGTCACTGTCGATAACCGCTTTTGTTTCTTCAGGCTTCTTATAATAACCAAGCATGATCTGAGGGCCGCGCGCGTATAAGACGCCTTTATACCCCGGCTTTACAACATTGCCGGTTTCAGGATCGCGTATCTGCACTTCCATATTGGCGAACTGAGGCCCGATAGTATCTGGAACATTATTTTTATAATTGCGAACGGCAAGTACAGGCGCGGTTTCGGTAAGGCCGTAACCTTCCAGAAGCTTGATTCCCGCAGCCGCATAAAATTTGTCTACAGCTTCAGGAAGAGCCGCGCCGCCTGAAATTCCGGCTATTAATTTTCCGCCAAGCATTGCTTTAACTTTTTTGAAAACCAAAACATTTCCAAGTCCGCGAACCGGACTTAATAATAAAAACGGAATAACCGAAACAAGTATATCAAAGGGCCTGAACCGTCTTTTAAACTGAGGAAGCCTGCCAATCAACATATTTTTCATTTTTTCGTGCGTTGCGGAAATTGACACAAAAAAGTTTAAAATACCTGTTTTTTTTCCCGCGGCGGCATTGCGGTAAACGCCTGCGCGCAGCGCCGACCATAAACGGGGAACCGCAGTCATCCAGTTTGGACGAATCTTCTGGCAATCCGCCAGCAATACTTTTCCCACAGGTTTTGAATATGCCAGCGCGTCGCCTTCATAAAGCGCGAAATATTGAATAGCGCGTTCAAAAACATGCCACACCGGCAAAATTGTCAGCCATGTTTCGCCCGGTTTATGACCGATAATTTTTGCGGCGTTTCTTGCCTGATCCACAATGTTTAAATGAGAAAGCATAACGCCCTTAGGCTCGCCTGTCGTTCCCGAAGTGAAAATAATTGTCGCGACATCATCGGTTTTACCCTGCTCAATTTCCGTTTCGATTAACGTTTTTCCGTTTTTAGAAATAACGGCTTTTCCTTTTTCCATTATGTCCTGATAGCCTGTTACGCGAATATTAGAAAGAGCGGATGAATATTTTTCTTTATTAAAATTATTATCAATAATTATTAACAATGATAACTGCGGCGTTTTTTCGCGCACAGACAGTATCTTCGCAAGCTGCGTTTCGTTTTCAAGAACCGCGGATTTACAGTCGCCGAATGATAATATATACGCCAGTTCTTCCGCCATTGAATCACAGCCGCGCGGTACGTCCGCCGCGCCAAGACTGAGAATTCCCTGATCGAGAATTAACCATTCTTTCCGGTTATCCGAAATGAATCCGACATTATCTCCCCTTCCGATGCCTTCTTCACGCAGTCCTGCGGCGCAGCAGAGAATCTCATTATAAAGATCGGTAAAGGTAGTTGGCTGAAATACTTCATCTTTGTCTTTACTGTACTGCGCGACAAGAGCTGAGTAATCCTGGGCGTTTTTTTTAAACAGCCGCGGTAAAGTTGTAATTTCCATTTAAATATTATGGCATAATTTTTTTAAATGTCAACTAATGTATTAAATTTATATATTTTTATGAAAAAAATTCTATATAAACAGCAAATTAAATTTATTAATATTTATATATGGCTGCAGGAAAATCAAGAAATTATATTTATTTCATTCTGGTTATAATATTTATTTTGACCTTCGGCGCGGTAATTTATATTGTTCAGTATCAGACAAATAGTATTGTAACAGAGCTTACTCTGAACAGGGTTCATACGGCAAACCGCAGTCTTGTTAATTACATATCCGAACTTGAAGAAAGACTGGTCATGAGAGCAGGCGTAATTTCCAGCGATGAAGCGGTAATCGAAAATGTAAAGACAAGGGATTATGACGCGTTAAAAAGATATTTGAGTAACTTTGCTCAGGGCATGGATTTTTCCAGCATTTGCGACGCGCAGGGAATTGTGCTGGCAAGATCGCATAATAATATAATAGGAGATAACATTTCCTATTTTAAAGCTGTTGCGTCCGCCCTAAGCACCGGCGCGGCTTCAACATCAATCGAAAAACTCGATATTAATAACAGCCTTTTATCAATATACGCGAGCGTTCCGATTTATGAAAACGAAATTATTACCGGATTTGTAAATATGATTTATGATTTGGAAAACCATGAATATATTGATATTTTTAAAGAGCGCACAGGCTGTGAAGCTACAATATTTTATAATAATGAACGCGTTTCCACTACAATAACAGATGAATCCGGCCTTCGCTTTACCGGTTCAAAGGCTTATGATTTTATTTCTGATATTGTCATTAACAAAAGGGAAGAATATCTTGGTCATCTTAATTTATACAATTCAACATACGGCGTCTGTTATTCTCCGTTGATTGTTGATGATGAAGTAATCGGGATGTTATTTACCGGTGTTGATATTAAATCAACTCTGGCGTCGCAGCTTACAATGAATCTGTGGATTATTTTCGCTGTGATTGTGGGCCTTGTCACTTCCGCGGCTTTTTTTATCATTACAGGTAAAATCGCGAAAAAATACGCGTATCTTTCCGAAAGACAGCTTAATCAGCAGATATTGATGGCAGACCTTTCCAGAAGTTTTTTAACAGACACAGATACTGATACCTTGATTACAAAAACGCTGAAGATGGTCGGTGAATTTATGAATGTGTCTCAGATGCTTTTTTTCTGGCTGAATGAAGACGGCGTAACATTAGTCTGCCGTAACGAATGGATAAATCCGGCATTCAACGGCGTATCGCGAATTGGCAGCAGCCTGCATTTAAATGAGCCATTGCTTTCGATTGGAAAAAATTTAAAACCCGGCAGCGGAAGGAATTCCTGTCTGTCATCTAACGATCCGTTTATCAGAGAAGCAATGGCGCCTTACAGGATAAGCCTTTCTAATTATATTACTACGCCTGTTTTTGTCAAAGGAGAATTGATGGGCGCGATTGATTTTTCAAAAGAATGCAGCTGCCGCTCATGGGGCGACGGCGATATCAGCCTTGCCACGCTTTTCGCGAGCGTTCTATCGGGAGTTTTTGAACGTGAAGTAATGGGTCGGCGCACATCAATAGTAGAAAATTCTCCTCTTATGATTTTTTACTCTGATACCAGCGGTAAAATGGCTTACGCCAATCCTGCCGTCACAGCCGTAACAGGTTACACTCTTGCCGAACTTTATGAGGGAGGATTCAACCTTATTTTTGATGAGCAGAGCCGGCGCGAATTGTTGGAGATTCATTTTCCTAAAATCTTGAAAAAGAGTACAATTAAACATTCATCAAATTTAATCTGCAAGAACGGCCGGATACGTTTTTTGGAAATTACAGGTTTTGTTTTAAAAGACGGGATGGTTGCAGCAATCTGCATGGATTTAACCGAAATCCGCGCGCTGGAAGCGGAATTGATTATGGCAAAAGAAACCGCCGAACAGGCGAGCCGCGCGAAGAGTATGTTCCTTTCCAACATGAGCCACGAAATGCGCACGCCGATGAACGCGATAATCGGTATGGCGGCAATCGCGAAAAAAGCGTCGGACGAAGAACGAAGAAATTACGCGCTTGGAAAAGTAGAAGAGTCATCGGCGCATCTGCTTGGAATAATCAACGATATTCTTGATATGTCAAAAATTGAGGCGAATAAACTGGAGCTTACGTCTGTTCATATTGATTTAAGAAACCTGATGCAAAAAGCTGTTTCATTTGTACGCCTGCATATGGATGAAAAGAAGCACAAATTTTTCATGAATGTTGAGAATAACGTTCCGTTTTTTTATTTTGGCGATGATCAAAGGCTGACGCAGGTGCTTACAAACCTGCTTTCAAACGCCGCGAAATTTACGCCCGAAGACGGTGAAATCAGCGTATGCATATCTTTGAACAGCGAAGAAAACGGTATTTGCGAATTGTGTTTTAAAGTAGCGGATTCGGGAATAGGCATATCCGCAGAGCAGCAACAGAAAATCTTTAAGACTTTTGAACAGGCGGAAAGCGGAACAACGCGCAAGTACGGCGGCACAGGTCTTGGGCTTGCGATTTCTAAGCGCATTGTCGAAATGATGGGCGGTCAAATAACTGTTGATTCTGAACTCGGCAAAGGTTCAATATTTACTTTTACAATAAAACTGAAATACAATAATGATTTTTCCAGTCTGCCGGAATCCAACAAAAGCGAAGAAACCATAAACCTTGGCAATGCGTTCGCGGGAAAAAAACTTCTTCTTGCCGAAGACATCGAAATAAACCGCGAAATACTTATTTCGCTTTTAGAAAATTCAGGATTGATTATTGATACAGCGGAAAACGGCAGGGAAGCGCTTGAAAAAATTATATCGGTTCCGGGAGCGTATGATATTGTCTTTATGGATATGCAGATGCCGGAAATGGACGGCCTTGAAGCGACCCGTAAAATCCGCGAATATGAAAATAAAACCGCGCGAAAGCGGATACCAATAATCGCAATGACAGCTAACGTATTTAAGGAAGATATTGAAAACTGTATTCTCGCCGGAATGGACGATCACATCGGAAAACCGATTGACATTGGAAATGTATTTGAGAAATTAAAAAAATATCTTCTGGTTAGCGCTGCGCCATGATAAGTTAAACCAGGTATTCATATGACAGGGAAACTAATTTATATAAAAACCGCTTTCTTTTTGGTGTGAATTCTAAAACCTTATCTTAACAAGAGCGGCGCAAACCCCCATGGGAAAACTCCGGGGGAATCTGCTGCGGAGCCCACCACGCAAAAATAAACCGTAATCATTGCGATATTAAAGAAAAATTTTCGTATTTTTGCGCGGTATTTTTTTCGAGCTAATTGTTGTTGTTTTATTCGCTGGTCTCCTACGCAGAGAACCCGCGGAAGATGTTTTCCCCTGCGGGCTTGCGCCGTTCTTTTCAAGTAATATATTGGTATTCATATCAAAATAATAATGAGTATTTATGTAATATAACTATTATTCTTAATGTAAATATTCTATATAAATAATTATGAAGGCACACGTAAAAATTAATGAATATTTACAGGCGGGAGCAGGGTGCGGGTAAGCAAAACTATCTTTGGCGTTCCCTGTCGGAGAGACCCAGCGCTTATTATTTATGTTTCATACCAATAAATATGGATTTTTATATTGGCACTGGGGCTCATAGACAGGTTCTGCCAAAAGTTTTGCATACACGCAGCCTGTCCCGCCTGTATATAACTTATTCAATTATGCGCTCATACCTTCTTTATTAATCTATAGCATATATTCAAGGATTACACTTATTTTCCCTGTCATGTGAATACCCATATAATATAATTGCCTGCGCGCTGACGCGTGTTTTATCGGGCGTACTCTGTAATCCGCGTTTCGCGGATCATTGTCACCTTGATGCGTCCGGGATAGCGAAGATCGTTTTCGATCTTTTTCGCGATTTCTTTCGCAAGCTCTCTTGTTTGTTCGTCGTTGATTGCCTCGTTGTTGACAAGAATGCGAAGCTCGCGGCCTGCCTGAATCGCAAATGATTTATCTACGCCGGTAAAGCCTGTTGCGATTGCTTCAAGGTTTTCAAGCCGCTTCATGTAGTTGTCAAGGGTTTCCTTGCGCGCGCCGGGGCGTGCCGCGGAAATTGCGTCCGCAATCTGCACAATGACAGCCTCGATGCAGGTA
>Ga0209755_10004897_pt1 | contig 15537 bp, 17 predicted proteins | sample TergutCo191P1_FD_187301 | JGI IMG/M metagenome (GOLD analysis project Ga0209755, IMG submission 187301) | Cornitermes sp. P1 segment gut microbial communities from Petit-Saut dam, French Guiana - Co191P1 (SPAdes) (version 2) | ecosystem: Host-associated > Arthropoda: Insects > Digestive system... | reverse complement strand
CCTGTCGGCAGGATGACAATCTGGCGGCCCCCGCTTTCTCTGTCGGAAAGTTCGCGTTCTGTATCGGGAAGCGCACTTTCACTTTCAGAAAGCACAACACCCTTGCCGGAAAAAGTATTCTCTTCCGTGTTATTTTTCTCGCCGGGCCAGCGAACAACTATCCCCGCGGCTTCAGCCGCTTCAAGAATATTCGCAATAACCAGCCGCTGATACGGGAAAAGATAGGGAAGGCCGAAAAGTTCTTTCGCCGCGTTGGTGAGGGGATCTAATAAAGCATCAGACATTTATGTATATAACGCACCGGGAAGCGGTTTTGCTTCGCAGAATTCTGCTCTGCAAAACTCTGCTTCAAATAACTCTATTCCGTACTTTGCTCTTCCAGACCCAGCTCGTCATTTTCGGTCGGCGCTGGAGTTTTTGGAGTTTGTGCTTTGGCTTTTGCCTTAGGCGGGTCCCGGCGTTTGGTTTTGTAATAGATTTTGGAAACCCTGTTTACTACAGAGATATATAAAACCAGAACAATGGTTACTACCCAGACCTGCCATGAGCTGACAACCTGAACAAGCAATCTTCTTACTTCTTCATTGAACATACGCTTCATATAAACTACACCATGGCAGTGAAACAGTAAAGTCCGATACCGGAAGTTGAACCTCTCTTCATCTTTGGGTATAATAAGCGCATGGGAGAAACGCGCCTAACCGTACTTGACCTTATTGATATCGATTTAAAAGAGCACAATTCTCTTAACCTCAAATGCGTGGGAGGACGGAAAGGCCTGGTTCGCGAAATAAGCAATCCCGACATAAACAAGCCGGGACTCGCCCTGGCAGGTTTCTTTGAACCGTTTGCCCATGAGCGGGTACAAATCTTTGGGAGGGGAGAATCAGCATATCTCGACAAACTGGAAAGAAACGACGAGAGGGAAAACATTCAGAAGATTTTCGATTATACGATTCCCTGCTGTATTTTTACGCACAACATTCTTCCCGGAAAAATTTTCATGGAGATAGCGGAGAAAGCCGATTGTCCCATTCTTCAAACGGATCTTTCCACATCGGAATTCCACACCAGGATCACCCGTATACTTTCGGGATTCTTTTCTCACAGGCAGAACCTCCACGGCGTCCTTGTTGAAGTATACGGGATTGGAATCCTTATCCTGGGAGATTCCGGGGTAGGGAAAAGCGAAACCGCGCTGGAACTCATAAGCAGGGGACATCGTCTTGTGGCAGATGATGTAGTGGACATTCATTGCGTAAACGGTAATGTACTTATGGGTACAGGAGCAAACAAAATCATATCGCATCATATGGAAATACGCGGTATGGGCATAATTAACGTAACCCATCTTTACGGTGTGCGGGCTATCAGGGACAGAAAAGAAATACAGCTGGTTGTCATTTTGACGGAATGGGATTCCGGGAAAAACTACGACAGGATCGGCCTTGAGGAACAGTACGAGACATTTCTAGGTGTCAGTGTCCCCAGACTGGAGATTCCGGTAAAACCGGGCCGGAACATCCCCGTAATCATAGAAACGGCAGCCATGAACGAAAGACTAAAAACGATGGGATACAATGCCGCCAAAGAATTTAATAAAAACATTCTAAAGTGGCTTGAAAGCGACAGGGCAGGATCGGTTTATTTCGGCAGCGAGGATACTATTTAAAATGATTGAAAAAATGGTTACTGTCGTCAACAGGGCGGGAATTCACGCAAGGCCGGCGGCAGTGCTTGTACAAACGGCCAAGGATTTTAAAGCCAATATTTATTTGGAAAGAGGAAATGACAGAGTCAACGGTAAATCCATCATGGGTATACTGACTTTGGCAGCGGCCTACGGTTCGCAGATCAAGGTACTGGCCGAAGGAGAAGAGGAAGAAGAGGCGGTTGATACTATCGTCAGGCTTTTTGAAGCGAAATTTGAAGAGGATTAAAATTCAGCATTTTAGTGGTTCAGAAAGTATTTTTTTCAAGGTGCTTGTGGTATGATGTTTGACAAATCAAGGAAAATAAAGTGAGAGAACCTACTGAACGTCAAAAAGAAGTGCTGGACTTCATAGCGGATTATATAAATACACATTCATACCCTCCTACCATCAGGGAGGTGGCAGATTTTTTTTCCATTTCCGTAAAAGGCGCTCATGATCATCTGACAGCCCTGAAGAGGAAAGGCCTCCTGAAACAGGGAGACAAAAAATCGCGGACGATGGAATTGGTTAAGACCGGAAATGAAGAAGAAGATTTCATCGAAGTTCCTGTGCTGGGATCTGTGGCGGCGGGACGACCGGTTATGGCCATTGAGAACATGGAAGGGTCAATCAAGCTTCACCGTTCTTTTTTAAGGAAAAACGGCAAGTACTTCGCGCTGAAAGTAAAAGGTGATTCCATGGAAAACGCCGGCATCATAGAAGGCGACACCGCGGTAATCGAACAAAAAGACATTGCCCGAAACGGGGAGATCGCTGTTGTCATGCTGGATGATGACACGGTTACAATAAAAACATTTTACAGGGAAAGCGCCCGTATAAAACTGCAGCCGGAGAATCCCAATTACTCGCCTATTTATTGCAGCAAGGATGTGCGGATTATGGGAAAGCTGACCCATATAATCCGTTCTTATGTATGAGCGCCAAAAACACGGCGGCTTCTCAGGCTTGGCTGTTTCTGGGACCTGAAATCGGGGAAAAACAGGCAGCTATAGACGAAATCAGAAAAAAGCTTTCCCCTCCTTCTTCGCAGTCCTCCCATGAGGGAGGGCTTGAGGAAACTGTTTACTATGCCGGTGATACGGCGATCACCACGATAGTCTCACGCTTGCGGAACGCTTCTCTATTCGCAAGCGCGCGGCTCTTCCTTGTAAAAAGCGCAGAGGAAATAAAAAAAAAGGATGACATAGATTTATTATCATCCTATCTTGCTTCCCCTTTAAATGACGCTTCCCTCATCCTGATTTCAGATGAGTCTAAAGGTATTGCAAAGGGATTGGAAAAATCGATTCCGCCTTCCAACACGCGGATCTTCTGGGAACTTTCGGACAGCAGGAAATACGGATGGGTTCGTGACTTCTTCAGGAAGGAAAGAATAAAAATCAGCCCCGAAGGGATTGATACCATTCTGGAGCTTGTGGAAAACAATACTGCGGCGCTGAAACAGGAATGCTCCCGTCTCCTTCTCTTCATTGACAGGGAAAAAGAATTCACGGCAGAGGATGCTGAAAAATGGCTTTCTCATACCAGGGAGGAAACGACTCTTACGCTCTTTTCCCGAATCGCCGCGGGTGACTTTTCCCGGAGCATGGAATCTCTCAGGCTGCTTCTTGCGGCAAAAGAAGCTACCGTGCCGATTTTCGCGGCGCTCGCGACAGACTTCAGAAAACTTATGAGTTACCTGGCTCTGAAAGAAAAGGGAATAACAGATAATGCGGAATATAAAAAAATCGGTGTTTCAGCCCCCGCAGCCAAACGGGATTATGCCGCGGCGGCCGGGCTTTACGATTCGGCCGGAGCCGAAAAGTGTCTTGCCCTGACCATCGAATATGACATGCTCTTAAGATCTTCACTTTCTTTTCCGGCTCAAATTCTCATGGATCGCTATTTATACAAGATCCATTCACTTGCTTCCGGTAAGTAAAGCTGTTTTATTCTCTTATCCAGATTTCCGAAAAGCCAAATACACCCAAACGCTGCGAGGCAAAGTATACATCACGGGCTAACACGCTAACCGCCAATACGCGATAGAAACTGCCCGACTGCTCCTGAATAGCGTCAAAGCCGGCGTTTTGAACCTGCCGCAGCGCCTGGGCCGCTCCGCTGGGCGAGGAAAAAGCGCCAACCTGCAGATTGAAATATTTACCGCTATTCGGATCAGGCAGTCCGGGCATAACCCGGACAGTACTTACAGGAGAGGGCTGTTGGACAATCGGCGCTGCTGGCGGCGGGATAGGCGGCTGGGCAACAGGCGCTGCGGGCGGCGGAGCAAGCGGCCTCACGGGCGGAGGAGCCGGTGGTTCACGTTCCGCCGGAGTGTTCGCGGGCGGTATGTGATTGTGAATTGTAATTTGTATTGGTTTCTTTGGTTCGGGAGGCGCAGCAACAGTTACCGGCTTTGGAGGCTCAGAAACAGGCGGGCTTGTGGCAGGAGGTTCCGGCGGGACAGGTTTAGGCTCTGCCGGCAGAACGGCAACGACTTCAGGCTTAGGCGCGGGTAGCACGGATTCTGTCACCAAGGGAGCAGCTTCCGCCGCGGGCGGCCGGTAAAAATACAGGGTGATTGTCCCTTCCGATCCGATTTCTATAGCCCGCGCGGCATCCCGGGTAATATCAATAACCCGATCCTGTGAAGCGGGTATTCGTCCGATAATGGTTACTTCTATCTCCTTGCCATTGGCGTTGTTTTTAACCATAGGTCTTGATCCGATGGGCAGGCTGTGATGGGCCGCATTCATGCCGCCCGATCGCATTTCCTGAGTGGCTTTCCCTTCCTGAACAAAATCATCTATAAGTCTGCTTTGCGCCCAACACACTACTGTAAGCAGCAATAAAAAGGTTGCCATTATCCTTTTCATTCTTTCTCCTCTCCCCCCCATTACAATAATAATCAATTAACGCAATCTAAGTAATGCTATCTAATGCAGCTTATTATCTCAGTATAGAGGCTTTTTGGGAAGCAAACCATATTCATAACCTACACTAAGTTTGAAAAGATTGCGGGAGAAAACTCCCTTTTCGAGCGCCTTACCCCAATGGGCATCACGTCCGTAACGTCCGTCCAGAAAAAGGAACCCCGGTCCCACCGGCCAGCCCACACTAAGTCCAAAAACGGCGCCGGGCAAGCGCGGTTTGTATTCAAAGCGATCTTCCAACAGATCCGATCCTTTTTGATACAGCGGGATATAAAAATACGGACCTCCGAAAACCCCTATTTTCATGTTACCGCCCCAAAGGAGTACCTTTGCCAAAACAGGAACTGACAGTGACAGCGATGTAAAACTTTCCTTTTCGGCGATTCTGTGATCCTCTATCTTGTTGATATCGGCCGAGAAATTCGCCTCAGCCTGAAGTTGAAAATAGCGGAAAAGATTCACGCTGACCTGCAGCGCGGCATTTGCGTTTATAAAAATACTTGTGTCCAATTCCGGCCAATTTGGGTTTTGGTTCTTCTCTATCAGATCATACCACAGAGAGACGCCGCTTCCCACCCGCAGGCCCAAAAACAGCCATTTGTCTCCGGAAGGTTCATCTTCGCTCCATATGTCATCGTCATAACCTATTGTGTCTGTCTCCTGACTGCGGCCGGTTTCATCCACAGGTATGTATATAGGGACTTCCCTCTCGATGATTACTTCTACGGGAACCTGTCGCTCAACAATCACTTCCACGGGAACCTGTCGCTCTACAATCACCTCTACGGGAACCTGCCTCTCGACGATCACTTCAACAGGAATCTGTCTCTCTACGATCACTTCCACAGGAACCTGCCTTTCAACGATCACTTCCACAGGAACCTGTCTCTCAACGATCACTTCAACAGGTACTTCCCTCTCAACGATTCTTTCTATGGGCTTAATCTGTTCTTTATGCGTATCGATCCATGAAACCATCCAGTCAAGGAAATAAGGTAAACGTTCCTCACAGGACTGGCGATCCGAAGCGATCATTTCATCAACTCCCAGGAGGGTTCTTCCATCCATCTCCCACAGGTAAAGACGCAGACGGTGTTCGCCGGGAAAATCGGGATCAGGGAAGGTTTCTCCGGTAATGGCATAGGGAGCGCCTCCAGTCATTGAGGCACTTGGGCAAATCCAGGGGGGAAAACCGCCGGGAGGTACATCCGGGGATCTTCGCTGCAGATCGATCGGATAAGCCATGTAAGACCCCTGGGCTTTTGGCAGAGTTCTTACAAGTATATTATAGAAATCATAGGCTATCTCTTCCGGAGACCCTTTGAGAGGGTGCAAAGCAATGACATCCGCGCTCAAGGGAATAAACCCGGCCAGCAGCAATAAAGCAAGAAAAAATGTTGGTAATGTTCTTTTTTGCGGCATTTTTCCTTTCTTCCCTCCATCGTTGTGTTGGTTTTAATATATCATTATCGGCAGGCTTTTCGTCTCAGCAGTACATTTTAAGATAGTCTTCCATCCTTTCTTTAATATCCTTATCTATATCAGCTTCGTCAATTATTTCCCTGACTGTCACAATCGGGTAGGTGTCTATCCCGAATTCATCTTTAATCTCCTGAATCGCGGTTTTATCTCCCTGTCCCCTTTCCATCCTGTCAACGGATATTATAAGGCCGCAAATTTCCGCGTCGGCTTGCTTCTTTATTATTGGGAGGGTTTCCCTCACCGCAGTTCCGGCGGTAATGACGTCTTCAACCAGCAGTATTTTATCTCTGTCGCTGAATTTATAACCGATAATGGAACCGCCTTCTCCATGGTCTTTCTCTTCTTTCCTGTTAAAGCAGAAACTGACTTCCTTATTGAAGTGTTCTGAGAGCGCGACAGAAGTCGAAACGACTATCGGTATTCCTTTATAGGCAGGCCCGAATAGCGAATTAATGCTTTCCTTGATTTTTCCCGACTTTATGTTTTCCATAATACACTCGGCGTAAAAACGGCCCAAACGCGCTATTTGCCGTCCCGTCCTGTAATTGCCCGTATTCACAAAATACGGGGTTTTTCTCCCGCTCTTTGTGACGAAATCGCCGAAAGTAAGGACGCCGGACTCGACCATAAACTTAATAAACTCTTTTTTGTAGCTCATATCACATTTCCCTCTTTTCATTAAAAGAATCACGCAGCTCTTTTATATTTCTGAACCTTTGCTCTATCATGTATTCCTTGAGCCCTTCAAGAATGTCAAGCGGCGCGGTGGGGTTTACAAGGGCGGCTGTCCCCACCGAAACTGCATCTGCCCCGGCCATAAGGAACTCAACAGCATCCTCACCGGTCATTATTCCGCCCATACCGATTACAGGTATTTTTACAGCCCGCCTCACCTGATAGACCATCCTCAGCGCCACCGGTTTTACGGCAGGCCCCGAAAGCCCGCCGAAGATATTTGCCAGAACCGGTTTTTTACTGCGGACGTCGATCTTCATGGCGAGCAGGGTGTTTATTAAAGAAACGCAATCAGCCCCTTCTGATTCTACGGCTTTGGCTATTTCGGCGATATCTGTCACGTTTGGCGTCAGTTTGAGAATAATGGGTTTCCTTGAGGCTTTTTTTATTTTCTTCGTCAAAGCGGCCGCCATTTTCGCGTCAGTCCCGAAGCTGATCCCGCCTTCCTTAACGTTTGGGCACGAAATATTAATTTCCAGCATGGATACTTCGGTATTATTCAGTTTTTCCACGACCCGGAGATATTCGGAAACACTCTTTCCGGCTACATTGGCAATAACCGGAACGCTGAAAGCTGAAAGAAAAGGCAGCTCTTCTTCTATATACTTGTCCACGCCCGGATTTTGAAGCCCGATGGAATTTATCATTCCTCCATAGCTTTCAGCGATCCTCGGCGTTGGGTTTCCTTCCCAGGGCTCACAAGATACACCCTTTGTGACCACCGCTCCGAGGCGTGATATATCATAAAACCTGCCGCTGTCTTTTGCTGAAAAAGTGCCTGACGCGGTGGTCACCGGATTTTTGAGGCGCACTCCGGCGATATTTACACTCATGTCGATGCCGTTCAATTCCACACCAGCTCCTTTCCAAAAAACACAGGGCCGTGTTTGCATACGCTCTTTCTCACGATTTCAGCGCCTTCCCTGATCCTGCACGAACACCCGAGACATGCGCCGTAACCGCAGCCCATTCTCTCCTCAACGGACACCTGAATATCGCGTTCTGCTTCCGCCGCGTACCCACACAGCGCTTTGAGCATACCTTCGGGGCCGCACGCGAAATATTCATCGTAAACAGATCCGTTTCCCCTGAGCAGTTCAACAACATTCCCATGAAATCCGGCGTTCCCGCCTTCAGTGGAAAAAAACAGGCTGTCAGAAACTTTCCCGAATTTGTCCGTGAGAAAAACCTCTGACTGAAACCCGAGAAAAATATTTACGCTGGCATTCTTTTCTTTCAGGGCTTTGGCGAGGGCGACCATTGGAGGTATTCCTATGCCACCCGCCAAAAGAGCGGCCTGCTTTCCCGTATAATCTTCTTTTATATTATAGCCGTTTCCCAAGGGCGTACTTATCCTTATCTGTCTTCCGGCGGAATAATTTGACAACTGTTCAGTTCCCTTTCCCGCTGTTCTATAAATTATCGTGACATTATCCGCCGACGCTTCGCATATACTGATAGGCCTGGGAAGCAGCATGCTCTTATCATCAAGGTATATGTTTATAAACTGTCCGGGAATAAAAGTTTTGCAGACATCTGTCCCAACAGTCATTTCATAAATGCCCTCGGCAATCCTGAAATTGCGCGTTACGATCCCTGTTACAATTTTTAGATCCGGCTCAATCACAGTGCCTTCCTGATATCATCCCTCATATTCAGCGCGGCGGCCCTCGCGGCGTCTCCGAAATTTTCATCGCTGTATCCGGAAACCTCCTTATACGCCGCAATGATCCCTCTTGAAGAATTTACTATACAGCCGCCGCCGTCCTTGTCAAAAAGCGCCTTTATATCAGAGCCTTTGCCACCCTGAGCGCCGTATCCCGGTACAAGGAAAAAAGTATGAGGCATCATTTTTCGCAGTCTCTGCATACCGCTGTTATTTGTCGCTCCCACAACAGCTCCTATTTTACTGTATCCTCGGCTCCCCATGGCGAGTTCTCCCCATTCGCTGACAAACTCCGCAGCCCTCTCACAGACTGTATTGCTTCCCATAGGCCCGCTGCAAGAACCGGTTAAACCAAGCCCCTGCAGCTGTTCGCCGGATTTGTTACTCGTTTTTACCAGTATAAAAATTCCCTTGTCCAGCTCATTACACGGTTTTATAAATGGCTCTATTCCGTCAAATCCCAGATAAGGGTTCAGCGTCACAGCGTCTTCCTGCCACAAGTCAAAAAACTCGCCTTCTATTGATATCCCTTCCAAATGGGCAGCGTACGCGGCAGCGGTAGAAGATATATCACCGCGCTTGATGTCGCCGATAACAAAAAGACCTTTCGCTTTCGCATAACTTATGGTTTCGGTATACGCCCTTATGCCTTCGAACCCGTATTTCTCATACATGGCGATCTGAGTCTTCACCGCAGGGACGATGTCATATAAACTGTCTATCAATCCTTTGTTAAAAGCTATAAACATCTCCGCCGCAGCTTTCGGAGTTTTTCCGAAGTTATTGAGCATCTCTTTTTTTATTTTTGCCGGGATCATATCATAAGTCGGGTCAAGTCCCGCCACTGATGGATTATTAACTTTTTCTATTCTTTCAATCAGCCTGTCAATCATTTTTTCTCCTTTTTTTCACCAAGAATTACCGGCCTGCCGTAAACGCGCATGCCGACAAAGGGGGAATTTACACTTTTCGAGCAAAAATCTTTACTGTCGATGATATATTCTTCATCAACATCAATTAATACAATATCAGCAGGCTGCCCGGCTGATATGCCCGTCGGTTTTATACCAAGGATTTCAGCCGGCCTTGAACTCATTTTGGAAATGAGTTCAAGGGGCGTCAATATGCCGGTTTTCACGAGACCCGTATAGCTTACGGCAAAACTGGTTTCAAGACCGATTACACCATTTGGGGCATTGTCAAATTCAACTTCTTTTTCAAACCTCGCGTGAGGCGCGTGATCCGTTGCTATTACGTCTATCGTTTTATCTTTCAGCGCCTCTTTGACCGCGGCCACATCCTTTGCTGTTCTCAATGGCGGATTCATTTTTTTGTTGGCATCCCTTTTCACGCTGCGTTCATCCAGGGTGAAATAGTGAGGAGCCGTCTCCGCTGTAACATTTATCCCGCAGGCTTTTGCTTTCCTGATAAGATCACAGCTGCCTTCCGTACTGACATGGCAAAGATGAAGCCTGCATCCCGTTTCCTTTGCCAGCAAAATATCTCTCGCTATTATAAGTTCTTCCCCTATTGGAAGCCCTGCCAGGTTTTCATCTTCGGCATGAGAAAAAAACGTAAGCCCGAATTTTCGGCATTCCAACATGACGTCCCTCATAAGGGCGGAGTTCATCACGCTTTTACCGTCCTCACTGACGGCACAGATCCCTTCGGCAGCCATTCCTTTTATATCAGAAAGTTCCTTGCCCATTTGCCCTTTTGTCGCGGCGCCTATGACGAAGACTTCAACTCCTTTCACGGAGGAAGCTTTGCTTTTTATATAAGAAACCGCCTCTTTGCGATCTGTCACAGGGTTTGTATTTGGCATACAGCAAATTTTGGTAAAGCCGCCGTTCTTCGCCGCTCTGCAGCCGCTCTCTATGTCCTCTTTATATTCAGCGCCGGGTTCCCTCAAGTGCACATGCAAATCTAAAAACGCGGGGGCCACCCACTTGCCGCGGGCGTCTATCACCTCATACTCGTCTCCGGCGCTGTGTTCCCCCACTTCAACGCCCATTATTACGCCGCCATCAGTCCAAATCGTCCCTGTTCCGAAAAAATTATTTACAGGATCAATGATGGTTCCGCCTCTAACGCATAGCTTCATAAAAATAATCACCCATTACAGAAACAAGATCATCGCAGTATTCACACCGGTACTCCCTGTTTGCTTCATCCGTCAGATGAAAAACATGCGGCGCGTTTGTCTCCACCGATGTGACGCACCTTGGGTTTCTGCACCTTATCACGTTAACAACTTTCTCCGGCAGTTTGAGGTGGATCTTTTCTTTGATTATTCCGTTCTCAATGATATTTACAGTAGCGTTGGGGTCAATTAGTCCCAATACCGTCAGATCAACATCTACAACATTTTCGAGCTTGACGACATCCTTTCTGCCGTGTTTTTTACTCGGCGCGTTCATAATGCAGGCGATTGTGTTTTTTCTCTTGTCTATCTGCAAACGATCGATGACAGAAAGCCCGAAACCTGCCTTAACATGGTCTATAACTATTCCTTTTTTAATACTGTCAACTACCATGATTATCTCCTATCCCCAGTAAAAGCATTATCAGCGCCATTCTCACGTACATGCCGTACTTGGCCTGTTTAAAGTAAAGCGCCCTAGGGTCAGCGTCGACGTCCACCGATATTTCATTAACTCTGGGAAGCGGATGCATCACCAGCATCGAATCCTTCGCTTTTTCCATCTTCTCCGCATCAAGTATATAGCTGTCTTTCAGTCTGATATAGTCTTCCTCATTGAAAAATCTTTCTCTCTGAACTCTTGTCATGTATAAAACGTCAAGTTCGGAAATTATTTCCTGTATCCTTTCAACTTCTTTGAATTCTATACCGTTCCTGATCAACACCTCTTTGCGTACATATTCAGGCACCCTGAGTTCTTCAGGTGAGATCAAAGCGAACTTAACGCCTTCATATCTGGACAGCGCTTTGATCAGCGAGTGCACTGTCCTGCCGAACTTCAAATCACCGCACAAACCTATGGTAAGGTTTGAAAAATTTTTTCTTTCACTTCTTATGGTCAGCAAATCCGTCAAAGTCTGCGTCGGATGATGATGCCCCCCGTCTCCGGCGTTGATGACAGGTATATCCACTTTTGACGCCGCGACCCTCGGAGCGCCTTCTTTAGGGTGCCTCATAACCGCAATATCACAATAACACGCGACTGTCCTTATGGTGTCCGCGATGCTCTCGCCTTTTGCTACAGCGCTTGAATTCGGTTCCGAAAAACCGATGACTTGCCCGCCAAGCCTGAGCATCGCCGCTTCAAAGCTGAACCTTGTCCTGGTGCTCGGTTCATAAAACAGTGTAGCGAGAAGCTTTCCGTCGCAGGCATGCGCAAACTTCTGCTGCCCGGCAATGATCTTGTCCGACAGAACAAAAATTTCCTCAAATTCCTCCACGCTAAAGTCCATAGGTTCCAGTAAACTTCTTCCTTTTAGCATACTCCCTCCATAAAAAACCAAAAAAAAATCCTCCGAAAGGAGGATTTAAAACAATTGCTATCGCGAAATTTTGCCCAGAGAACTTTTGGTTCCCTTGTTCGTTGTGGATTCCCGTTTCATATCTGCCCCCCAAATCTGTCAATTGCGAAACTAACAGAGTTTTGCAATTGGCTCCATATACCAAGAGTATATTACTATTCGGATAACTTGATGTCAATGCTCATTGAAAGTTCTTTCCCCAAACGCGGCGGCAAAGACATCGGCGCTTTTCTTTCTGCGGCAGTCTTCGCAAAGCGGCGCGTCTGTTTGAAGTGAGGTGTCCTTTGGAGAAGCTTTTTCGGCGACTGTTGTTTTTTCCGCGAACGCGTACTCTTCTTCAGTGGCAAAGGCCTTGCCGCAGGAAGCGCACTCAATCAGCTTGTACTTTTTTCCCCAGATGGAGCGGACGCCCTTGCTTTCCGTACATTCAATAGCTTTGGTAGGACAAACGGCCGCGCAGCTCCCGCAGCCTACGCAGTCCGCTGAAGGTTCGCCGTAAGGGGTGGATATTCCTTTTGTTACGCCACGGCCAACGGTAGCAATCGCGCCGGTTCCAAGCCTCGCGCAGGCATGGGCGCATAAACCGCAAAGTACACACGCGGAAGCAAGCTGTTTTTCAGCGGAGGAAGAAGCCGTCGGCTTTTCGGGATGGGCCTTTGGCGGACTAAAACGCTCATTCTCGCTAACCCCGTAAATATGGCAGAGTGAAGCCAACCTGTCGCCGGCCGGAGCTCTGGTTTTCAGCATTGAAAGAATTGTCCTGCGAATATTCTTAATTTTTTCGCTTTCTGTTAAAACCTCACAGTCGCGGTTTATGGGATATACACAGGAAACTACTACATGGTTTCCCCTGCCCTCGTTGACTTCAACTATGCAGAGACGGCATGCGCCGATACCGGGAAGACCGTCGTGGTGGCACAGGGTAGGAATTAGGATACGGTTCCGGCGGCAGACTTGCAGGATGTATTCGCCTTTTTCCGCTTCGTAATTTTTGCCGTTAATCTTAACGTTTATCATTTTGATACCTTCCCTTTTACCGCGCCCAGAGTTTCCACTGCGTCGAACGGGCAGGCGTTCCGGCAGATTCCGCAGTTTATGCAGAGTTTTTTGGTGATGCCATATTGCGTGCCTTTCTCTCCAACAATTGCCGAAACCGGACAAGACTTTTTGCAAATCCCGCAAGATTTGCATTTGCTCTTCGAAATCTCAAACTTCGTTAGCTTAGGACATACCCCGGCGGGACAAATTTTGTCTTTGAGGTGCGCTTCGTATTCATCGCCGAAATATTTGATTGTCGATAAAACAGGATTGGCCGCTGTTTTGCCAAGTCCGCAAAGACTCGCGGCTTTCATTGTTTCGGCTGTTTCTTCAAGTCGCTTTATGTCGCCTTCCCGGCCTTTGCCTTCGGTAAGATCCGTCAGAATTTCCAGCATGCGGCGCAGACCTTCCCGGCATGGAGTGCACTTACCGCAGCTTTCCTCGGCGAGAAAATTGGTATAGTAACGGGCCACTTCTACCATGCAGGTTCTGTCGTCCATGACGATGACCCCGCCGGAGCCCATCATTGAACCGTGTTTATCCAGGGTATCGAAATCAATGGGAAGATCCATGAGCGAGGCCGGTATGCAGCCGCCGGAAGGCCCGCCTGTTTGTACCGCCTTGAAACTCCTCTTGTCGGGAAGGCCGCCTCCGATGTCAAATACCAGCTGGCGAAGAGTCGTTCCCATGGAAACTTCAGCAAGGCCGGTACGCTTTATTTTTCCCACCAGAGCAAAAACTTTTGTACCCGCGCTGCCTTCTGTGCCCATTTTTTTAAAATTGGCTGCTCCGCGCAAAATGATGTAGGGAACATTCGCCAGGGTTTCTACGTTATTGAGCACCGTTGGTTTGTCCCACAACCCCCTCTGCACCGAGCGGACGTACTTTGTCCGTGGTTCGCCGACACGGCCTTCGATGGAAGCCATAAGCGCGGATGATTCACCGCAGACAAAAGCTCCTCCGCCCCGGACAATCGAAATGTCAAAATCCCAGCCTGAACTGAGTACATTTTTTCCAAGATAGTTATTTTTTCTTGCGCTTTCCAGAGCTGTCGCCATATTTTTCAGGGCAAGCTCGTACTCGTCGCGTATGTACATGAAGCCCTCGGCGGCGCCAAGAGCTCTGGCCGTTATGGCGAGCCCCTCTATGACACAGTGAGGATCACCTTCAAGAATCGAGCGATCCATGAAAGCGCCGGGGTCTCCCTCGTCACCGTTACAGACCACGTATTTGGGCGTCTCTTCATAAGACGCGCACTGCCGCCATTTCTGTCCTGTCGGAAAACCCGCGCCGCCCCTTCCGCGAAGTCCGGATTTTTCTATTTCGCCGATTATTTTTTCAGAGGTCATGGTTAGGACTTTTTTCAAAGCCTCAAAACCGCCGCGTTCCACATAATCCGCGATATTTCCCGGTTCAATGAGGCCAATATTACGCAGGGCGATTTTATGCTGCATAGTGTAAAAAGGATTCTCTTTTTGGGAGAGAACTTTCTTTCCGGCGTCGTTTTTGTAGAGCAGCCTCTCCACAACTTCGCCTTTGCCGGCAACATGATTAAGAATGTCAGCGGCATCGGAAGGCTTTACCTTGTAATAAGAAATATCGTCCGGCATGAGACGTACTATCGGCCCGTTTTCACAGAAGCCATTACAGCCTGTGTTCTTTATTCCGCCTTTCAGATTAACCGTTACGCGCAAGGCTCCGCTTTTTGCCATGGCCGCCGCTGCTTTTTCCAGGGCTTCAAACACCTTGAGCGCCCCGTTGGCTATACAGCCGGTTCCGCAGCAAACCAGCAGACACCTATCGGCTGACTGACCTTCATTGGATGCCGGTTTTTTTTGCTCCACGTTTTCTTTCGCACTGGTTTTAGCCATTTTTTTTCCCTCTATAGGTATTTAGAATACCTTCAACCTGATCCGGCGTCACCTTGGAATAATACTTCTCATCCACCACCATCACCGGAGCTATGGCGCAGGCTCCCACACAGTTGACCGTCTCCACCGTAAAAAGACCGTCCGTTGTTGTTTCCCCGCCCTTGAGACCCAATTCCCGGTAAAGGGTATCCAGCAATACCGTACTTCCCCGGATGTGACAGGCAGTTCCGTCGCAAACCTTGATGATATGCTTACCCCTTGGCTTAAGGGAGAGAGCTCTGTAAAAAGTAGCCATGGAATAGAGGGCTGATAATTTGATGTCCAGGTACTGTGATACAAGTTCCAGACATTCTCTTGATACATAGCCGAATCTTCGCTGCAGATCCTGCAAAATTGCCAGACTGTACCGTTTTTCGTTCGGATAAGCCGATAACACCTTGTTAACTTCTTTTATAGAAATCTGTAAAGAAACCGGAGCCGCCATTTTATACTCCCTCATTCCGCTATATTATTAACCACCGGCTACAACCGGGAAAATATCTACTTTGTCATCGGGCTTGAGGGGAGCATCGATCCCCCCAAGGTGATTTACATGACGGCCGTTGATTAAAAAA
>Ga0209755_10004896_pt1 | contig 15537 bp, 14 predicted proteins | sample TergutCo191P1_FD_187301 | JGI IMG/M metagenome (GOLD analysis project Ga0209755, IMG submission 187301) | Cornitermes sp. P1 segment gut microbial communities from Petit-Saut dam, French Guiana - Co191P1 (SPAdes) (version 2) | ecosystem: Host-associated > Arthropoda: Insects > Digestive system... | reverse complement strand
GACGTTTTGCGGTTGCGAATAAGGGCTTGCGCAGCAAGACCAGCAACCGCAAAATGTGGCGGAAAAAAACTGCACAAAGGCGCTTGCGCCGACTGCAGTTTTTTGGAGTCCGAACCGCCGAAAGGCGGTGAGCAGTTACCGATTGTTAAACGACGTTTTTGTTGCGTCAGCATTATTATGGCTTGAGTTCATAATCTCCAAAATTCATATTCCCTATCCTGTAAAAACATATCTTGTAAAAAGCTCTTAAACATGATCAAATAAATTCTGAAGGAAATTTTTACTCTATCTTGCCTGACGCATCTTGTAAGTAACTCTTAGCCATTATCAAGAAAATTCTAAAACAAATTTTTTCTCCATTTTGTCTGGCACATCTCGTAAGTAACCTTTAGCCATATCAAAAAATTTTGAATAAATCTTATACTCTATCTTGACTGACACATTTTGTAGGTGACTCTTAGCTATTATTGAAAAATTTTTGAGTAAATGCAAAAATGTCGTTTAACTCCCTATATACGAATTTCGCAATATACCTCCAATCGTGGCATTAACACGAAACCTTTTCGAGACCCCCTGGCCCTGATCCCGGCAGTCTCGGTTCTACCTCAAGTATTAAATTTAACACGAACACGCACAGATACGCGTTCGTGTTGTTCGTGCTGTTCGTGGTTATAAATTCTTCATTCCCTCACTCCCATATTGCCGAAACACCCGTTTATCGGTAAGGTAATAAATAATGGAAATCCCGGAGACTTCCGCCGCCTCTACCAAAAACCAGGGCAGGGCACTTATACGCCACGGCTCCATATTGTCCCTCCTCACACTGGCCTCCCGGCTTCTGGGCCTTGCGCGGGAAATGACCAGGGCGGCGTTTCTGGGAACAACGGCACTCTCTGACGCCTTCTCCGTGGCCTTCATGATACCCAACCTTTTCCGCCGCCTCTTTGCAGAAGGTTCCATTGCGGTCGCCTTTATCCCCACATTCAGGGAATATCTTCTGGAAAACGCGAATGACGAAAACGCATCGGAGAACATCAAAGAATTTCTTTCCTGCCTTCTGACCTTCCTTACGTTTTTTGTCACCCTCACGGTGGTGGCGGGGGCGATTCTTTGTCCGCTGTTAATCCGTTTCTTTGGTATGGAGGAGTTTGACGAGACGGTGTTTCTTACCCGGCTCATGTTTCCTTTTCTTATTTTTATTTCAGTGGCGGCGTTTTTTCAGGGCATTCTTAACAGTTTCAAAATATTCGCGCCTTCGGGCTTTGCGCCGATTCTTCTCAATATACTGACGATTGCAAGCACATTCCTGTTAAGCCCCTTTACGGAAAACCCCGCGCGGGCAATGGCAATCGGTGTCCTTCTTGGCGGGGGCATGGGGGCGGCGATACAGCTCCCCTTTATTCTCAGGCACAAAAGCAGGGTGCGGTTTTTCTTTACGGGTTTGAAAAAAGCGGTGAACAATCCCGGCACGAAAAAGGTGCTGCGCCTTATCGGCCCCACGATTATCGGGATGGCAGCTTACCAGCTTAACGATTTGGTTTCCACGGCGCTGGCGGGGAATGCCGGGGAGGGGGTTGTTTCAAGCCTCCAGTTCTCGCTCCGGCTCCAGGAACTTATCCTGGGGGTTTTCGCTGTTTCAATTGGAACCGTGCTTTTGCCGGATTTGGCCGAGCACGCAAAGTCGCGCCAATGGGATATTTACAGTCAGCGGCTTACTTCGGCCATGAATATTATCGCCTTCATCGCCATACCTGTCACGTTTTTCGCACTGTCCCAGGGCGAGACGCTCATAAGGCTCCTTTTCCAAACCCGCTACTTCGATGATGAATCGGTGCGCCTGACCCTTGCGGCTTTTACGTTCCACATGCCGGGGCTGTACTTTATCGCCCTTAACCGCATATTGGCCCCGGCCTTTTATGCCCAAAGCGATTCAAAGTCCCCTACAATAGCGGGGATTATTTCCTTTGTGGTGAATATTATCCTGGCGGTGATTCTGGTGTCGCGTTTCAGGGGGGCGGGTATCGCTTTTGCGTTGAGCGCTTCGAGCATGTTTAACACGGCGGCGCTTTTGTTCTTTCTAAAAAGGAACCCGGCGATTAGCGTGAGCGCTACGTTAAAAACCACCTTTGGCTACACTGTAAAGTTGATCGTCTTTTCCGCTGCCGCCCTTATTCCCGTCCTGCTTTTATCGCCGCACCTGGCGGAATTTTTTGCCGGGCACGGGCGCCTTGTTTCCCAGGGAGCGCCCCTCGCCATTAACGCCTTTGTGTTCGGCGCGGCGGGGGTTTTTCTCCTGGCCCTTACCCGTGACAAACAGTTCCTGGGCATCGTGGGGATGCTCAGGCGGCGGCGTCCTTAATTGGAATAGTTATCAAAGTACCCCTGAATTAAAACAACGGGTGTGCCCTTGTCGCCCGAACCGCTTACAAGGTCGCAAAGGCTGCCCAGAAGATCGGTGAGCTGGCGCGGCGTTGTTCCCTCGGATTCCATTTTGCCCATTTGGTCGTAGCCGGCTTTTGCGCGTATGGCTTGCTCAATTGCCGTGCGGGCCTCGTCCCTGGAAAGGCCGGCGAAGTCATTGTCCGCAAGGTATTTTAGCTTGAGTTCATTGGGCGTTCCCCGCAGGCCCGGTGTGTACGCCGGTGCGATTACCGGGTCGGCCAGTTCCCATATACCGCCGACAGGGTCTTTAAAGCCGCCGTCCCCGTAGACCAGGACTTCCACGGTTTTGCCGGTAAGGTCGGCAAGCGCCTGCTGCATCTTTTGGACAAAGGCGTCGCAGTCGCGGGGGAATAACTTCACCCGCTCTTCGGAGGACTTGTTGGAACCAAGCAAACCGTAAAGGGCGTTATGGCCGCTGCCGTTGACAGGCTTTGTCAAAAGTTCGTCAAGGCCGATAACCTTTTTTGCTCCGGCAACAGACAGCGCGCGTTTTGTCCTTGCCCGTGTGTGGATGTCAGAGGCGATAACCTGATTCGTGTATTTAAGAATGCACTTCGGATCAGAGCAGAGTATTATTTCGATATTATCGCCTAGCGATTTATAATAGGCAACGTAATCAATGCCGGTGAAGCGGTGCTTTATCTCACTGCCAAAAAGGCGGCGGTAGTCGGACTCGGAGAGGCAGTCAGAATACGGGTTGAGGTTTTTGTCGTCAACGTCTTCCCAGGAGATGAGCTGGTTGCCCACTTCGTCAGCCGGGTAGCTCAACTGGACAGTCACTTTCTCCGCCCCGCGCGCAATGGCTTTAAGGAGCATGGCAAAGCGGTTCCGGCTTAAAATCGGAAAGACAACGCCGATATGGCCGCCGCCGAACGCGGCTTTTACATCAGCGGCAATCTGGTCAAGGGACGCATAATTCCCCTGGGAACGGGCCACAACAGCCTCGGTAATTCCAAGAATATCACCGTCATTAATGCAGACCTTTTCATGCTCCATTGCGTCTTTCACAGACTGACAGACAACAGCGACAAGATCATCCGATTCACGAATAATGGGCGTCCGCAGGCCGAACGCTCTTGTTCCAACAATTCTCATGCTCATAGTTTATCAGTAACAAAAGAAAAAAGACAGGGCTTGGAAATTAACGCTCTGCGGCTTCTACCCGGTTTCTTCCCAATAGCTTTGAATGATGCAGGGCGCTGTCGGCAGCCAGGTTAAGGTCTTCCCAGGTATCAGCGTGAAGCGGGGCCGAGGCAACGCCTATGCTTATGCTGACAACAATTTCGGTCTGGCCTGTTCCATCAGGGTTTTGCGGGACAATGATTTTTTGGACAGATAAGTTGTGGCGTATTTCCTCGGCGATTGTGCGGGCTTCATCAAAGTCGGTGTCGGGAAGGAGGATTGCAAACTCATCTCCGGAAAGCCTGGCGCAGATATCCCCGGGCCGTGTAGTGGAGCGGAGTACATCCGCTGTCGCGATGAACACCAGATCGCCCCCCTTGCTGTTGTGGCGCTCGTTGATGGTATGTATTTTGTCCAAATCCATCATGAGAAGGGAAACACTCCTTAGCCCCACAACGCCTGCCTCAAAGCGATCCTGGGCTGATTTTTCCAGGAAGCGGCGGTTGTAAAGGCCGGTGAGCTCATCGCAGACAGCGCGGCGGCGGGCGGTTTCGCCCCAGCGCATAAGATCGCTTAGATGTTTGGAGACTTGATCCAGCCAGATATTCTGTATCTTTCTGATGGCTTTGAGTATTTTTACCCCTATCATGGGATGCTCAAAAATAATCCGGTAAAAATCAATGCCGTGAAGTACCAGCAGCTCCGAGTCAACAACGGCGGTCAGGGAAGCGGATCGGCTTTCATTGGCAATGATGGACATTTCGCCGAAAAAATCCCCGGGCTTTATTTCAAATATCTGATGCCGGCTCCCCTCGGCGTTATTTACCGAGGCGCTGATTCTGCCGGAAACCAGCACAAACATTTCCTCCCCGATAACCCCTTCCGTAAAAATGACTTCCTCTTTCCTTGCTCTGCGGGGTTCCAGAAATGTTGCCACAGCATTAAGTTCCAGCTCGCTTAAATCTTCAAACAGGGGAGACGCTTTTAAAACCGGATCATAAATGGGGGCCATTCTCCTGTCGCTCATAATGACGGCCTCCTTTGATAACGGGCAATTCTGTTTCCCCCGGTTTTCCAGGTATCCATAAGAAGGCCATAGACCCCGTCAAAAAACGAAGCCCAGTATTCGTTATCCTCAGGCCATATTCCCCAGGCTATGGAACCGGAAAAGTTAAACTCGCCTTCCTGCCCGAGGGGAACAGGAGCAAGCGCGGCGACAGCTTCCTGGAGGGAAAGCGCCAAAGATTCCGCCTGTGTAGCATTACATTTATTGACAAGGAGCCCAGTCTCGTTGCTCTTGAACCTGATCGCCCAGCCCCGGCCCAGTTTGTTGGTGTAGTCTTTAAGAATGGCGGCAATTTTTACCATGGCCTTGTCTCCGGCATCGTGTCCCAGAGCGTCGACCAGCACCTTGAAGCGGTCTGGTTTGAGGGTGATAAAGGCCATGGGATCTTCCAGAAGCCTGTCTATTTCGTCAGTGAGGAAGGTCTGTTTCCACAGGCCTGTGCCGGGGTCTTCGTATGCCGTGCGGGACAGTTCCTGAACCCAGGACATGTTTTTGATTATCAGTTTCCTGGTTGACTTAATCCGGCCCGTTACCATTGCCGCGGAATTTAAAAGAAGCCTGGAAACAATGTGGGGCATTTCAAGGGTAAAACTGTCCAGGGTTATACCGGCACTGGGAAACATAATCAAGGTCGAGTTTTCCAGGGCTTCGGCCTGGGCGTCATATTTGGCTCTCCGGGCAAAGTCAAAGTCACCGATAATGTCGCCGGGGGCAAAGCGGGCTATTTCTTCATCCCCGCCGCCTTCAAGAGGCTTAAAAATGCGGATAAGCCCTTCACGCAGCAAATAAAGGTGTTCCGCCTTATCGCCTTGGCAAAACAAGGTGCTGCCCTTTACCAGCGTGATAATCCCGGTACGTCCCAGTACGGATTTTTTCTCCCCGGGAAGGAGCGTAGAGAACAAATCTGATTTAAATATGGCGGAAAGACCCTGATCTTCTTTCTGCCGGACATTCTCCGTCATTGGTGCCTGCCGGGATTATAGCACTTTTTGCCGTGAAAATGAATACCTCCGCCGGCAAGCGCAAAAAAAAAGGCGGCCCCAGATCGCCTGGCACCGCCTGATAAAGGCAAGGCCCCAAGCCTCAGCCTGGGGTTTCCCCGCGTTACTTCCTTACTTCAACCTTTGCAAGTTTCTCATAGAAGCGGACAAGCGCGCTGTGATCATTGGCGGCCATTCCGTCAACTTTGAGGGCCTGCATGGTTTCCATTACCGCGGCAGTCAGCGGTATGGGGACGCTCAGGTTGTGGGCAGTGTCCAGGGCGTTTTGCAGATCTTTGATATGAAGTTCTACGCGGAAACCGGGCTTAAAGTTGCCGTCGAGGATCATGGGGACTTTGGCGTTCATGACCGTGGAGCCCGCAAGGCCGCCCTTGATGGCGTCAAAGACCGACTGGGGGTTCACTCCGGCTTTGGCAGCCAGCACAAACGCTTCGGAAACCGCAGCGATGTTGAGGGCAACAATAATCTGATTGGCGAGCTTTGTAACATTTCCCGCGCCCAATTCGCCTACCAGCACTACCGATGAACCCATCTTTTCGAGTATGGGCTTTACTTTTTCGAAAGCGTCCTTGTCGCCGCCCACCATGATGGCCAGGGTTGCATCAATGGCCTTGGGTTCGCCGCCTGAAACCGGGGCATCCAAAAACACCACATCTTTTGCCTTGAGGGCAGCGCCTATTTCCTGGGAAGCTGCGGGGGCAATGGAACTCATATCAACGACGATAGCACCGCTTTTGATCCCCTCGACAACACCGCCGGCTCCAAGGATAGCTTCCTTGACATGGGGCGAGTTTGGCAGCATCGTGATAATAATATCACTTTTTGAAGCCACTTCCTTGTTGGAGGCAGCCCCTTCTGCGCCAAGGGATACAAGGTCATCAAATTTAACAAACTTATCGTACAATACGAGTTTGTATCCTGCATTGATGAGGTTTTTCGCCATGGGACGGCCCATGATCCCCAATCCGATAAATCCGATAATTGCCATACGTTTCTCCTTACTTCTCAGTTTATTGATACCGCGTAAAGTATAGCAGAAAGTTTCATGGATTGGAAGATGTAAACCGGCAGCCGATACTATGTGCAATTAACCCTGTGATTCAGTCTCCATTCGGGACTGCAACAGCAGGCGGATGAATTTTCGTATTTTCATCTGCACATCGAAGGGGGTATGCTGTGTTACAAGAAGCACATAAATCTTCTCGGTTCCCTGCATGCGGGTGCCAAAAAATGTCCCCTGTACTTTAAGGAATTCGGTTTTCAGCCGGATCTGTATGTCGGCGAAATGAGTGTTCCTGATTAGTTCAGGCTCCTCCGCAAATGTACAGGAAAAACCCGCCGTACTGATATCCTTGATAACCCCTTTTATGGTAGTTCCGTTCAGAGGAAGGCTCACCGTGATATCTGACTCCTTGTCGGTTAAGACCCGTACATATCTGCGGCGGCCTCTGGCGTTTATGTCGTTAAGGATGCTCGTCAACTGGTTTACCCCTGCGGAGAGGTCTGACTTGAGCACAGTGTAGCCGCAGCGGATTTTCAGCAGTTCAGTGTATTTATGCCTGAGATTCGCGTTTTCGCCGTAGGCGATTATGCCTATGCCTACTCCGGCTGTCCGGTTGTCCGCCATGACAGACTTGATCCAGTCTTCCCATGCGCTTTCCCTCATTCCATCGCTTATGTTGGCAAATACGACGGAATCCGGGTATTTTTTTAAGACCTGCCGGAGTTTGACTTCGTCCTTTACGGCATAAACTTCAAATTCGTCCTGGGCCAATTCCTCTACGATTCTATTCTGCATTACAACCGAAGGGTAAAGAAAGAAAATCTTTTTTCCAAGTAACTGTTCTGTATTATCACTTTCTGTCATGCGCCAAGTATACCATAAGGTAAACTATTATTCCAGCCTTGCCGTCATGACTGGCGGCAAGGCCTCTGCGCTGTTATTGCACCCGCACCAGCTCTATGACAAAAACCACAAAGCTGTTGGGCAGAATAATATCTTCCAGCCCCCGCTCCCCAAAGGCCAGTTCGGGGGGGACGATAATAGTCCGTACTTCGCCCGTGTTCATATCCATGATGGCTTCGTCCAGTCCCGGCAGGATTCTTCCCGCCCCCACCGGAAACGCTTCTGAACCGCCGGTAAGGTCTGAGTTGGCAAAATACCTTCCGGCAAGGGATCTGCCCCTGATGTTGACAACAGCGGTGCTGCCGGCGGAAGGCCGGGGGCCGGTTCCGGCCCTGTCCACTATCCAGCGCACACCCGATGGCGAAACAGAGGCATTGGGGTATCTTTGCCCTATCAGGGCGAGGTCCGCGTTTCGCTGTTCCTGGGCCCTCGCCGCCGCCGCCGCACCGGCATCACGGAGCAGGGCGTCAAACGTCACCTGATCCGCCCTGAAAGCGCTGGCCTGGGGCCCGTTACGGATAATCGTGACTGTGTTGATTCTGTCGCCCTGGCGGACAGCGTTCACCACGCTCTGGCCCTGAACGACCCGGCCAAAGACCGTATGCCGCCCGTCCAGATGGGGCGTTGCGACATGGGTGATAAAGAACTGGCTGCCGTTGGTTCCCGGGCCGGCATTGGCCATGGAAAGCACCCCCGGGCCGTCGTGCCTGAGAGCGGGATCGATTTCATCGGGGAAGCGGTAACCGGGGCCGCCTGTGCCCGTACCCTGGGGACAGCCGCCCTGGATCATAAAGTCGGCTATTACCCGGTGAAACGTAAGACCGTCGAAAAAGGGCGTGGTTCCGGCCCTGGTCATGGTTCCTTCCGCCAAAGCCACGAAGTTGGTGACCGTCATGGGAGTCCGCTCATGTTCCAGGCGGACAATGATGTCCCCCCGTGTGGTGTTGATTCTGGCAAAAAGCCCGTCCCCAAGAGCAGCATCGGCGGCGGGCGCACCCTGAGCGGCAGCCGAACCTTGGGCAGCGGCAGTCCCGGCGGAACAGAGAAACATAATAATGCCTATACCGGCGGCAAACGAAAAAGTAGTGTTGGTTTTCATAGCTGTATTGTAACAGGAAGCAGGGGGAATTGGCAACTGCAAAAGCGGGGGCTATGGTATGATGTTTCCATACAATAGCCCCTGTTAAGAGTTTTACCCTTTCAATCCCCCGGCGGAAATGCCTGCAACGAAATACTTCTGGGCAAAGGCAAAGACAGCAATGGAGGGCACAAGCCCGATAAGGGACATGGCAATGGTTTGGCTCCACGGTACATCGCCCATGCTGATGTCCATGGAAAGGCGCAGGGCCACGGAAACAGGGAATCGCGCCACACTGGAAATGTAAATGAGCGGTTCAAAGAAATTGTTGAATGACCACATAAATTGAAAAAGGGCAACAGTGATAAGCACCGGTTTCAGAAGCGGTATGAGAATCCTGACCAAAGTCTGCAAAGTGCCGCAGCCGTCCACGGTAGCCGCATCGTCATATTCCTTGGGAATGCCCCGGAAGAATTGCACCAAAAGGAAGATAAAAAAGGCTTCCTGGGCAAAGAGGGTTCCCGCGATAAGGGGCACATAAGTGTTAAGGAAACCCAGATCGCGCCACAGGATGAACATGGGAACCCGTGTTACCGCCGCAGGCAGAAAAAGCGTGGATATAAGGATGGCGAAAAGAGGCTTCTTGAAAGGAAAATCAAAACGGGCAAAGCCATACGCCACCAGGGAGCAGGTAATTATCGTGAAGATAACACGGGGGATTACAATTTGGAAACTGTTGGAAAAGAACGTGGTGAAGGTATGCCCGGTTCCCGTTGACCAGCCGTTTATATAGGAAGAAAAATCCCATCTGGTCGGCCAGAAACCGATGGAGGTGAAAATTTCCGCATTGGTCTTAAAAGACGCTCCAAAAAGCCAAAGGAGCGGGTAAAGCATTACAAAGGCCACAGCAGAAAGCACTATATAGCGCAGAGCAAGCCGTATCGCCTTTTCGGTTTCTTTTGACTTATGGCTATATCTTGGTGGGTTTTTGATTCTTGCGATCACCGCCCCCTCCTTCATCTGCATAATAGACCCAGTTTCGGGCAGTACCGAAGAGTAAGGCCGTAAAGACTACGATTATCACGAACAACACCCAGGACATGGCGCTGGCGTAACCCATACGGAAGAACATGAAGGCGTTGTCGAAAATCATCATGGATGTAAAATAGGTAGACCTGGCGGGCCCTCCCTGGGTAATAAGGAAGGGAGAGTTAAATTCCTGCATGGCGTTTACCAGCTGCATGACCAGGTTAAAGAAAATGGTAGGCGTAATCATGGGAATGGTGATGGTGAAAAATGAGCGTATTTTCCCGGCTCCGTCTATTGAGGCGGATTCGTAAAGCTCCTCCGGCACCGCTTTGAGGGCGGCAAGGAAGATAACCATTGGCGAACCGAACTGCCAAACGCGCAGGGTGGACAGAACCGCCATTGCGCCGCCGGGGGTGCTGAACCAGCCCACAGGATTCATACCAAAAAGGGTAAGCCCCTGATTTATAAGCCCCTGGGATTGAAAGAGAAAACCCCAAAGGATAGCAATGGCGATATTCCCGCCCAGGATGGAAGGAATGTAAAAGGCTGTTCTGTAGAAGTTAATGCCTTTTAGTTTCATACTCAGCACCATCGCAATAAACAGCGCAAAGGCAAGCTGGGCAGGCACGGTGAAAAGCGCATAACGCAGTGTCACGTTAAGGGAGTTCAAGAAATGCCTGTCCGTTGTAAAAAGGGCCCGGTAGTTGGCGATACCCAGAAATCGCGGTTCGGTGATAAAGTTGAAATCCGTCAGGCTAAGAACCATTGTGGCGATAAAAGGGTACACTACAAAAAATAGGGTGCCAACGATCCACGGGGCTACGTAGAGCAGCCCCAGGTACCGTCTTTTTGTAAATCTGTCCATTTACGCTACATCCGCCCCATTACCCTGTCCGCGGCTTCCTGTATCTGCACTACCATATCGCTTGCGGCACGGTTTACATCAATCATGCCAAGGGCAAACATTTCGTAAAGGTTTTCGTAAACATCCCTGAGGGCAAACATTTCAAACACCGGGCCGTGGTTGATACCATTGGCAATGGTGGTGTGGATGTACGCCGCCATTGCGAGACCGGAAAGCTGGCCGGACTCTTCAAGAATCGCTACCGCAGGGGTGTTGGCGGGGGTTCCCCGTGTAAGGCCCATGAGTCGGACGCCTTCAGGATCATTGATGATGAAGTCAAGAAGCATGGCGGTTTCCGCAGGCCATCTTGTGTTGCGGGAGATGGAGAAAAGCATGGTGGGCTTTTCCATAACCCCGGAGGTGGTTACGTTCGCGTTAAGCCTGGGGAAGGGAACCATAATAAGTTCCTGGCGGTCTGCTTCGTAAAGCTCCATTGCACGGGAAACAACGCCGCCAGTCCAGATCATTTCGCCCGCGCGCTGGCCGGTAAAGAATTCGTGGTCGCCGCCGTCAAGAATGGCAGCCCTGCTTGGCAGTACTCCCCTGTTCACCAGGTTCTGGTAGAAATTGAGGCCGAAGATGAAATCCTCAACAGTAAAGTTCATGATGCCCTGTTCGTTAAGCATAGGAACCCCGGTGCGCTGAACGATAATGGGAACAATAAAGTACATGGGAACATCGGTGGCAAAGAGATAATATCCGGGAGGGAAAAGCTCTGTGGCGGCCAGTACATCATCCCAAGTCCAGAAGCCGTCAGGTTCCGGAAACCATGCCCCGAAGCGCTCCCAAACGGTTCTGTTAATGGCAAGGCCGTAAGCGTTTGCGCCGTGGGGAATACCCTGGAGGACACCATTGGTTTCGCCGGTGGTAAGAAAACCGGGATCAAAGCCGGAAAGATCAATGTCCAGCTGCCTGAGGTTAAGGAACCTGGCACCGGTCGGCGAGAAAGAAGGCAGCCAGTCAAAGTTTACCTGCATAAGGTCTGCTTCGGTGTTTGCCATAAGTGCCTGGGTCTGATTTTGGAAATGCCCGGTCCAGCCGGCAGGTTCAACTTCCACCCTGATATGAGGGTACCTTTCCATAAAAGCGTTTACCGCGTTGATGGTGTCTGCGTGGCGGGCATCGCCGCCCCACCAGGAGAAGCGGATAACAATACCATCATCGCTGCGACCACAGGATGTAAGCACAAAAAACGCAAACATCAGAACTGTAAAGATTCCAATAGATTTCTTCATTATTTTGGGTCTCCTCTTCTTGAAAATTAATTGACTTTAATCTGTAATACAGATTCTTGTATAATGCTACAATGCTTATTCGCAGCTGTCAATATTTTTTTTCAAAAAAGTGGATCTTTTTTTCGCCATCAGGCAGCAGCAAATTTTTCATAAAATAATTCGGAGTTTTTTTGATTTACATTGACAACAAAGAAAAATCCTATTATGATGAATTTTAAGTTGTATTACAGGTGAGGAGAAAGCACTGGACGCAAAAACCAAAAAGAGAATTCCTCTTAACGAACAAGTTTTTCAGAAAATGAAGCAGCTTATCATAAACGGCGAATGGGCAGCCGGCCAGCGGCTTCCTTCGGAGTTCGCCCTTTGTGAAATGTTTTCCGTAAGCCGCGTCACCATTCGCCACGCTTTTCAAAAGCTTAATACCATGGGACTTTTGGAAACTTTTTTGGGGGACGGCTCTTACATAAAAAAACCCGACACAGCCGCCAACTTCAACAATCTCATACCCGTTGCCTACCTGGAGGATGATATAGACAGCATTCTTGAGTTTCGTATGGAACTGGAATCCGGTACCTGCGCCATTGCCGCACAGCGGGCCACCGCGGAAGACATAGCGGAGCTTCGCGCCATTGTGGCAAAAGCGGCAAAGCTCCAAAACAAGCTGGATGCTTTAGCCCAAACGGATTTGGATTTCCATTACTGCATCGCGAAAATATCCCGCAACAGCCTGTTTATCCGCACGTACGAAATTATCAGCGATATTTACACCAGGCACATGCGCAGGATCGTAAAATCCATGGGCGGCAGTTATGCCATGTATTATCACAGCCGTATTGTAGACGCTATTGAAAAAAGGGACAGCGCCCTGGCAAGAAAAATGATGTACGAACATATAATGAAAAACGTAGAATTCATTAAAGAAGGAAAAGCGGAGTTGCCGGATGAATCACATTGACGAACTGAAAAAAAAGGCCGCGAAACTGCGGCTTAATGTAATCAAAGCCGTTGGGGTAGATTACCCCGGACACATAGGCGGAGCTTTTTCCGCCGCGGACATTGTGGCGGCGCTGTATTTTCACAAAATGAGCCATTCCTCAAAAGACCGCTACAAGGCGGAGCGCGACCGCTTTTTGTTAAGCAAGGGGCATGTTGCCATTCTGCAATACGCCGCCCTCGCGGAAGCCGGATATTTCCCGGAAGAAGAACTCACAGGCACAAAGCAGATTTTCTCCCGGCTTCAGGGCCACCCCGATCTCGTAAAAACCGGGGAGATCGGCATTGAAGCGGGAACAGGCTCTCTGGGCCAGGGCCTCTCCATTGGCGTGGGCATGGCTCTGGGTTTGCGCCTGGACAAAATTAACGCCAAAGTCTACGTCCTTTTGGGAGACGGTGAGCTTGCGGAAGGCCAAAACTGGGAGGCGGCCATGTCTGCCGCGCGCTTCGGCCTTGATAACCTTGTGGCCATTGTTGACCGCAACGAAAAGCAGGCGCAAGGCTCAATCGCGGATCGTTTTGACCAGGGGCTTTTGAAAGAAAAGTGGGAAGCTTTCGGTTTTAAAGTGATTGAAACAGCGGGAAACGACATGGAGAAGGTCGTAAACGCTTTGGATGAAGCGGATAATTCCGGCGGCAGGCCCGTGGCAATACTGGCGCATACCGTAAAAGGTTACGGCCTGGACTTTGCCGAGGCTCATCCTTCCGGCTATCACAATTTCCCGCTTACGAGGGAACAATATGAATCGGCGATTAAAAAATTCGAGGTGTTGTCATGATTAATCAGAGAATCGCATACGGTCAAGCGCTGGTGGATCTTGGCAGGGAGAACCCCGCCATCGTGGTTTTGGACGCGGACCTGGGCGGCTCCACTATGGGCAGGATGTTTGAGGACGCTTACCCGGATCGCCATTTTGAAGTGGGCATTGCCGAGGCAAACATGACAAGCATTGCCGCCGGCCTTGCCCTTACCGGGAAGATTCCCTTTGCCAATTCCTTCGCGGTTTTTGCCGCAGGGCGAACGTACGATCAAATCCGCCAAAGCATCTGCATCGGGAATGTCAATGTGAAAATCTGCGGCTCATCCTCCGGGCTTTCTGACTTTGGGGACGGCGCCACCCACCAGGCCATTGACGACATAGCCATTATGCGGGCGCTCCCCAACATGACAGTCCTTGTCCCCTCAGACCCGAACGAAGCTTACCAGGCTGCCATAGCGGCGGCAAAGCACTCAGGCCCCGTGTATCTGAGGATAAACCGCAATGACTTTGACAGCTTTACCCCCGCGGATAAACCTTTTGTAATCGGCAAGAGCGATGTTTTGCGGGAAGGCTCCGATACGGCGATTATTGCCACAGGCTACATGGTAAAGCTTGCGCTTGATGCGGCAGAAGCTCTGGCAGGGAAGATTTCCGTAAAGGTCATAAACGTAAGTACCATTAAACCCCTTGACGAACAGCTTCTGCGCGAGGCAATCGGGGATTGCAAAAAAATCCTGACTGTAGAGGAACACAGCATAATAGGCGGCCTGGGCAGTGCCGTAGCGGAGGCCCTGCGAAAAAACCCTATTCCCATGGAGTTTCTTGGCGTAAAGGACGTGTTTGGGCGCAGTTCCCACAGTTACGGGGAATTGCTGGAGTACTTTGGGCTGACGGCGGCGTCCATTATGGAGCGCGTATGAGCGCGCACTATTTGGAAACGCTTTTCTCCCTTCAGGGGAAAACCGCCCTTGTCACCGGGGCGGCCGGGGGAATCGGCTCGGCACTTGTCAGGGGATTGTTTAACGCCGGGGCAAAGGTAGCGTTATGTGACATCAACACACAGGCGATGGAAACAATCAAAACGGAATTAGGCGAAGGGGCGTACGTCTTCAAGCTTGACATGCTGGATATATCTTCTTTTGAGGGGGTGCTGGCACAGGCCGCTAAAATCAGCGGTGCAATTGACATCCTTGTAAACTGTGCCGGAATTAACAAGCGCGAAGCCATCAAAGACGTAACGGAAGAAACCTATGACCGCATTATGGATGTTAACCTGAAAGGGGCGTACTTCCTGTCCAAGGAAGCGGCGAAGTATATGCCCGACGGCGGCAGTATTATAAACATCGGCTCCCACAACACCGGATCGGTGCTGGGGGGCGTGTCCGTGTACGGGGCCAGCAAGTCGGCTCTCATGTCGTTAACCCGTTCAATGGCGGTGGAATGGGCTGCAAGGGAGATCCGCGCAAACTGTATCAGCCCCGGCCACATAAAAACGGAGCTGACTGCGCCCACCTGGGAACATCCCCAGCGGAGCAAGTATCTTTTGGAACGCATTGCCATGAACCGCCCTGGTTACCCCGAGGACATTGTGGGGCTTGCCATTTTCCTTGCCTCCAACGCTTCAAGCTATATCACCGGGGCAGAGTTCAGGGTGGACGGCGGCTGTATTGCCGGCGGTCAGCCCTGGGTACTTGAAAGCGGTTATTAAACAGAGGGCCGCAGCCCCAAAACAACGACTTTTTGTCCATTATCACGGCGAAAATGTCCATTGTTGGCATTGATTTACCGTGTGAAAATTTGCCCACAAGGGGTGACTTCGCATGATAGAGCGCCGCGCCGTTATGGACAGGCACAATCCTCGCTACACTTCCATGCAAAAGGGCGCGCCGCTTTCTGTAGGCAACGGCGCGTTTGCTTTCACCGCCGACTTTACCGGCTTGCAGACTTTCTTCAACGAATACGCCGCCGCCGATGACGCCTTTCCGCTTTGCTCCATGGCC
>Ga0209755_10004895_pt1 | contig 15538 bp, 12 predicted proteins | sample TergutCo191P1_FD_187301 | JGI IMG/M metagenome (GOLD analysis project Ga0209755, IMG submission 187301) | Cornitermes sp. P1 segment gut microbial communities from Petit-Saut dam, French Guiana - Co191P1 (SPAdes) (version 2) | ecosystem: Host-associated > Arthropoda: Insects > Digestive system... | reverse complement strand
CTCCCATAATTACGTTAAAATAAAAATCTTCAACGATGCCATGATGTCTCATATAAAGATAAAGCGGAAGAAGAACAATACCGATACCAAGCGTAAACATTACTATATATTTTATGATATCAATAATTTTTTTCTTTATCGCAGATTCAATTATGATTACAAGGCAAAAACCTGCCCAAAGAGGAAACATATTCAATCGAATCATTACAGAACAAGCAAAACAAAAACCTAAAGCCGCTATCTCATACAACCTCGTATTTTCACCGGAAAAATAATGCTTGGTGAATATATATAGTGATATCATTAAAAACGGCAATGCGTATTCTTCTGTACCGGCATTAACATAAAAAAACGGATGCATTGCCAGAGAAACAGCAAATACCGATAAAAAAGCTGTTTTACTTGAAACAAATAAAAGAGCTTTTTTATACATAAAAAAAATTGTTATAAAAATAATCAATAATTCTGTCAGCCACACTCCGGTAATTCCACCGATATATAAACCGGGTACGCTTATTAAATAAGTAAGCGGACCTTTATTATCCGCCAAATCTTTATACAACACCTGCCCGCGAGTGATACCCTGCGCGATAGAAATATAAACAGACGTATCAACATTCATAATTCTATGCGTAAACGGATTTAATGTTGAAGTATAAACAATGGAAAAAGAAATTAGAAAAAGACCAAGATAGAGGATAGCTTTTGTTTTATTTTGACTTAGATTAAATATATTTTGTATGTTCACAATAAATCATCCTCTTAAAATAAAATATATAATCCATTACTAATGGAATAATGAGTAAACTTTCTTTGCGGATATGTCATAGGAATATTTTTTTATTAACTCACTTGGCTCTTCGACAGGTTCTTGCAATAATTTATCAAGATCGATATTGGTATCAAATGGATCAATATAATGAGCGGTATTGCCGTATATTTCCGGAAGGCTTGCTGCTTTCGCAACTATGATTTTCGCGCCGCACATAAGCGCCTCAAGAGGAGTAAGACCAAAACCTTCATAATATGACGGTAAAATAAATGCTTTACATTTAGACATCAGCGCTTTTATTTTTGAGTCATCAAGATATCCGAGCATAATGATATTGGGTGGCATTTCCATATCAAGTTCATCTACCTTTACCGTCGAAAGACTTGTTCCTGATATTGCAAAAAGATCATTCGGATTTTTTTTTGCGTATTTAATAATCCAAACAAGATTTTTTCGTTTTGATAAACTTCCCAAAGAGAAAAAAAATGATTTTTGCGAAAGAACCGGAAAATCATTAAAAACTGATTCATCTGCATTTATAGATCGAATATGATCAGCGCTTGAATAAATCACGCTTATTTTTAAAGGATCGATTTTAAATGCGCTGCTTATTTCATTTTTACTGTATTCAGAAACTGTTACAATTTTTTTCGCTAAACGGGCGATAAACCTGTATTGTATCCTACTGTACAGCCTTGTAAATTTATCACGCTTACTAATAAAATCTTCAGGAAAAAATTCGCAATAAATATCATGTAAAAAAATAATTCCGGGCACTAAAGGCAGGCAGCAGTTGCCGTATTCCAAAATTAAATATTTTCTGTGAAATAAAAGAAAAAATTGCAGAGTAAGCATCTGATAGCGGATATTAGATTTACTTTTTTTATTGAGTCTGATGATTTTTAAATTTTTATAATCCGGGATTTCTTTTATAGAAGAGGGAATAACAATCGCAATTTCATCTTTAGAACAGAGTTTATCAAGGCGGTTTGTAATTTCATACGCATAACGTTCTATGCCGGTCAATCTGCGTGAAAGAAAATCGCCGTTAATCAGGATTGTTTTTTTTGACATTTAGAATTATGACACAATGCTCGTAATGACTTCTGTCATTTTATTTACAGTCTTTTTCCATGAAAATAATTTAACTCGTTCAATTCCTTTTTCTATATAGTGATTTCGTAAAGGTTCATTAAAATATAAATCTTCAAATGTTTTGATACATGAGATTTCGTCATCATACGCAATAGTTACAGATGCGTCTCCTACAACTTCGGGTAAGGAAGAATTATTTGAACATATTACCGGAGTTCCTGCCTGCATTGCCTCAAGCGGAGGTACGCCAAAACCTTCATATTGAGATAAAAATGTAAAAAAAAGCGAGTTGCTGTAAAGTATGTTTACATCATCATCATCGATATAACCAAGTAGAATAATTTTTTTATTGTATTCGTTAAAATTTGATATTTCTTGCTTAAATTGTTCAATGTAATTTTTAAAGTATCCGCCTCCCATATAAAAATAAAGGTTTTTAATTTCATGTTTTTTTATAAATTTTATAAAACACTTAATTGTAAAAATAAGATTTTTTCGAGGGTCAATACTGCAAAGAGAAAAGATATAATTATCATTTTGATTATAAGTAATTCCGTATTTTTTAAGTGTTTTTTGAAGAATTGATTTATCATAATTGGGAAAAAAAGTGCGAGATGACGCATGAGGAATAATAAATAATTTTGATTCATCAAGTTTTTCCGGAAAGAATTTCAAAAAATCCGATTTAGTACATGATGAATTACAGAAGTAGTATGTTTCTTTATTAAGATCGTCAATTATTTTTGTAAACCAAGGTGAATTATTATTAGATATAAATGGTATGCAATCATGTAAGATTTGTATTTTTTTTATATTAAAATATTTATTAACATCAATCATTGAAAATGACGGTGTAATAAACAAATCAAAATCTTTATGTGCGATAGGTATGATTTTCGAAAATAATAATAAAGTAAAGTTTTTTAATAATTTTAAATATTTAATTAGAAGAATGAAAATATTTTTGCAATGTTTTATATAAGATTTATTTTCTTCTATATTTATTTCATACTTTCTGATATTAAATACTTTAATTGTATGAAATGAAGATTTAAAACCAGGGATTTTTCTCTTATTGAAAGAAAATAAATTAAATGGTACGAGTAATGTTATTTGAAATAACGGATTCAAAGATAAATGATATAAAATGTTATAAGCTGCCCAAAAAATACCGCTTCTGCCGGAACCCTTTAAATGAATGTATTGAAATATAACGGAAGCATCAAAAAGTAAGTTAATATTTTTCATTTTAAATATTTTTTATATGATCTCTATAAAAAAGATAATTATAATACATATACCATGCATGACAACCAAATGGTAAATTTTCATTATTTAATTTATATAAATATTCAGGATACAATTCAAAAGAAAATTTCAACGCTTCTTGAACGGATGGTAAATTTCCTTTTTTATTAAATATCTCTGTCCAAACTACATCTTCGTTTTTATTAAAAAAATCATTCTTAATAAATACTAATCTTAATATTTTTAAAATAAAATATAATATGAATCTGGGAAAATAATATAAAAAATATTTTGATGATTTTAATGAAATATCAATATAAAATGATTTGAATAAATAAGAAAAAGGAAGTAATTTTAAATTCCATTTTAATTTATCAATTGATTTTTTTGTATTTCTGAGAGAAAACCCTCCGTTTCCTATAGTAACTTGATTAACAAAATTAACAATTGGTTCAGATTTATTAATTTCTAACCACGGCGCTCCTATATAATCGTATCCTTTATTACACCAGTATTCCAACTCATCTCTAAATACGAACGCATCAAGTTGATAAATTAATATATATAAATAGTCTAAAAATCTTTTATAAAAAGATTTTGATAACATTAATGCATTATATCCATATATATTTTTAAAATATTTTTTACTAAAATACTCATATTTATATGAAATATTATGATTTTGACAAATATTATTATATAATTTACAATCTAAATCTTTATGAGTTACAAAAATAATTAAATGTTTTTTTAATATATTACAGCATTGATTTAATGATAATATTTCATATTTATTAAGTTCTTTCTTGTATATTGGAATAACAACGCAATATTTTAAATTTGAATCATTGTTATCCATATTAATTTCTTCCTAATTAATTACCGTTTAGAATAATTTTTATCAATCCAATTTTTATATTCACCGGTGCGAATGGAGTTAATCCAATCGGTGTTACTTAAATACCAATCGACAGTTTTTTCTAACCCTTCTTTAAAATCAACAGATTGTTTCCATCCAAGTTCACTTTTTATTTTAGAGCAGTCAATAGCATAACGTCGGTCATGACCGGGACGATCTTTTACATAAATAATTGTTTTTTTTATTGAATTGATATCTTTGTTGATTTTTGATGAAACAATTTCTATTAAAACATCGAGCAGTTTTATATTCTCCCATTCATTTTCGCCGCCGATATTATACGTTTCGCTTGATTTTCCATTTTGCATAATTGTCCAAACAGCGCAATTGTGATCTTCGACATACAGCCAATCGCGGATATTCTTACCGTCTCCGTAAACAGGAAGAGGTTTTCCTTCAAGCATATTGAGTATCATTAATGGTATTAATTTTTCCGGAAATTGATATGGTCCGTAATTATTCGAACAATTTGAAAGCGTTATCGGCAGACCGTAAGTATGATTGTAAGCCATAACTAAGTGATCGCTTCCTGCTTTACTGGCGGAGTAGGGTGAGCGCGGATCGTACGGAGTGCTTTCCGTAAAGAAACCTGAGTCTCCGAGTGAACCGTAAACTTCATCAGTACTGACATGATGAAACAAAACATCATCTCTGATATTTCCATTACTATCTTTCCAATTATTCCTGGCGGCATCAAGTAAAGTAAATGTACCCATTATATTTGTTTTTATAAATGCTTCCGGTCCAAGAATAGAACGGTCTACATGGCTTTCCGCCGCAAAATGTACAACAGTATCAATCCGGTATTTTTTAAATAATGATTCGACAAGCTCGCGGCTGCATATATCGCCGTGTTCAAAAATATAATTTTGGGTTGATTCCAAATCGGCAAGATTGTTGCGGTTTCCGGCATAAGTTAACACATCAAGATTGATAATTCTGCCGGAAAAATCTTTATTTTTATCTAATAAAAATCTGATAAAATTGCTGCCTATAAAACCGGCTCCGCCTGTTACTAAAATATTTTTTAATGAACGAGACATTTTAAATACTCCTTTAAGCTATATTCCCACGAAGGTATAGAAACCTTTAATTCAGACTTTATTTTTCCTTTATCTAAAACAGAATAGGCTGGTCTTTTTACCTTTGCGGGAAATTCTGAACTTGTGCAAGGCAGCACAGAACAATCATTTTTAATTAGACCCAATTTTTTGCCTTGCTTATATATTTCATTCGCAAAATTAAACCATGTGATATTACCCTCATTTGTATAATGATAAATCCCGGCAGGTTTTTCTGTATTCATAAATTTAATAATAACATTTGCTAAATCAAAAGCCCATGTAGGGTTTCCTATTTGATCATTTACTACCTTTAATTCCGAGCGTTCATTCATTAATTTGAGCATTGTTGAGACAAAATTATTGCCGTGTTTTCCGTATAACCATGCAGTACGGATTATATATGAATGCGGATTATTCTGCAAAACTGCTGTTTCTCCGTCTTTTTTAGTTCTGCCGTAAACGCCTATAGGATTGGTATTATCATCTTCCCGGTACGGAGCAGAGCCAGTGCCGTCAAATACATAATCAGTGGAAATATGTATAATTCTTGCCGGAATCATTGCGGAACAAATTGCAATATTTGCTGCGCCTAAATGATTTAATCTATCGCATGTTTCGAAATCATCTTCAGCTTTGTCAACGGCAGTATATGCAGCGCAGTTAACAATACATTTTATTTGTTTATCTTTTGTAAAATTATTCAATGTGTTTAGATCGGTAATATCGACATCACGATCAGTTCCTATAAATGGAATACCTTTTTTTTCCAAAAGATTGGAAAGTTCAGTTCCGAGCATCCCCTTGTTTCCGATTAGCCAAATCATATTTTATTTAATTCCTTTAATACCGGAAGCAGTTTATCTTTATCAGATAAAATAAATTCTGTATTTGAGTTTTCCCATTTTATGCCAATTTCCGGATCATTCCAGATTATTCCGCCTTCATCATCAGGATAATAAAAATCTGTACATTTATATGAAAACAAAGCAGTTTCGCTTAAAACTAAAAAACCATGCGCAAAACCGGGCGGAATATAAAACTGGTTATGTTTTTCTCCGCTTAAAATTACGCTATGCCATTTGCCATAAGTTTTTGAATCAACGCGTATATCAACGGCAACATCAAATATTTCGCCTTCAATGGCTCTTACAAGTTTTCCTTGCGGATGTGTTTTTTGAAAATGAAGTCCGCGCAGCACTCCTTTTTTTGAATAGGATTGATTATCCTGTACAAACGGAAGTGTAATTCCTGCAATCTCATAATCTTTTTTTGACCAGCTTTCAAGAAAGTATCCGCGGCTGTCACCGAATACTTTAGGTTGAATTTCTATTAAGCCGTCTATAGAGCAGTTATGAAAAGTGAAGGGCATTAATAATTCTCCGCGATATATTTTAAGTAGGTTCCGTATTCCGTTTTATATTCATTCGCAATATTTAAAAGTTCGTTATTAGAAATCCATTTATTGTTATACGCAATCTCTTCGATACAGGAAACATACATTCCTTGTCTTTTTTGTATAGTTGCTATAAAGTTTGACGCTTCTAATAGATTGTCGTAAGAGCCGGTATCAAGCCATGCCATACCTCTGCCGAGCAGTTCTACGGAAAGTTTTTCTTTTTCTAAATATGTATTATTAACAGTAGTAATTTCAATTTCCCCTCTTGCGGAAGGTTTTACATTTTTTGCGATAGTTATAACATTATTATCATAAAAATAAAGTCCGGGCACCGCAAAATGGGATTTTGGCTTTGCGGGTTTTTCTTCGATTGTCAGAGCCTTTCCTTCATTATTGATTTCTACAACACCGTAAGATGATGGGTCTTTGACATAATATCCAAAGATTACGCCGCCGCCTTTTTCTGTAACAGAAGATGACGCATTCTTTAATGTTTGGCTAAAACCTCTCCCGTAGAAAACGTTATCACCTAACACCAAAGCGCATGAGTCGCTGCCGATAAAATTTTCGCCAAGAATAAAAGCGTCAGCAAGCCCTCTCGGACTTTCCTGTACTTTGTATTCAAATCGCATTCCAAGCCATTTGCCGTCATTAAACAATTCTTTAAAAATCGGAAGGTCGCGCGGAGTTGAAATAATTAAAACTTCTCTGATACCCGCAAGCATTAGAACAGAAAGAGGGTAGTAGATCATGGGTTTATCGTAAAGCGGAAGAATTTGTTTTGAGACAGCTTTTGTAATAGGGTAGAGCCTTGTGCCGGAACCGCCGGCGAGAATTATTCCTTTCATGTTAATCTCCTGTTACATATCATTCTTTTATTAATATTTACTAACAATATTTTCCATTTCTTCTATTGTTAATTTTATACCTTCTTTTAATGTAATTTTTGAATTCCAATTTAATTCTTTTATAGTTTCAGAAATATCTAATATATTTTCATGAACATCACAACTTCTAATATTTTTCTTTATTATTTTTGTAAATTTTCTATTTGTTATAGTTTCTATAATTTCTATAATTTCTATTAAACTCGTTGAGATACCAGTTCCAATATTAAACAACCTTTTTTTACTATCAATTTGAGCTATTAATATTAATGCATCAATTACATCATTAATATGAATATAATCTCTAATTGATTCACCAAATATAGTTATTGGTTCTTTATGTATTAACTTATTAATAAAAATGGGTATTAAACCTTGCGTTCTGTTATTTAATTCAAGAACCCCATATGGATTTGATATACGTGCTATAAAACAATTAATATTATACAAATGGTTATATAGATTTAAATAATGTTCTATTACGACTTTATGAACACCATAACTACATATAGGTTTTATTGTATCTGTAACTAAATGAGGTAAACCACTTGATTCTCCGTATACAGTGCCGCCTGAAGATGTAAATATAATTTTTTCTGTACCAGTATTTTTTATTGCTTCTAATAAACGAATAGTAGGTATTATATTTTCAGATATTTCTTTTATAATGTTTTCCGTGCCTTCGCACGGAACAGTACTAGAAATTAAATGATATACTGTATCAATTTGATATGATGTTAATATTTTTTCAAAATCAATTTCAGTAAAAAAATTTCCTTTTATAAATGAATTTGCCGTTTTAATTTCTGGAATTGTTTTATCGTAACCTATAACATTATAATTTAATATAAGCTTATTTACAAGATGATGTCCAATAAACCCATTTGCACCAAGTACAAGAATATTTTTCATAAGTATTTATTCCTTTAATTTAAATAATTTAAATAACTATCTAATATTATTTTTATTGAATTATTGAATATATTTTGTGTAAAATATTGTTCATATGTTTTCCGTGCTTGAATACACATTTGTAGAAGATTATTTTTATTATCAATGACATAACATATTAATTTAGAAAGTTCTTCTGGTGAATTATTTTTATATATAAGTCCTGAATTCATTTCTTCAAGATATCTTGCAGACCCTGTGTTTTCAGAACAAATAATTATTTTAGAATTTTGCATAGCTTCTGTAACAACTATTGGCATAGGATCATCTCTTGAAGAACAGATTAAACAATCCATTTGTTGATATAAAGAAAAAAGTTTATTTCTATTTAAATATTTTATATATATAAAATTATTAGGGTAATCATTTTTAATATTATTGATAATTTGAATAAATGGTAAATGATTTATTTTCCCAATAATAATGAATAAACATTTTTTAATTAGTTCATCAGAAAGTAGACGAATTGCTTGTATTAAAATATCTTGTCCTTTACGTTCGTCAATTGTTCCAACGATTGCAAAAACGCATTTATATTTTTCCTTTTTAAGAGATATTATATCCTTATTATTAATTGATTGAGCAATATCAGGAACATAATATAGTAGTTGTTTTATTTTATATAATGGTCTTATATGTTTGAGAATAGATTCAGCATAATTACCTCCACAAAAAACTTTAATATTTTCATTTAATTTATTAGGTAATTTATATCTAATTAAATTTGTATAAGATGCAAACGATTCATGAATCCACCATAAAGTTTTAATATTTGAATTATTTAATAATGATATCAATGAATTTCCTAATATTGTGCAGATAATTAATAGATCGTAAAGGTTTTTTGAATCTAATATTATATTGGAATTATAAATATTTTCGTATATAATAACTGGAATATTATTTTTAATTAATAATTTACACAAGGATCCATTTGTAGGAGAAAAAAATATCGGTTGATAATTATTATTAATTAAATATTCTGCAAAATAATATAATGCAATAGGTGCTCCAGTTAAGTCTAATTCATTACTTATTAAAAATATTGTCTTTTTTAATTTTTTTTTATCCCAATTTGACAATATTTTATCTCCATAAACTTTTCCTCCTAGATGTTTTATTTTTTTTGAAAAAGAATATAATGAATTTAAATTATCATTATTCTTTTTAGATATTAATAAAATATACTTAAAAATTGAATATAATATTTTATTATTTTTAATATAAAAATAAATATTTCTTAATGGTTTAGTATAACGCCATGATTTTGAATTTAAAATATTATTTAATTCAATTAATTCATTATTTATATTATGAATGTCAGGAAATAGATTTTTACTATATTTACTATATTGTTCATTAAGAATAGCACAGATTTCATATTCATTTCTATAATAAAAAATAAGTGATGCTAATGCTTTTAAAAGAATTTGAGTATTATGCTCATCTGGTTTTACGCTCCAAATATCGTATTGATGCATACGATAAGCGCACATTACATCCAGTAATTTCCTTATTTTTCCATATTTTGCGAATAACATGTGAAGAATATAATCTTCCATTACTAAAAAAGGTAAATTATAATAATCATTTATTGCCTGATTATTATTCCTATATAATACGCTGGGCGTATGTATATAATTTGTTGTTGCAAGATTCTTTATATTTGTTATTTCAGGTATTTCAGGTACTTGATATAAATCAATAAATTTTCTTTCATTTTCATCATAAACCTTTACATTATGAAAACAAATAGAAAAATCTTCGTTAGCTTCCATAAAATCTACTTGTTTTTGAAGTTTATTCTCATCTATCCAGTAATCATCACCTTCACATAAGGCAATGTATTTACCTTGTATATGAGGAAATATATTTTCCTTTAAACTAGAAATACCCTTAGAATATTGATTTTCTATTTGATATGTTGGTTTAATTATATCTGGATATTTTTTTTCATATTCCTTAATAATGTTTGTCGTTCCATCTGTAGATGCATCATCATTTATTAAAACTTCTATTGGAAAATTTGTTTTTTGTATTATAAAGCCATCAAGACATTGACGTATAAATGGAACATGATTATACGTTATACAACAAATTGAAACAAGAGGTTTTTCAGACATTAAAGTATTGCTCCACTAGAAGATGATACTATTATATGAAATTTTAACACTTTTAAATAACAATATATTTAATGATTATTTATTTTATATTATTATAATAAAAGTATTATTAATAATAATTTAAATTCCTTTACTGTATTCATTTATTATTTTTATAAGATTATCATCATCATGCGTCTTAGATGAATAATAATCAGCAAGAATTGAACCGGTAAATTGACCAAATATTTTTATAAGCATATTAATTATTTCTTGTTTTAAATATATATTAAATATTTCATTTGAATATTCAATATATTCACTTGTTGATTGAAAAAAATAATTCATTTGATTTGTAATTAATAATGAATCAAATGTATAATAATTACAGCATGAAATTATTTTTCTTATGAATAAATTTATATCTGTATCGAATAATATATTTTCTTTATTTATTTTAATTATAATATCATTTATTGAAATATTTTTATATTTAATAATTAATTTATTAAAATAATAATTAATTCTAAACATAAATAATGAAATATTTTCAATTTTATTATTTGTTTTTATTAAATATTTATATAAACAAATAATAATAAAAAAAGAAGTAATTATTCTACTTGTAACTGTTTTTGAATTTAAAATAATATTTTTCGGATTAATAAATAATGATTTTAATGTTATTGAATCGACTATATTTCTTTTTAAATGATAAATAGCAGGTCTTGTATGAGAATGAATAACTTGAACAGATGAAAGTAGTGATAATTTATATCCTGACTTAATTAAACGTAATCCCAAATCTAAATCTTCTGCAAAATTACCTTTATACAAATATTGCATGAATATTTTTTTGTTTATAAGACAAGTTACATCATTAAGCTGAGCATTTTTATGTAAATTATCTATATTCAAATTTTTTGGTAATAATAAAATACGATCAGAATCTAATAAATTTAAATATTTATTATTAAGCCATATTTTTATACGTGCGTATAAATCACTATCAGGTCTTGGTGTTTCCATACAAGAAACAGCAATTACATCATTATTTAACAATGGTTGCATTAAATTATTTATCCAATTATCGTCGGTTGGTAAAGCATCTTGTGTCATAAATAATAAATAATCACCATTTGCTTTTTTTGCTCCAAGATTTCTTGAATATGAATGGGAAAATTCTGCTTGGGTAATTTTTATAACAATTGCACCTAAAGATTCTGCTAATTCAACTGAATTATCTGTACTTTCAGAATCAATAATAATAATTTCGATATTTTTTATTCCAACTTGTTTTTTTAATAATCTAATAAGATTATATAAATCTTGACCCCCATTATAAACAGGAATAATAACAGAAACTATACCATCAAATTGCTTAATTTGTTTGTTAATGATATTATCTAAAATTAACTCTACAGAATTATCAAATACATTACGTGGAAAATATTTCTCATAAGTTTTTCGTGCTTGTACTTTTATTTGTGAAAGATTATTTTTATTATTAATTACATAATCTATTAATTTTGAAAGTTCTTCTGGTGAATTGTCTTTATATATAAATCCTGATTTCATTTCATTTATTAGTTTTGCAGAACCTGTATTTTCTGAGCAAATAATAATTTTTGAAAATATCATTGCTTCAGTAACAACAACAGGCATTGGATCATCTTTAGAAGAACAAATAAGACAATCCATCTGTTGGTATAAAGATATTATCTTTTTCCTATTTAATGTTTTTAAATATATTATATTTTTCGGATATTCTTTTATTAATTTATTAATAATATACATTGATGGTTTACAATGATTCTTTCCTACAATAATGAATAAACAATTTTTTATTTGTTCATTATTAAGTAATCGAATGGCTTTAATTAAAACATCATGCCCTTTACGTTCTTCTAATGTTCCAACTATTGCAAAAATACATTTATTATTTTTATTTTTAATAATTAATTTCTTATCATTTGAAATCTTAGTATGATCAGGAATATGATATAAAAGTTGTTTAGTATTAAAATATTTAATATGTTTCTTAAATATTTCTGCTGCATAATGACCACCGCAATAAATATGAATATTTTTGTTAAAATATTCTGGAATTTTTATATTATTAGGATAGGATAATGAAGATTCATGTATCCACCAAAGAATAGGAATATTGGTATTATTAAAAAAAGAAATTAATGGAATTCCAACTATTGTGTTAATTACAATAAGATTATATAAAGATGATGATTTTAATAATATTTCTGAATTATAAATATTTTTGTATACAATTACAGGAATATTATTATTTATTAATAATTTACGTAGAGCCCCATCTTTTGTTGAAATAAATACAGGTTGTTCCTTTTTTATTTTTAAATATTCTGAAAAATAATAAAGAGCAATAGGCGCCCCTGTTAAATTTAATTCATGACTTACTAAAAAGATAATTTTTGAATTATTATTTTTACTGTATTTGGATAGTATTTTCTCACCAAAAATTACCCCCCCATGTTTTTTTATTATTTTAGAAAATGAATTTAAAGAAGTAATTCTTTGATTTATATTTTTTTTAAAACCTAATAAAAAAAATTTTATAAATATATATATTATTTTATTATTTTTTATATTATTTTTTATATAAGAATAAAATAATCTTAATGGTTTGGTAATACGTAAAGATTTTGAATTTAATAAACGATAATACTTTTTATTTAATTCATCTAATTCATCTATTAAATGCATTAATGGAATTTTATGTATCGATGGAAATAATTGAAAACTATTATTTCTATATTGTTCAATAAGAATAGCACAAATTTCTTGATCGATCTTATAATAATGAATTAATTCAGTGAGAGCCAATAAAAATTTAGATGTTTTATAATCATTTGATTTTAATGACCATGCTCCTCCTTCGTGAACACGATAAACAGCCATTTCCTCATCAATTCTTTTTATTTTTCCATGTTTAGCGAATAACATATGAAGTATATAATCTCCAATTACAAGAACAGGAAAATTATTATAATTATTTATTGTTTGATCGTTATTTCTATATAATACGCTGGGTGTATGTATATAATTAGCTACTGCAAGATTTTTAATATCAGATATTTCAGGTGATTCAGGTACTTGATATAAATCAGTAAATTTTCCTTCATTTTCATGATAAACTTTTACATTATGAAAACAAATTGAAAAATCATCATTGGCTTCCATAAAATCAACTTGTTTTTGAAGTTTATATTCATCTATCCAGTAATCATCTCCTTCACACAGAGCCATGTATTTTCCTTGTACACGAGGGTAATTGAAAGTACGAGAAATAGAAATACCTTTTGAATATTGATTTTCTGTTTGATAAATTGGTTTAATTATATCTGGATATTTTTGTTCATATTCTCTGATAATATCTGCAGTTCCATCTGTAGATGCGTCATCATGTATAAGAACTTCTATTGGAAAGTTTGTTTTTTGCATTATAAAACCGTCAAGGCATTGTCGTATAAAAGAGGAATGATTATACGTTATACAACAAATAGAAACAAGAGGCATATCAGACATATATTAAATTCTACCTTCTATTAATTTTGATAAGAGAATAAAAATATATTTTTATAAAGAATACGTTAATTATAATCATTTTAAAAATTTAACATTATTCCGGTTTCTTTATGAGAAGAAATAACCCTTGCTGGATTTCCCACATAAGCGGTACCTTCATCTGTATTTTTTATAATTACTGCTCCAGAACCTATCAATGTTTCATTTGAAATATTTATACAATTATTAATTGTACAATTAAGTCCTAGCCAGCAACTGTCGCCAATATTGACAGAACCACCTATAACAGAACCAGTTCCAATATTTGTACCGTTACCTATTCTAGCATCATGTGAAATAATTGCTGCATTTCTAATTATATTCGAATGTCCTAAATATGAATTGTCACCAATTTGCGCAAAGGCGAAAATAATATTATTTTCCAGCATCTTAACATCTTCATATACATAAGCAAAGGGACTAATAAAATTCCTTAATGAATAATTCATATTTTTTAGTCGATCATAGACAACTAAACGATTTCTCAATCTGCTCGGAGCATCTACACAAGAAAGCATATCGTATTCATTAGGCGGATATTTTTGGGTTACCTCACTTTCAGCAACTAATGGAAGACCATAATTAACACTTTCTCCATTAAAAAAATTATCACCGACACAGATAGCTGCAACACGGAAGTTTTCGTCATTTTTAGATTCTAAATAAACTCTTTTTGCAACCGGATTATTTCCGTAAAGAATAATTGGCTTCATATTTTCCTTTAATATTTATAAAATTTCAAACTTTTGAAGCATAATTTTAATTTTATCCGGAGAGTTAAACATCATCACATCAAGTATTGATAAATTAGGAATGAACTCATTATTATATTGTTTATATTCAATTGGTTTTGTCTTTAAAAATTGTAATTTTATATTGTTTTTAAGAAAATCATCTTTATTATATAGTTCAACTCCACCGATAGCATTTATATATGTCTGAACATTCAATTGTTTACAAAGAGCAATAACTTTACTTTGTGCTTTTAAAGAATGATCAATATTAACAGAAGATGATATTATAATCTTAGTATTTATACTCAGGTATTCGCATATCTTAATAACAGAATTATAAATATATTTAAATAAATCCTCTTCTTTACAATTTATTATTTCAATTATAAGTTTAATAACTTCGTTATAATTACAAGCCTTATAATACGCATTATGAAACATAGCTATTAATTTATCTTTTTTATAATCATGTGATAAAAATCGCTGATCCACATTTAAATAATCACTGTCCTTTCTCAAATTTACAGTAAACATCTTATCTTTTCCATTTAATAAAAACCTATTTCTATTAATCCACCCCTTTTTTGTATATTGAACATTGTCATAAATAACAAATGTATCAACCGCGTTAATCAACTGCCAATATCCAATATATGGCAGAAAATAAGGCTGCATAACGGCAAGTTTCATTAAGCAGCCTTTTGAAAAACAAATTTATATTTTCTTGTATTATTTTCTGATAATCTATACTTTTTTATTATGGGGGGGGG
>Ga0209755_10004894_pt1 | contig 15539 bp, 12 predicted proteins | sample TergutCo191P1_FD_187301 | JGI IMG/M metagenome (GOLD analysis project Ga0209755, IMG submission 187301) | Cornitermes sp. P1 segment gut microbial communities from Petit-Saut dam, French Guiana - Co191P1 (SPAdes) (version 2) | ecosystem: Host-associated > Arthropoda: Insects > Digestive system... | reverse complement strand
GTTGAGATTGTGGGTTCGAATCCCGCCGGGGTCAAGGATGTCTGTCTGTGGTGAGTGTTGTGTGTTGTCAGGTAGAGGTCTCTGTGACGGGCTGATCACTCGTCCAGAGGAGTCCTACCGACTGTGGTGCATTGTTGTGTGTGACCTCCTGATTGAGGAGGACATGGACCACATTGCGCCGCAGCACCACAAAAAAAAAAGTATCTATAGGAATCCAGTGGCGGTGATGATATATGAAGAATGGGGATGTTAAAAATGAAGGAGAAATTAAATGTTAATGTGAATTTTGTGAAGAAATGACATATTATTGCAACATAACGTCTTTTCCTATGCTGCGTTTCTGTCTTCCTGGTCGTTTCATCATTATAATTATTAATAGGAATCGACAATATTTTTACTGGGGGGTGTAGGCTAAAGTGTTTTAGATAAATTTAATTTTTTTTATACTAGTGCAATATAAATTTGGTTTTCATGCATCCAAAATGTCATAAAAATGAGTTACTGGACATGAATTTGGTACAGAATGGTATCAATGTTCAGTTCAGCTATTAATTTCATTTCTTTGTAGATTTCTTTCTTGAGGTCCATTGATGGATGTGCACATTATTGAATTTTATACTTTTTTTGTATCACTTTTGACAGTGTTGGAGATGATTCAAGGTGAATATGTGGAAAATGTGAAGATAATGTCAGCTGCAATCCAAAATGGGAAGTTGAACAAGAAGCTGGATCCAGTGGTTGTAGCTGGAAGAACTGATGAAAATTCTGACAGCTTAAAGGCACTTGCAAAGATTGGTAAGTAGAGGAAGTGAATATAAGTCAAAATATATTGCTCTACAGTTTACTATTATCTAAGTCTTACTTCTCTAAAATTGACATTCTGATGTAACCAAAATTTGTAAGGGTGTTGTATGCCAGTAAAGCAAAGACCAGTGAGCAGAACACATACAAATTTCTTGCAGAGCTTCATCATTTCCCCATTATCCTCCCAGTTGCAAGGATGTTACTAGCTCCTTACGGCTGGTCCCTTCAATATCTGCGTATATGTGTACCTTTGTTATATTGCTTGTAGGTGAAGTTGAAACTTTGATCTTTTTTTCAGATCAGAAGGAAACAGTAGCTATAAAGCCTGCAGTATTCAGTCATTTAGTAATGGATTCAGAAGATGTTAATAAAGACTACATATTCCCTACTTCGTGTTTACAGCAGTTTATCATCTTGTTACGACGATTGTTTTTACAACAGAGACGAAATTTTGTAAGTTTATAGACCTTGTAAAAATCAAACATATTGATGTTGCAAAGCATGTTTGTGTTTAGCTCCAAAACAGCCCTGTTTTGTAACTGCACTGTTAACTCTATAAAACAGACCATTTTACACACTTTATCTAGAAAAGATTATTCAAGTATGAAGTGTGTTGAAATGTATGTTTGAGATAAATTGAAAGAATTATGAACATTGCAAACAATAAGCATGAGAAAAATGCATGCTTATAGTGAATGCAGAAATAAATATTTAAAGATAATATACTATGTTCATTAAAAGCCATGAATTCATATTGCAACCAGGCATTAATTTACAAGTTTCTGATATTTCTTAGTATTATAAGATTATTAGTTTGAACACATCCATATCTGATGTATGTCAAGTATAATACTATAAAATAGTTCAAAGGCTCATAATATTTTCCTGTTCTATTAACTGATTCAGTAAGTGCTGTGTTTACTTGAAAGACTTGGGGGCGGGGAGTGGTGACTACCTTTTCTGTGTATGGATTTGTACATAACCTTGCCTGCGTTATATATATGTTTTTTGAAAGGTACATATGTGTCTGACCATTTTGCTGTTAGTTTGTCTGTCCCTTATAATTCACTTTTTCAAAATATATATAATATCAAAGGACAGCACATTAAACCATTTGCCTTTCTAAGCTGATTTATGTTCAACAGATATTAATTCCACTGCACTGGATTTCCTTCCATGGTAGAAACAATACAAGTAATTTAAATTAAGCAAGAAAATAAAAGAAGAGACCAAGGATTTTTTCCTCATGACACTGTTAACCGTAGTAATTATGCAGTACAGACTGACATGTTTTCACGCAGAAATCTCATTCATGTCATGGAAAGGGTTTAATAAATGTGACATCAATCTTTATTTTGACACTGTTTTTTCTGTGCATCTTGAACAAATTTTTTATTCAAGATACCAACGAATGCACATTTGACACATGAAATATAGTTTTATATTTTTCTCATATGTTTCAGCATCATTTACACCATCTGGAGGTAGTTTGCACCAAAAATAAAACTTACTTAAATGTATTAGATTACATTAGTAATAGTATAATACAATATGAATAACTTTTGTAACATGTTATATTTTTGTAAATTTTAAATTTTGGCATGAAGCTCCCTCAAAATGGTGTAAATGACTCCAAAAAATGTAGGGGAAAATAAGACCGTATTTTTATGCGTCAAGTGTGTGTTTGTTGGTGTCATGTGTCTGCACTTCATCATGAAAGTTTGCTGTCATTCCAGGTTTCTCTAGGCATACAGGTATTTCACCATATGTTCTCTGCTGTGTTCTTTGGTTGGACATTTCTTCACACCGGTGATGATGGAAACAAGCCTTTTACCAATGTGAAATTCTGCTTGAGTGTGCTTGTTTTTTTCCTGTATACTCACATCATGTCCCCTGTTTTACTATGTGAGTAGCTATTTGTATATTCTCCAGTTTTTGCCACACACTGTTATGATTCATTTATTTTACAATCATAAAGAAACATGATTTAATTGTAGGAAGAATAAGGTATATGTTGAGATTTGAAGAGAGATGACTATGGAGATGGGATGTGATGGCATGTAATTTTGTAGATAGGTGCAAATATTCCCTCTCATGAGGGTAGATGAGTAAAAGAGTGTTGTTCTGATATGGTGAAGAATTATCAAGAAGGGGGCTGTATGTGAGCCAACAAATGGTAGTGCTAAGACACGAGATTTATACTGAGTGCAATTGTGAGGGAAAATGTTGGGTAGGGAAAAATGGTAAAAATGTTTGGTGAGAGAAGATGCATATAAATGACATCAAATTTTACAAAATAAGAGTGAATGCATGTTATTTAACTTGAATTTATAAACTGGCAGCGAAGAGGTGTATATCTGCTTACTAGAACAAGAGGGTTGGAATTTCTTTTCTGAAATGAAGGGGAATGATCTAATGCTTTCTTGTTGGTTTGACATTCTCTCCAGTTCCTTCTGCTGTCAAGCTGCTGAAGAGAGAATACTTCAACAGGTGGTATGGTCTAAAGGCTTACTATTTGGCCATCACTGTTGCCTCTATGCCATCCATGGTAAGTGGGTGTTATCAGTACTGTGTAACCTAATGCTGAAAGAGAATGTAACTAGAAGTAATCCTACAATGAGATTTGTGTTTTACATCAGTGAAGGTTCAGACTGTGACCTTGGGTTATGACACTGTGTTGTCTGATAGGGTGTTCCCAGAATTTTAGATGGAAATATTAATTCCATCTTCCAGGTACAGTACTTGAACAGTGAAGAACAAGTCAGTAGTGACGGTATTGTTGAAATGATATTTTAAGTGAACGAATGAATGGATGAATGAATGATTGATAAGGTTATGTGGTATACTGTAGGACTGTTGGAGTGACAACCACAGTAAAAGACATATAATGATATTTTATTTTTGTCTTAAGGTCGTACAAATCAGTTGACCTGTTACTTATACAGTCGCGAATATGATACGTCAGTCGAGCTTCGCTCCGTGAGCTCTGCACGGCTAGGTCGGGAGTGCGTAGTGCGGTTGCGCGGTGGAACCCAGGCAGATGGCGGCACCGTCCAGTCGGCTGTGGAGTAGGCAGCAAGATGTGTAACAGACAGCTCCCCAGGATGCGTGGCGGTCACTAGTCCGGTCGGTGGAGAAATGTTAGCGGGCAGCACGGCAGGCCCCTTTCAGCTCGTTAGGTGTTGTGATGTTGGGTGTGAAACGACGTTATTTCCATCTGGATTGTCACCAACAATCCTACTCCTTTTGGTCGTCGCAGACAAATTACTCCCTGCAGTATCGGAGCTGGCTGTCCTTTCTTGATGTATCGGGACAGACTGGCCCTTCTTGATGTACCGAGCTGCCTAGCCCTTCTTGATGTTGGAGCTGACTAGTCCTTACTATTGTATCTTCTTCTTGATGTAGGCGTTGAATGTTCTCAGGCCAAGCCAAACCAAGCCAAGCCAAAGTGTTAACTGAGGGGCAGAGACTTGCGCAAAGCGCAAGTCGACGTCCCCCCGTCTGTTAGCCATTCTTGCGTTTGACCGCATTGCTAGGCTCAGTAACAGACACCTAAACTCTAAGAGGGGAGTATGCTTGCGTTTACGAATTTGAAGTCAAGTTGAAGGTCTTAACTGATTGTGCCAAAGACTAGGGCCTAGGTTGCTCTGGACTAAGTATGGGAGGGATAACCTTTGGTTGGTTGGCTGTCTGGGTTCCGAGCCCAAACTGTCTCTGTCGCAGACTGGAGTTATGCGACGTTTGTCAGGCGCTGAGGTGAAGCCGCCGCGCCTGGGGGAGGGGAGTGCGGGCCGTGCCCCGAATTTGGATTGAATACACTGGCTTTTGCCTTACAACTGAAGAAAATCGCGGAAAACCTCAGTCAGGGTAATCGAATGGCGCTCGGCTGTTCAGTGCCGAACGCGATTCGTTTTGTCGACCTGGCCATCTCGGGCGATAGCCTCGACTGACCTGCTGTCCCCTGCGCCCTTGGCTTTCGCTTCAGGCGACGGGGTCAACCCTCGGTCAGCTAAAGTATCTGCCGAGTTACCGTACTAGGGGTTCCCCACTTCAGCTAATTTTGAGTCAAAGCTCTCGGTCAGGGCTCTGATGTGGTCGGCAAACAGCAGAACTTCCAGATCCTCATGTACCTGCCTGTTACGCACCAGGGGGCACTAGTAGCGAGGCGAAGACACTTGGATTTTAACACCTGCAACTTGCCGACAAGGGAGCGGGCTGTGGACCTCCACGCGGGGCACGCATAGTCCATCAGGGGCCGGTGAGCTTCTTATATAGCAGGACTCCGTTCCTGACGGATAGATCCTTTGAGCAGTCTTCTTCCTGACCTGACCGATGTGAGGCGACCAGGTGAGTCGTGTATCTAGGGTAACCCCCAGATAACGAGTAGTGTCGACCCATTCGATTGGTTCCCCGAAGAGTATTACTGGTCGGGGCTGGATAAAGCGCCGTCCGCACGCACGAAGATTATCGCGATGCTCTTAGAGACATTAATTGCTGTTCTCCATTCACTCAACCACTGTTGAACGTCCTTGAGGTATGACTCCAGGTAGCTGATAAGCAGCGTCGGCTTGCGGGACGTGGCTATGATGGCCGTTTCTTCCGCGTAGAGGGCTAACTCGACGTGGTGCGAGGGTGGGGGCATGTCGTTGACATACAGACTGAAGAGGACAGGGGTGATCAATCCCGCCTGAGCTACCCCAGCCCGCATGCCTCGACGAAATGACGTCGCTGTCTGGAAGGACGCTTCGAAATCCGATCCCTGAGGTGGGCTGAGATTGTATGGACTATGTAGGACGGGAATTTGAGGAGCGTTAGCGTGTAGATGAGACAGTCGGTCCAGACGGTATCTAAGGCTTTTGCCACGTTGAGGAAAACTGAGCCGGTGAGCCTCTTATCGCCGAAATTCCTTATTATTCTTTCAACGAGGCGGGCCAGATGCAACGACGTGCTATGTCTGGGTCTGAAACCAAACTGCTCGTCTCGCATCATTCCTCGTTCGTTTACTACATGTAAGATCCTAGCTAGTAGGATCTTTTCAAATAATTTACCAATCGTGTCCAAGAGACACGGCCCCCTCGGACGACGTGAATCTACATCTCGCCCAGGTTCATCTGCTCGTCAGAGGGACCGGCACGCTGAACTTTAGGAGCGACAGGTTGGCCTGTGGCGACGCTCGTTCGGCTGCTTTCTGGCGCTTGCTTTGCAAGAGCCGCCTTCGCTTCCTTCCACTTCACACAACCACGGTAGTTCGCTGTGCGGTTTCCCCCGCAGTCACAGCACTCAGGCTGTTCCGGCGGGGTAGAGCATCCACCAGAGATGTGGGAGCCCCACAGGCGACGCAGCGGGGTGCGTATCCGCAGTTACGTTGCGTGTGGCCGAAACGCTGGGGGGCGCTTGCATTGCAGCGGGCATTTTGGAGCCACATACGACTCCACCGACACTCGCAAGCCGCAGATTTCGGTGAGCGATCGCACTTTTGACACCTCGGGCCCTCGCGCCACTGACACGATGAAGTGGGGGGAGGGTGGTCCTTGGCGAGGTCCGAATCACGACTGCCGGATCGCAGCTGCGTGACTCCCTGAACACGGAAGTTCAGGAATTCCAGCTCCTCTCTGACAACGCTCTCAGGCATACCCCTAACCATGTTCTTCAACACAAGTCGCGCACAGCGGTCCCCTGGGAGCGTGAAGGTGTGGAAACTCACACCGTCTTTCCCGTCAAGGGACCGCAGCGCACTGACTGCGGCTCTGAACCCGTCGGCTGTTGATGGGACGGCCATCAAATTCTCACCCTTTAGTTGGTCCGTCAGACCGCCAGGGCAGGATGCCCGCAACCAGGCTACGAAGGAACGGGTGTCACTAACATCTGAAATAAAAACGGGCGTCTTGTTAGGACGCTCTTCCTGCTGGTAGGCAGGCGCTGGCCACTTGGGCTTTTGAAGTGGTGCCATCTGGCATGCCGCTCAGAGGCCTGGACATGTCGCTAGATATGCGCCTATTGGTTTTCTCCACCGGGTTCGGATGGATCCGAATCCATGGCTGTGGGCTTGAGCGGCCCACTTGGCTGAGACGGGGCGTCGGGCTCGGCCAATACAGCCGCGTACGTTGCCCCTCCCCCGGATGGTCCGAGTTGCCGGCTGCCGGCAGCAGCTTGTTCGCCCGTGACTGTTGAGGTCGCGGGCAGAGGCACGGACCCAGCGCCAGGTACTGGGCGCCTATTGGCGGGCTTCATCGAGTCGCCCGATCATGCTAGCTCGTTGGCTTTTCGCTTGCCTGCGAGTTGTTGGAAGCTCTGGTGCCGCTTCCGGATGTGGTGCTGCGTCTCCCAGCAGGCGCCGCTGGCTTCTTCTTCCTCCGCGCCATTGCCAGCCTCAACTTCTTGAGAAGGGCCGGCGAAACCTGTAAAGTAGAAATAGCCTTCATAAAGGCTAACTCGTCCTGTCTCAGCTTGATGCTTCGGCAGGAGCACTCAAAAGGTCTTCCTCTTACTCCTTCTCTATAACTGTTCTCAGGCTGGAAACGTGGCCTTTTTAATACAGACTTCTCGCTGTTCAACCTGCCCTGCAATTGGTTACTTGGCAGATTTGGTAGGCATAGCTAGTAGAATGAATACTCTTGTTGAGGTGCCGTGTTGGGAAGCTGTGCCTGGTTTGGAGCTGTGAGCAGAGACTGGGATTGTAGAGAGAGAAGAATAGGAGAGAGAGAGTGAGAGCGAGCGTTGCTGTGCTGTCTGGTGGATTACTGGACGAAGGAAGGAGAGCTACATTGTGGGTGTCTCCACAGTTATTTTGTTTCATCAGAATTCCTACATGACACAAAATATTTTTTGATTAACAGTTTGCTGGAACTACTTAGATTAATGGCTAGAAACGTGTAATCAGTACAGCGACTTGTCACGTGGGGTGTGAACCCCAGTGGAGGCGAGATTTTTTTGTACCTATTTAGAACAGCTCTGAGGCCCACCCAACTTCCTGTACAATGGGCACTGGGTGTCTTTGCTGGGGATAAAGTGGCTGTGACATGGCATTCACCACCCACCCCGTCTAGTGTGCAGGTTAAAGAAAGAGTACTGCTATAATTATACTCCTCCTCTGGGCCTTCATGGTCTGTTATAAGGAGAACTTCATGTCATTGAGATTAATATTTGTATGTGTATAAGCATGATTCTAGAACGTCATAGTGAGACAAACGTTTTTGTCATCAGAAAATGTGATTCAGTTGCCTTGAATTAGGATAGTCTTGAATTCATGTAAAATATGGTGTATTCTAGAGTTTTAACAAGTTCTTTACCGTGTTGAGTCATTGAAAATACTCACTTGCTCTTCAGATACTAAGGTAGCTCAACTTCATTTTTCAGCTGCTGCTTGGCATTCTCTTCTGTGTGATCTCCTATGTTTTGTCATCACAACCTCTGGAGCTAAGTCGCTTCATTTGGTTCTGTGCTGCCAGCTTAGCTGTGGCAATTGTTTCAGAGGGCCATGGTCTAATTGTGGGCTCAATCTTCAGTGTCACGGTGAGATATGTTTCTTTAGTTTACCAGTTTTTGTTTGAATTCTCATTGAAGCACATTGAATATTGGCTTGAGTTATGCTGTATAACCTGTATTATTCTTGTTTGTATGATCAAGATAATGATAATGATGATGATGATGATTATAACTGGAGGAGAAAGAGGAGGAAAGGAGGACGATGATAATGGCTGGAGGAGGAGGAAGAGATGATAATTATGATGTGATGACTACAACAATGATGATTTGTACTTGTAAACATGTCAGAATAGTGACAATTATTTAGTACAGAAACTATGCACACTGGAATTTTTTACACACTTGAGGAAATATATGAATGCAAGTGGTGATAATTTATTTGGGCCTGCCATCTGTATACTACTTTCTCTGGGCACCTCTTCATAAACACCAGTGACAAAATGGGATGCAAAATGCAAAGTGACGTAGAGAAAAAGAGAGTGAAGTTTTCAGTGATGACTGGTGGAAATGTGGGAAGCCATGCAGAGGGGAAGTAGTTGCTAGGCGGATGGGAGAGGAACAGTTGGTGTTGGTTCTTACAGTGACCCAGGTGAGTGTCCCCAGCATGGTCATTACATACCAAGAAGAATCTAAAATATTCCAGAAGGGAGCTGATTACTCTGATGTAAAGTTATTCAACCACCTACCACTAAAAATAAGAAGTATCTCAAATGAGATAAAATTATTTAAAACTACCTTAAAAATGTTTCTTAGCTTACATTCATTTTATTCAGTGGAAGAGTATTTAGAATATAGTTTTAATTAGGAATCATGGTTTCTGTATAGGGATCAATGAAAGTGTATTCATAACTCATCTCTAATAATTTTGAATTGTATAGTATATAGTAGTGTTGTATACTTGAATTATATTCTAATACAAACTACTGTTTAGCAACAACAAGAATGATAATTAACTTGTATGATAAGAAGCTGTTTTGCATTAGATATATTTAACAATATGGCAATTTCTATATCCTTAAGGTTTTTGTAATCTATTTGGACCTATGCAATGTGAAAATAAACAAACAAACAAACGAATATACTATATTAGTTACAAATTAACATTGTTTAAGTTACGTATGGTTAGAAACATGTAACAGAAACGTTCAAACAAGAACAAAACAGTAAAAGTAACAAGAAAAATAATAGCTCTTTTGGAATAATACATGTACTAGTGGCATATTTATTCTTAAAAAGAATAAAAGAAATGCTGCAAAAGTGCTCATATCATTCAAGGCATAATTAAGAATAGCCACAGCATATTTGGTAGAGCATATCAGTTCTGTTACTGGTGGATACAGAATAGCCTGATAAAAATCTGTAGCCATACAGAACCCTACAGGGAGATGTAACTGTATTTGCTTATGAGAACCACCCTTTGTAGTGGCACCCTTGGGCTGTGGGTCAAGATACAAAACAGTGCTACTGTGAATGTCTTGTTACAGTTATTATCTTTTTGTTAAATGGTCCTGTCTTTTCTTAGTTCTTCTGGTCTGGATGCTTTACCTTGCTTTCAGTGGTAATTTGATAAAGGACGCTGGCATTGTAGATGAAATAGGGAAATTTATAATTTATGCAAAGATCTAAATATGACAGATGATATTAAAATTAAAAGATTAGGAAGGGTGGGTCATATTATAAGAATGGGAGATGAAAGGATCCCAAAAAAGGTTCTTAATTGGTAAATTTCATAATTCAAAACCAGTGGGAATACCAAGAACAATATGGGAGGATATTATCTGAAGGAACACGTCACAGATCCTAGGAATACAAGGATGGAGGAGACGAGCAGAAAACAGAGAAGAATGGAGGCCTCTTCTTAGGAAGGCCAGGGCCCAGAAGGGGCTGTAACGCCATACATGGAATGGAATATACAACTTCATAGATTAATAACCGTAGACAGAACATTACAATATCAAAAAAACATAAAACATTTGTTTTAGATTTTCAGAAAAATAATTCTAATAGTTTCATGTAAACTATCATGATTAAACTGACATATATTTTGGCTAAAGAAGTACACCATTTGTAGAATCTGGCTGTGTTCTCATCATGAAATCCAACCTGTTCAGCTCACTGAATGGAGTGAAGCTTTACCTAACTTTGAGGTTACAGTTTAGCTCCTTTTAATGAACCTAAAAGAATAAGTTTCATACTTTGTATAGTGATGGAAACAGAATCAAGCACTGGAAATTTTTTCTTCAATTACAACAAAATTACACAAAATTTAAAAACATCCATTTATCTCAGATACCTTTTCTGTTTTCAGAACGGTTCCATTGTGGCTCCAGCATCCGTCTCCCCATTGCTTGTATTGGCTGCATATGGGATGGGACATGGTGAAGAAATAGAGGGCAGTATGTCATTTCTTATGGGTTTGAGTTATCTGCGATATGGAATTGTGGCGATCACAAACTCTCTGTATGGACACAATCGTCCTATTTTGAACTGTCCTGGAAGTGAAACTGAGTATTGTCACTACAAAGACCCAAAGTTACTACTTAGAGATTTGGGTATGGCTGACACCACAACACTGGGACAGATACTGGCACTATTTGCTTTTGCTGTGGTCTACCGATTTGTGGCATACCTAGCCCTCCGTTACCGACTTACATCAGAGTTTTCTATTCAAGTGTTGAACTATATAGCTAAGATATTGAGATACAAGTGAGGGCTATTTCTTTCTTTAATCAGAAAATTGCATTCTGGTGTTCAAATAGTCAGATACTTAGATACAAGGAAAAAATTGTCTATTATAGTAAAATGTATTTTTTATCATATTTTGTTGCTAGAGAAGTCATAGATTTGCCAAATTCCGGTGCTCAGTACTGTGTTTATAAAATAGGTTCTGATTTTAGAATATGAACTTTGGAAGGTACATTGTTCTGCTGGACACACACACACACACACACACACACGCACATCACTGCATGATAAGATTTAGGTGCTGTTTCGCACTGTTGAGTATATGTTTATGTCCAGTTTCAGTGAAGCAATTGTCACAGAACCTTTATCACATATGAAACCTGCATCCACCAGGAGTTTGTAGCACGTATATCCCCTGAAGTTCAAGTTATCTTCTTTCATACAAGAGTCTCAAAGTGCTGACTTCAACTTTTAAGCATGCATTGCATCTGCTGACAATATTCCGGTGCTGTTTATGTAAGATGTTTTTTACACAACTTTTGGTTACATTTCTTCTGCAATGTCTGCTCTGTGAAGTATTGCAAATGAACATTCCTGTTCAATGGAATACATTTATCATGTGCAGTGACAGCTCTGTATGGGTCACACAACACAAGATTGTGGTTCTTATCTTGCAGTGTACATACATAAAAAGAATAGGGCAATATTCCACAAACTAACATTACATTCCGGAGTTCAGTGTTCCTTGTGTTCAAAATGGAGTTTGAAAGTACACTCTGTATTAACTGCTAGATATCAACAGCCAAATGTTAGATGTAATTCACTCTTTTGAAAATTAAAATCAAGGTATGCATTAGATGACTTATTTAAATATTGTCTGTCACTTCTTAAAGTTGGAAGGAGGGAAAATCTATATGCTTTCAATTTGCAGACAAATTAATGGTCAGTAAAACCAGTTTTGATTATTCTGTCATAGTAATCTACAATGTTTACTAGAAACAGTGTTGTGAAACAAATAACTTATGCATGTTCACACATACAAATACACACATGCATAAATATGTGTACATAGAGAAGGAGTTTTTGTAAAAACTTTTTCCTGGTACTTTTAATAAAAAAGAGAGAATAGTAAACAATGCATAGGAAGATGTATGGCTTTTGACAAGCTTTCAGGCAAACATAATAACTGAACATTTTTCTATACACATACAGTGTTGTGCAAGGTTTCTGCTGTTTGTCATCAACAGCTATGAGAGGCCTGGGAAAGGAGAAGAAGGAGAAAAAAAAGGAAAGAAGAAGAAGAAGAAGAAAAAAAAGGAAAGAAGAAGAAGAATAAGAAGAAAAAGAATGGCTAGCATAATCACTGCAGTTTAGTATCCATAACTTAGTTTTTGAAGAGCACCTGTTACACATGAGCTCTATGGCTTCTGATGCACTGCTTGAATCATTGTGTGAAATTCTTTCTTACTCCCTGCAGTAAAGCACAACTAATTTTCCATTTACCCCCATAATGGGGACTTTTGGTTCCTGATTACAGTTAAAATGAACATTTGGAGATTCCCTCAGAGGAAGCATCTGGTACTGTCAAGTCCAGTGAATGTGCTGGCCAAGAAATGTTGGCAAATTGTGACACTTGGTCTGGAAATGTTCGTCTATGAAATGTTACATTTTGCTTGGTTGTTTAAATCAGTTTACCATACATTGCTCATCCTGCACCTCATTCTTGGATAAAATGTCATATTTTGTTTTGCAATCAGATAGTGCATGATATATATTTATGGAAGCCATGTCATTGCACTGATTACTAAATAAACACTCTTTTACATTGAACAAAACACATGTTTTATTTTAATTCAAGTTTTGCCTTTACATATATGCTACAAGTTTCAGCCTGTCAATAGAAAAATGTTATGATGGAAGATATAAAAATATAAGTTGTAGTGAGTGTTGAACACTCACTACAACAAATGAGAGCCTATAAACTTAGTAATAGTCCATATATATATATTTTTTTTTTCGAAAATTTCTTAGTTTTTATACTATATAGTTTGCATTTTGTATTCTATATTCTATATTTTAACATCATAAAAAACAGTGACTATAAATAAGAGGGTATTACATTCTATGATGTGTTAATTATATAGTCCTTCGTAAGATTTTTCTATTGACACCCCTGATTATGGCCTCAGAAAAGACTGAAACGTGTTGCATACATGTATAAGCACAATTAAAATTAATATTAAACCTGGATGTAAAAGTGTGCTTGTTTGCTGCATGATATATTTCGCATCCAGCAGCTCATTCTTTGCAGTTTACTATCCAGAAATATTTTCAACATAATGCAGTATGACGGGTAACATCCTGGTTGTTTTCTTCAAATATATGAAGCCCTTTCACAAATGCAGACACCACATTAATTTATTATGTTTTCACAATGGAGAGGTAAATGTATGGTGTGGTGTTATGGTGGGAAATGGAAGTATTTAATAGTGTTTGTTTTTTTGGAATGATTATGCAAAACTTTTTACAGCAACTACTTGAATGAAACCAATCTAATGGACTTCATCTGGAACAATTTAGCTTAAAATGTGATATGGATAGTAAATTCTAGTCATTATGCTAATAATTCTTTAAAATTCACTTCTCTGTTGTTTTGTTTCTTACAGTATTCTTTAGGAAAGTTCACATTCTTGCCTACTATCCCATGTGATACGCAGGTTGGAGTGTGAGGATGCAAGGGTATCAGTGACTAACATGGGTCTGGATAACCAAAACTTAGTGACATGCTATTGTGATCAGTATGTGAGTTGTGCCCTTGTATTACTTAATTTAGTATTATGTAATCACAAGAGTAATTAAGTAGAAATTTGTGTATGTCATGTTAATAATGTGAAGAAATTGATCATAGTCTGACAGGCACAATACAGACATGTCAGTGTAAGTGACATGGTTTTATACTTTTTTTCTCAAACATTTTTGCCTTTAAAAGCAAAGTAAAATATGTTTCATCATTCTGCTTAAAAAAGTATCATGTATTTTCTTCAATAAACAAGTGAAACTGATATATTAAAATTTAATGTTTCAGTTACTTAGTACACGTATGTACGTACATAAGTATGTATGTATGTATGTGATAATCGTTATTTGGTAATATCAATGATCAAGCAAGTTGTTGACATGGTAATTTGACTTATGTTGACTTTTATTTACACAAACTCTCCTGATGGATGTTCTGTGAGGTTTCCTCAGTCCCTGTAGGCAAATGATTGGGTGGATTTTTGGAATGACATAATGTAAATAAGGAGAAAAAGAATTCTTTGAGCTATGGACAGGTAAAAAACACTGCTGTGTCAATTATGTTCTCATTATTTCCTGTCAGTAGTTCTACCTACACATTCTTCCCCTTCCTTCTGCATATTTCTCCATTCCCATGGTCATGAATGTTGTTTCTTCAACTCTCACCAAAAGAAGTAGCAGGTTCAGTTATTTATTTTGTTTATTTGTGGATTGTGTGATGATCCTTTCTGTAATTAAGACCATGTAGCATGAATTTTTGGGATGATTAGTGAGTAGTGCAATGGGAAGGATGTGGAAGAAGCAGTCATGACTGTACTCAAGCTGCTGTCCCAGCATAAGCCTTGAGGGATTGACAGAAATGCTGAAGACCTGCAGTTGCTTTAGGCAATGTTTTGGTCAGTATTTCAATCATGCATCCCTGAATACAAGCAAGAAGTCTTTTTTTCATGGTAAGCAGTGTGTCTTCATACACTTCCAGTTGTGTGGAAGAGTAAAAAGTAAAATTCATCATTCAACATATGGGATTGCTTAACCCATTGTGCCATGTGTCTAAACCCATAGAGAATGGATGACTACTGTTTTATGTGTTATCTTGCTACAAACTTAAAAATAAATTTCAGTGTTTCCTTAAATAACAATCTTAAATGCAGGAGAAGTTCTGAATTTTGCTGAAGTTTTCCCATTTATTTATTCAGTGGTACACAGACATCTTACTGATGTCAGGGATGGCACAAAAATGTGGCATTTTGATATTATTTGTTACTAGAGAACAAATTAGAGCAGTGTGTTAAAAATTAAACTCCTCTGCCCCGAATTCAGCTAATTGCTGGGTCAGGTGGGAAGTCTGATACTCTGTTCACAATGTGGATATGCTCATGGACTAATCATGGGCAGAAAATGTATTTCTTTGATGTATTTAAATGTGTTTTCCTGACAGTAACATACTTTCCATGTGATCACTAGTGTGGACGCTTCTCTTCAAACATGGTGAAGAATATTGTACCAGCTGTAGATCGGAACAAGGCTGTTTCCATTTTCTGAATCTGGGCTGAAACCGAAGAGTGGGTTTGTGATATGCTGGCAAATAAATTTACAGAGTTAGTGATGAATGTGGTATGCTGGCATGATGAAAATTGTCCGGGAAACACTGAAGTGCTTGAAGAAACTGATGCAGCACATTTTTAATGGATAATACCAACAAATGCACAAGTATTAAAATAAACACATTCACATATAATCCACTAAGACACCAGCATGCATCAATCATT
>Ga0209755_10004893_pt1 | contig 15540 bp, 15 predicted proteins | sample TergutCo191P1_FD_187301 | JGI IMG/M metagenome (GOLD analysis project Ga0209755, IMG submission 187301) | Cornitermes sp. P1 segment gut microbial communities from Petit-Saut dam, French Guiana - Co191P1 (SPAdes) (version 2) | ecosystem: Host-associated > Arthropoda: Insects > Digestive system... | reverse complement strand
CAAAGGGAGCCTCCAATGTTAGCACCAATGTTGTTGGAATGAGCCAGGCAGCAAAGGACAGTGCGCAGGGCGCATCTCAGGTTAACCAGAGCGCAGGCGATTTGTCCAAGATAGCCGGTGATTTGAAAGCGACTGTTAATCAGTTTAAAGTGTAATGTAAACACTAGTAAATCTTTAAGGCTTATGGACTAAAGGTCACTTTTTCTATATTTCTTAAAGTTTTTCTCGGAAGGATTTGTCATGCGAACTATTTTTATAGTGGACGATGCAGATACTAATCTTGCAATGGCAAAGCACGCCTTGGAAGGTAAGTATCGTGTGCTTACAATGCCTTCTGCCATAAAAATGTTTAGTCTTTTGGAAAAAATCACACCCGATTTAATATTGCTCGATATTGAAATGCCGGAAATGGATGGCTTTGCCGCATTGAATAAATTGATGCAAAATAAACGATTCTCAATTCCTGTTATATTTTTAACTGCGCAAACAGATGCTGCTGTTGAAGCTCGAGGCTTTGAAATAGGAGCTGTGGATTTTATTCACAAACCATTTTCTGCTTCGGTGCTTTTGAACAGAATAGCCAGCCATTTGCATGTTGTAGATTTGGTGAAGCAACGCACGAGGCACATAGAGCGTTTGCAAAACAGCATTATAGAAGCTTTGGCAGATATGGTGGAAGGCCGTGATAAAATTACAGGTGGGCACATAGAGCGCACAACATCTTATATGAAAAAACTAATTACGGAAGTTATGTCCAGAGGCTTGTACAACAAAGAAATAGGTTCATGGGATTTGAATGTGGTTGTTTCGTCTGCGCGTTTGCACGACGTTGGGAAAATAATAGTTTCCGATTTAATATTGAACAAGCCCGGTGAACTGACTAAAGACGAGTTCTCGGTAATAAAAACTCATGCGCTGGAAGGTGAAAAAATAATAGACAAAATTATAAAGCAAACCGATGAAGATATTTTTTTAAGCCACGCAAAGCTCTTCGCCGGCTATCACCACGAACGTTGGGACGGCACAGGTTATCCTTACGGGCTTAGTGGCGATAACATTCCGCTTCAGGGGCGCATAATGGCAGTAGTCGATGTTTACGATGCGCTCACTTCCGAGCGACCATATAAAAAGGCTTTTTCACACGATGAATCCATAGGGATTATACTTGAAAATTCCGGCAAGCATTTTGATCCTAAATTAGTAGAAGTATTTTCCGACATTAGAGATGTTTTTAAAGTAGTGGGGTAATCTTATGCAGTCAATAATAAAAACTATCAAAACATACATACAAGTTTTGCTTGTGTTATCAGCATTTGCCTTGATGGTTGTTTTAAGCTATGTTTTCATGAGTGATATTGAGTATTCTCATTTGAGAAAGGATGCCAATAGAGTTCTTACTTATGCGCAAAACAGCGTTGAATCCGAATTGCTTAAAACGGAAACGTTGCTGAACAACTTTTCGGAAACCATTCGCTCAATGATAATAGCTGGTGAGGATTTGGAAACAGTGAAAAAATATATGTCCACTATGAGCAAGCATATTCACAAAAATAATCAGCTTTCTTCAAATACGGCAAGAATGTACGGAATTTTTGATGTATTAGGTGGCGGTGTTTATACCGATTTTGATTTGCCGGAACATTATGATTTAACCGAGACTTCCTGGTACAAGGCGGCAGTTAAGGCCAATGGCAAAATAATAATTGATGAGCCTTACTTTGAAGAATCGCTGGGTTCAGTTGTAACTGCCTATGCTCGCAGAATTTTAGACTTAAACGGCAACCCTATAGGCGTTATTTGCTTGTATGCGACATTTGGAGATATTCTTAACAGATACGTTGTCAATATGGATATAACCGAAGGTGGGTTTGGGTTGTTGCTCAATAAGAATTTAGAAATAGTAGCCCACCCGTTAGAAGAATACTTGGGTAAAAAGGCATACGATACCGATATGCCGATTTTCGTATTCAAGGAAGAATTGATGCTCGGTGAAGAAATTTTTGAGCGCAAAGTGCGAGACTATAGAGGAGAAGAGTCTGTTATATTTTTCAAAACTTTGAATAATGGTTGGCATTTGGGAGCCGTTGCGCCCCAAAAGAAATACTATCATAACATAAATAAAATAGCAGTAGTGTTAAGTGCAATAGCCATTACGCTGACCGTGCTTCTCTGCATATTTTTCGTTCGCATTATTAAGGCGAAAAACAATGTGGAAAAACGCATGATGCTCATGCTTGATACCGCTCCTTTATGCATATCTTTCTTTGACAAATCCCTAAAAGTTGTGGATTGCAATAAAAAGCTTTTGGATTTATTCGGATTCAAGAACGCAAAGGAATACGAAAAAAATTTCTGTTATTGTTCGCCGGAATTTCAGCCCGATGGCAGCCTATCAAAAGACAAGGCAATGGAATGGCTCAATAGAAGCTTTGAAGAAGGCTACTGCTGTTTTGAATGGGTGCACATGATTGGCAACGGGCAGCTTATGCCATGCGAAGTAACGGCAAAGCGCGTTGAGCACAAAGGAGAAAACTGCGTTGCGGTTTATATACACGATTTGCGTGAACAAAAGGCTATGATTAGGGATATAGAACAAAAATCCCAAGAGTTAAAAGAAGTGAATCACTGGTATGAATCTATGTTAGATGTTATACCATTCCTAATTTCCATTCAGGATGTAAAAGGCCATTGGACTTTCATCAACAAAGCAACCGAGAATTTCTTAGGAAAAAAACGTGAAGATGTTATTGGTTCGCATTGCAGCAATTTTAATATCAGTATATGCAACACGGAAAAATGTGCCATGAAATGTGCTGATCGTGGGATAAAGATTACGAATTTCCAGCATAACGGCTTGTCTTACCAGTCAAATGTTGAATTGCTGAAAGATTTGTCCGGCAACGTAACCGGCTACATAGAAGCAATCCAGGACATTACCCAAATAGAGGAAACAGCAAGATCCGTTGCAGAAAACGCCAACAAAGCCAAATCTGTGTTCCTGGCGAGAATGAGCCACGAAATTCGCACGCCAATGAACGCAATTTTAGGCGTAACAGAAATCGAGTTGCAAAACGATGCGCTTCCTTCGCACACAAGAGAAGCATTCGTTATGATTTACAATTCGGGCAACTTGTTGCTTGGCATTATAAACAATATATTGGATTTGTCTAAAATAGAAGCCGGCAAAATGGAAATTGCCGTTATTAAATACGAACTTGCAAGTTTGATTAACGATATTGTTCAGTTGAACATAATGCGAAACAGCAAGCAAATAGAATTTGAAGTTCATGTGGACGAAAATTTACCTGCACAGTTAATGGGTGATGAAATTCGCATTAGGCAAATTTTAAACAATCTGCTTTCCAATGCTTTTAAATATACGGAAGAAGGCAGAATTAAACTTTCGGTTTCTTCCGAAGAGGTGGCCAGTGACTCGAAAATAACAATAGTTTTCAAAGTGAGCGACACAGGCCGTGGCATGACAGAAGAACAGGCCAGCAAACTGTTCACAAACGAATACATTCGTTATAATTTGGAAGCAAACCGTTATGTTGAAGGCACTGGACTTGGCATGAGCATAACTCGCCATTTGCTGCAAATGATGAACGGTCAAATTTTCGTGAACAGCATACTTGGCAAGGGAACCACATTCACCGTGCATTTGCCGCAGGAGTGTGCAAGTTCCGAGCCTCTTGGCAGCGACCGTGCGGAAAAACTTATGCAACTGCGCATACTCGATACCACAAAAACAAGAGCAACCCAGTTTATGCGAGAATACATGCCTTATGGCAAAGTGCTTATTGTTGACGATGTGGAATCTAATCTTTACGTAGCCAAGGGGCTTATGGCACCCTATGGTTTGTCCATAGACATTGTTTCCAGCGGACAAAAAGCTATAAATAAAATTAAAGCCGGCAATGTTTACGATATTATATTTATGGATCACATGATGCCGGAAATGGATGGCATTGAAGCGGCAAAGATTATACGGAAAATGGGCTATGCGCAACCTATAGTTGCATTGACGGCCAATGTTTTAATAGGGCAGGCAAAATTGTTCCTGGAAAACGGTTTCGATGATTTTGTATCTAAGCCTATTGATATAAGGCAGTTGAATTCCGTGCTTAACAGGCTGGTGCGCGACAAACAGCCTCCTGAAGTTCTTGAGGAGGCTCGCAGAGATGTAACTCATTGCAATGAACAAGAAACAACATCAAAAACAGAGTTGCTTTCTATGTTTATAGTGGATGCAAAAAATATTTTGCCGATTTTGGATTCCACGCTGAAAAATATAGATAACCTTACAGATGATGAATGGCATATATTCACCATTAAAGCCCACGCCATTAAAAGCGCTCTTGCAAACATAGAAGAAACGGAACTTTCGCTCTCGGCTTATGCGCTTGAGAGGGCCGGCAAGGCGCACGATAAAATGATTTTAAGGCAAAAAACACAGGCTTTGATAACCTCAATCCAAACGATTATAGACAATGGCGAAGCAAAAATAGAGAAAAAGACAGTGGACAAAGACCCAGATCCGGCCTATTTGCGCTTGCAAATGGAGAAAATCAGCAAGGCTTGCGAAAACTATGAAATAGATGTAGCAAATGCCGCAATAACAGACTTAAAGAAAACGACATGGACAAAGGAAACAGAGGATGTTATAAATAAGATTGCCATGCAACTTCTGTACAGTGATTTTGAAGATGCTGCCGCGCTGTCAAGCAGTTATAAAGCTGATTAACGGCCGAAAATAGCTCAAATCTTGAACTGGCTTACAATAGCTTTTAATTCGCCGGCAATTTTGGCTAGATTATTTGCGCTACGATTTACCTCTGTTGCTCCTGAAGCACTATCTTTGGTAGCTTGGCTTATTCCTGATACGTTGGAACTCACATGGGTTGCGCCTTTGGCTGCTTCGCTGGCATTGCGGCTAACATCGTTTGCTCCTTTGGCAACATCTCCAATTGTGCTGGTAACCCTTTTTACTCCTATATTAGCTTGATAAACATTGTTTGCTATTTCGTTGCTTGCCTTAGTTTGCTCATCAATATGGGAGCTTATTTGATTAACAGAGTTATTTATTTTTGTTATTATTTCGGCTACATTGTGTATAGCCTCAGTTGCGTTATTTGCGCCGGTTTGAATTCCCTCAATTTTTTTGGCTATTTCATCGGCACTTTGAGCACTTTGGTTCGCAAGCTCCTTGATTTCGCCTGCAACAACAGCGAAGCCTTTGCCGGCCTCGCCTGCGCTGGCTGCTTCGATGGTTGCGTTAAGAGCGAGCAGGTTTGTTTTGTCTGCGATTTTTTTAATCACATCCGTCACTTGGCCAATTTCTTTGGCTGCAGCCCCAAGTTTATCAATAACCGACGTGGCATCTTTTGCTTCGACGGTTGCCTCTTTGGAAATCGTATAGGCTTCTCTAGCATGATTTGATATTTGGTTTATGCTTGCGCTCATTTCTTCTACGGACGAAGCCACGGTATTCATATTGGTGCTCATTTCTTCTGCGGCTCCGGCTACCTCGTTTGCGCTGGCCGAAGCTTCCTCTGCGCCGCTAGCCATTGCGTTTATGTTCACAGCCATTTGTTCGGTTGTGCTGGCAACGGTGGTGGACTGAACGGCCATTTCCTCTGCACCACCCGCAAGTTCCTGAGAAACAGAACTCAATTCCTCAGAGGCATTAGCCAAAACATTTGAATCGTTATTGAGATTCCCCAAAATTCTTTGCAGCTTGGCAAAGAAATTATCCATAGATCTAGCCAATATCCCTATTTCGTCTCCTTGATTAATCCCGGATCTAACCGTCATATCGCCTTGTTCTCCCTTTTTCACGGTTTTGACAAGTTTATAAAGAGGCTTTGTTATTCCGAGCGTTGTTACGATTGCAAGCAGCATAGCAATCAAAAACATAAAAGTAAGCACTGTAATGCTTATTTTGAATGCATTATTGTAAGAGCCTCTGGCTTCAACAGCTATTTTGTCTGCAGCCTCTTCTTTTTGCAGAACAAATCCTCTGTTTTGTTCCGTAAGCTCGTCGGCTTTGGCATACATTTCCGGAGGTATGCTTCTGTTTTCCAAATCGTCGTTCAGCGTGCTTATGAATTTATCGTACAAAATGGCGTATTCATCCAAAACTTTCTTTAAATTCCGTACTGTTTGCCTTATATCATCGGAAATAGCCCTTTTGAATTCTTCATCGTATATTTCATGCAGCTCGGTTTTTATGGAAGAGGCAATGCCGGACTGCTTTGCTATTTCACCTTTGTCTTTTGCCAAAAGCGCTCTATAACTCGTTATTTGAATGTTTTGGGTCATGTGAGATACTTCAACCATGCTTTTCAAGGGCTGAATACCTTTTTCGTAAAGATTCTCCGTTCCTGAAGAAATTTGCCGCATTTCATACAGAAGGAATATTCCCACAAAGACGGCTATAATGGATATAGCAAGATAGGTTGCAAATAAAACAGGCCCTATTTTGACATTTTTCACTTTTTACCTCACTGATTTTATAGTCGGAATAAATAAACATACTCCGACTATAATTCAAATATACATTATTTTTACAAAAAAAAGCATTTTTTTCAATAAAAAAATTATTTTTTTATTATATTATTGTTATAATATGGCTAGATCTTCAATTCAGCAAAAGTTTCTGACTTTTTCTGTTTTTCTATTTTTTACTGTTTTAATTGTTAGCAGTGTGGCGTTTGTTATTTCAATGCGTACTATTGCACATGCGAATAAAAGCCATGAATTAAAGCATATTTTAGAATTTGAGCGAGTGAAGCTGGAGGCTTCTGTGAACAACGAAATAGCTCTTGTTCTAAAAATGGCAAGTTCTCCTTTAATAAAAAGGCATTTTTTGAATCCCGGCGATAAAAAGCTTGAGCAAGAAGCTTTGGATGAAATTGCAGAATATCGCTTGGCTCTTATGGGAAAATCTCTGTTCTGGGTAAAAGACTCGGATAAAAAATTTTACTTCGACAGTACTTATGCATACACAGTCAGTCCGGAAGACCCAAAAGATTACTGGTATGAGATGACTTTGCTTGAGACTCCAAAATATAATTTCAACATAAACTACAATCCTGATTTAAAAAACCTTAACTTGTGGATAAATGCGCCCGTGTTCGATAGCAAACGTAAAATTGACAGAGAGCCAAAAGCCACAGGCATTATTGGAACAAGCGTGAATTTAACATCTTTTATAAGTTCCATTTATAAAAACTATTCCGGCACGGCAAACCTTTATTTTTTCAACGCTTTCGGAGAAATCACCGGCGCAGGAGATACCATGCTTGCCGCAAACAAAGTGTCACTGGAAGAATATCTCGGTGACCTTGGCGTAGAGATTAATACCAGAGCAAAAACTATTTACCCAGGAATAATGCAAACATTCGTGGTTAAAGACGATGTTATTGCCATAGGCATGGTTCCGGCTTTAGGCTGGTACATAACAGCTATTCAGCCCTTTGAATTAAAAGATTATTTAAACTCAGATATAACCATGATTTTCTTTGCAATCATGTTATTTATAGCGTTTATTTTCATGATTTTGAATGTGGCAATCGGTTATCTGCTCAGAAGCTCAAGATATTTATGAACCAACTGGATATAATGGGCGAAGAATGTCCCATGACCTTTGTGAAAGCAAGCGTTGCATTGCACCAAATGCAAAAAGGGGATATTCTTGAACTTCTCCTGTGCGGAGAGGAACCTCTGAAAAACATTCCGCAGGCTCTTGAAAAAGAAGGCCACAAAATTTTGTCAATAGAACATTTAGAAGGCGAAAAACACAAGGTTATTGTGGAAAAGCAAATGATTTCACCACAATAGCACATCTTCAATGTTTTTCTTTCCTAAAGCCAGCATGTAAAGCCTGTCCAAGCCCAAGGCTACGCCTGAGCATTCCGGCATTCCTCCTTTTACCAAGGCAATCAGAAAATCTTCGTCTATTTTAGGGACTTGCTTCCCCATTTTTCTTCTTTTTTTCGCATCATCTAAAAAACGTTTTCTTTGTTCGCTTGCATCTATGAGTTCCTGATAGCCGTTGCAAAGCTCTATTCCGTTTACGTAAAGTTCAAAACGGTGCGCCGTGTTTTCGCATATTTTTGCGAGTGCTGCTCTTTGAGACGGATATTCGGTGATAAATTCTGCGCAGTTTCTACCCAAATTCGGTTCTATAATGCTACTCATAGCATAGTCTTCTATTTCTTCCACGCTCCAGTTCTTATGCTCTTCTTTTAATTTTTCCATATCAACTTTTTCAAAAGCCTGTTTCCAAGTTGTTCGTTTTAAAGGCAAACTAAAACCCGTTATATGGTTCACAAGGTCTAAAACTTCCTGCTGCAGTTCTTCGGCGGAAAACCCAATTCTGTACCATTCCGCAATGTTGAATTCCTGGCGGTGCAAAGCCCCTGATTCTCCTTTTCTAAATGCGTGGGTTAAAGCAAAACAATCTCCAAAGCCGCTTGCCAAAAGCCTTTTCATAAAAAATTCCGGACTGGTAGCCAGGTAAAGAGTTGGAGATGCTGTTTCAAAATAATCAATGTGCGGGTCTGTGCCGCCAGCTTCCGAAAGCACGGGCGCATCAATTTCAAGCACGCCACGCTTAAGGAAAAATTCACGAACACGGTAATGCAGTTGCTGCCGCTTTTCCCAGTTCTCTCTGCTGCAAAATTTGCCACTCATTTTAAAAAATTTTCTCCACAAGCATTTTATATTCTTTCATAACAGATTTGAAATACCTCGAAGGTAACTTCTCGCCTCTTTTCAATTTTATATCCAGATTTCCAAAGCCTATGTTGTAGGCTATTAGAGCGTGTTGCAAATTATGATACCTTGCTATGAGGCGCAAAAGGTAAGCTGTTCCAACCATTAAATTTATTTCCGGAATAAACAGGTCTTCGGGGGAATTCAGCTTAACGCCAACGGATTGAGCTACTTCCCGAGCCGTTTCGTATTTTATTTGCATAAGCCCCAATGCCCCGGATTTTGTACCGGAAATATAAGAGCCTCTTGCGTAAGGGTTTCCTTTGCTTTCGTGTTTAATAACCGCTAAAATCAAAAGAGGATCTATTTTATAGTAAACAGATATGTCAAACAGTTTGTCTGTTAAAATGTTTTTTTGCTGTTCCGATAGTTTATTGTCCATTAAAATATCCAATCCTTTTACAATTCTGGTATAAGCAAGGGCCTTTGTTCCCAGTTCTTCAACTTCGTATAGCCTTGCCTGCTCTTGCAGAATCTCTTTGTTCAAATCTCTGATTCTTTCATTTTTCCCTTGCCATTTTGCAAACACAAAAACCACGAATACAACCGTAGCCAAGCCGGCAAAAATCAAGTGCAAAATAGATAAACGCATAGCTTTTAGCCTCCTACCTTCCTTAAATCGTCTTTTTTAATTAAGTCTTGCCTTTTGTCGTGTTGTTTTTTTCCTCTGCAAATTGCTATTTCAATTTTGGCGTGCCGCTTTTTGAAGTAGAGTTTTAGCGGAATTATTGTTAAGCCCTTTTGTTCAACGGCTTTCTGTATTTTTTCAATCTCGTGCTTGTGGGCAAGGAGTTTTCTTCTGCGTGCCGGAATGTGATTGAATTGATTTGCCTGCAAATATTCGTTTATATGAGCACCAACCAGCCATAGTTCTTTTTTTTCGGAAATATCCACCCAGGATTCGTTAAGGCTTATATGCCCGGCTCTTATGGATTTAACCTCCGACCCAACCAATGCCACTCCAACCTCAAAGCATTCCAAAACCTCATACTGGTGAGAGGCTTTGCGGTTATGTATAGCTGAAAACTGCTGATTTTTTTGCATTAAGGATAAAATAGTAATTCCCTATTTTTTCTATATTACCATCCATGAAAAATCTTAAATATATTCTCGTAGGCTTTGTAGCCTTGTTTTTCTTTGCATGCTCCTCTACACAGGTTGGCTTAAAAGAGAACTGGATAGATGAACGTGATGTCATAGCTCTAATGAACACTCCCATGGGCGAATGGATGAAACAAGCCGGACGTCCAAGCTTGGTGGAAATAAGCGGTGATACCGGTATATACTACTATAATTATAGGCCCACCATGTATATGGCAGCTGTTTATGATAGTGCCACATTTTTTACCACCTGGGGCAAAGCCGGGGAAACCAAACCCACTCTTGCTAATGCAGTAGAAGTTTGGGGCAACAGAAAAGACGTTATGCAAATAAAAATTGTAAAAGATGTAGTAGTTTCTGCCATCGTGATTGATGGGCCAGATAAAAAAACATTCGTTCGCGATTTGAACGGAAACTTGATTTTAGACCCAAAATCAGGTTTTATTCCGAATCAGTCCGACGAAATTAAAGTTAAAGGCGATTTCAACGAATTCATCAAAGCCTATAGCAAGCTGAATGTAAAAACAACCACAGATCCTTCTGCGCCTGCACAGGATTCACAACAAGCATTGAATCCAACTCTTGAAGCTGCTTCCACTCCGGCAGAAAAAGCTGACATTTTAGCAAAAGCGGCAGAACAAGCTGCATTAGACGCTGCGAAAGCTAGAGGCGAAGCAGAAGCTAAAGCCTCTGCCGCAGAAAAAGCACCAAGCATGTTGAAAGCGAAAGCAAACGAAGAAGCTGCTAAAGCAAAAGTCGCCGCAGATGTTGCAGAAACGAAAGCTAAGACATTAGCTGCTGAAGCCGCTGCAATGGCTGCCTTAGCCGCTGCTGCGCCTGCAGCCGCTGCCGCTGCCGCACCTGTGCCAGAAACCGCTGCAGTTCCAGCAGTTCATGCTGCTGAAACTAATGCTGCTGAAGCTCATCCTGTTGAAGCCGAGCCTGCACCTGCAGCTGCCCCTGTTACAGAAGCAGCCCATCATGCTCCGAAGCCTCAAACTCCTGCGCATACAGCACCGCATTCAACTCCTGCGCACTCAACTCATGGGCATCCAGCTCATGGGCATCCTTCACATTAATAGCAAGCCTTTATCAAATCCCAAATTTTTTCGCGCGCACCGCTCCAAGTCGGTGCTATAAGCATATCGCTCGGAGATTCGGCGCTCACTCTTTCTATAGCAATGCCAGGTTGCACAATGCGTATAAATTCAGCGGCAGCTTTGCAATAGTCTTCCAGGGATAGAAGTTTTATTTTGCCGTTTTCATATTCTTTTTCAAAACGAGTTCCTTTAACTATGTGCAATGGGTGTATTTTAACCGCAGAAAATCCGCATTCCTTTATAAACTTGGCTGTGTTCAAAAAATCATTTGTATTTTCGCCGGGCAACCCTATTATCGCATGGGCAGTTATTGCAAGCCCGGCAGTTTTGCACATTTTTGCGGCAAAATGCGAGCACTCCGTTGTGTGACCTCGATTGATGTTTTTCAATGTTATGTCGTTTGCTGTTTGCACTCCAATTTCCACAATAACAGGTTTTATTTTGTTTAACTCGGAAAGCAACTCCACAACCGGAGGTTGCAGGCAATCGGGGCGAGTTCCTACGGAAATTCCCGCAACATCGCTATGCAAAATCGCAGGCGTGAAAATTTCACGAAGCGTTTGAACAGGAGCATGCGTGTTTGTGTAGCTTTGAAAATATGCTAAAATTCCGGTTTTCGGTTTCTTTTTTTTGATATTCTTTATACCGATATTTAGTTGTTCCAAAAGAGGCAACGGTGTTGACGCTACCGAGCTAAAGGAACTGTTGTTGCAATATGCGCATATACTTGGGCAGCTAAACCCGGCATTCAGCGAAACTTTGCGAACCTGCTCAAACTGCGGAAAAATTTCGCTTAAGAATTCCTTGTAGCTTTTAATTCCTTCTGCCACCCTTAAAGCCAGTTAATTTCTTCTGCCTCCTATTAAGCCTGCTCTATAAGCCCAGTACAGAAGCTGCAAAATAGCGGTTATGGCTGCGGCAACGTAAGTTAAGCCGGCGGCGGTTAAAACCGAAGAAACAGCGTTTGCTTCGGTGCCGGGCCGCACAATTCCAAGCTCTTGCAACTGTTGCTTTGCTCTTGCGGAAGCATCGAACTCAACCGGAACGGTTACTATTGTGAATGCGGTTGCCATTGCAAAAAGCGCAACGCCCAAAACCGCAAGCGTGTGGCCTATTCCAGAGTTCATCTCTATGCCTGCGCCAAGCATTATGCCTATTATCACAAGCCAGGGGCCAATCTTGCTGCCTATGTTGGCTGCAGGGACTATAGCCGAGCGAACCCACATTGGAAAATAGTTTTGCGCATGCTGAATAGCGTGGCCTGCTTCGTGAGCTGCAACGCCGGCAGAAGCTGCGGAACGCCCGTTGTAAACCTCAGGGCTTAGGTTGAGAGTTTTGTTCAACGGGTTGTAGTGGTCGGAAAGAAAGCCTTTGTGCTCATGCACGCTAACATCTGTAATTCCAGCACCCTGCAAAAGCACTTTTGCAACTTGCGCTCCCGTGTAGTTGCTCGTAATTAAAACTTTCTCACCTCGTTTAAAACGACTTTTTACCATAAAAGCCGCTCCGCCCGAAAGCACAACACCAAACAGAATGATCACTATATAAATAGGGTCTAACATCATAGGCACCTCTTTTTTTTTATTAAAATTATTAATTTTACGCCAAAAAAAGCACATATTTACAGAAAAAGGGGATATACTGCATATTTTTGGGTATTTACTACATTTACACCATGCAAAACTATTTGGATTTATTGAGAGAAGTCAAGGAAAGCGGCGTGGAAAAGGGCGATCGCACCGGTACAGGAACATGGAGTGTTTTTGGGAGGCAGATACGCTTTGATTTGAGCAAGGGGTTTCCGCTTTTGACCACAAAGAAAGTTCATTTAAAATCCATTATAGTAGAGTTGCTTTGGTTTTTGCGCGGAGATACGAACACAAAATTTTTGCATGAGCATAATGTTAGCATTTGGGATGAATGGCAGAATGAAAACGGCGATTTAGGGCCTGTTTACGGAGCGCAGTGGAGAAGTTGGGGAGGAAAAATCGACCAGATATCGGAATTGTTAAAATCTTTGAAAGACAACCCCGATAGCCGCAGGCATATAGTTTGCGCTTGGAATGTGGGCGAAATAGACAAAATGGCTTTGCCTCCATGCCATTGCCTTTTTCAGTTTTATGTTGCAAACAATAAATTGAGCTGCCAGCTCTACCAGCGTTCCGCAGACATATTTTTAGGCGTTCCGTTCAATATAGCAAGCTATGCTCTGCTAACCCTTATGCTGTGCCAGGTTCTCGGCTATGAGCCGGGTGAATATGTGCATACATTCGGCGATTTGCATTTGTATAAGAATCATTTGGAGCAAGCTGAGTTGCAACTTTCTAGAGAACCAAAGCCTTTGCCGCAAATGAGGCTTAATCCAGAAGTCAAAAATCTTTTCGATTTTAAATTTGAAGATTTTGTTTTGGAAAACTACGACTCTTGGCCTGCGATTAAAGCACCTGTTGCTGTGTGATGTAACTGTTCGCTAAAAACCATTACACATAACCTTGTGCAAACCATCGAGTGAATAATCCAACATAGCAAAAGAAGAGTTTTGTTTTGCGAGGCAATTGTAAACCTCCGGACAGTCCGGCCTGCAATATTGCCATATAGTTCCGTTTTTTTTAGGCTTAAAATCCCCGTTATCTATCCATTCCTTTGTGTAGCCGTGAATGGGATTTTCAAGTATTCCGGCGGCGTCTCCTTCTTCCACCAGCCTGTCTGCGCAAAAAACGGCAATGCGAGGCCTGCAAAGCTGCAAGGCTTTTGCTTTTTGCAAAACGCTTTCTTTTAAAGCGGGAGAATAGACTATGCAGCTCGTTACGCCGCTAGTGAGCATGCTCTGCAAAAAGTCAAACGGACGGATTTCCTCGCAGAAACCGAGTTCCGGTTCTTCCACAAAAACAGCCTTGCTTGTAAACAGAGAAGCACACCAAAGGGAAATTTTCTGCAAAAACGGTTTTGAGATTTTTTTTGGCTTGCTGTAAAGAACTTCTTTTGTTATTCCGTGGCTTTCGGCATATATTTCAAGGCCTTTTTTGCTTCTATTCGGAGATATGTCTAGCGCAAACTGCCCTATTGTTCTGTGCGCAGGAAACAATTCCAAAGCGTCTTTGGGCAAAAACACGGAATCCAGCATAGCACCGTTTTTCAGTGGGCGGCCATCTACCCTTATTGAATTCTGCGAGTTGCTTTCTTTGGGCAAAAACCCTGCTAGAGCACGCAAAATCCTTTCATTATGCGTTTCGCCAGCCAAAAACAGGAAATCCCCCTTTTCCAAGCCTAGGGAAAACGGTCTCATTTCGGAAAGCGATAAGTCCACCCAAGAAAGTACCATAGCTATTTACGAGGAAAAACGCATTTTATAAGCAAAAAAAGCGCATTTAAAAAGAGAGCAAACGAAAAACTACAAAACAAGCTACCATACAAAAGTGGGAAGTCTTCCAAAACCCCAGCAGTTTTTACCAAATTTCCAAGCCCTTGAAGGCCTAGCTTAAATTCAAGAAAAAGCATTAGGAAAAACGTAAAAGGGGCCAAAAAACTCCAAAGCAAAGCCTGCCCCGGCAGGGCAGCCAGCAATGCCTGCCTTTTTATGCGCTTTAAATCCATGCGCAAAAAGAAGGATAATTTGCTATAACCCTTGTTCATTTCCCTTTTTCTGGCCTCAAAAAGCATAAAAAGCCCGATTGAACAAAAACATAGCGTAAAAATTAGCAAAAATTTAAGGAAAGAATGTGAAAATTCCTCAAAAACAAAGTGCTGAACCGTTTGGGGGTAGCTGGAATCCGACAAACCCCAAGTGTGGTTCAGAAACAATTTCTTTAAATACTCAAAGAAATCACCAAAATTAAATGCCAAGCTCTTTAGCAACGGCAAATATTCCCTTTTTATCTATGGTTCTAAGCCCCTGACTGCTAACACGGAGGCTCACCCAGCGATTTTCTTCGGGTATAAAGAAATTCTTTTGATGAAGGTTTGGCAACAGCTTAACCCTTTTTTTACGATTAGAATGAGATACTCGGTTCCCGATTAAACCTTTTTTTCCTGTGACTTCACATATACGACTCATGGTATTCTCCTAAAATCTATCACAAATATAGCTTTTTTTAAGGGTTTTGTCAATGGTACAATGTTAAAATAAGAAATTACATACAAAAAAAAGACATACACTTGACATTTTCAGCAAATGCCCTACTGCAAAATCACTTTTCTTCCTGCAACAGGCACAGAATCCTTCACACACCGAACGGAGATAAGGTTAATTTTCCAATTGCGGAATCTATACTCATAACTGGAATCATGAGATATGCTCAGATAATAAGCACTACCACTAGAAAACTCATCTGTGCTCCACCAATAGCCAGTGGTAACGCTAAATAATCTGTCGAGCTCGATAGAAACCAAACCTCCCGGCAGAGCCGAAAAACCATAATCATCCGTGCCATTAGCGCCGCAATATATGTAATCGTCTCTTGATCTGTCGTTTTCATTTGATCTACAGGTATAAATCCAAGGATCTAATTTCCAGCCACTTGTTGTCTTTAATTTTTCTCCTGCAACTGAATCTCCGCCAACA
>Ga0209755_10004892_pt1 | contig 15541 bp, 7 predicted proteins | sample TergutCo191P1_FD_187301 | JGI IMG/M metagenome (GOLD analysis project Ga0209755, IMG submission 187301) | Cornitermes sp. P1 segment gut microbial communities from Petit-Saut dam, French Guiana - Co191P1 (SPAdes) (version 2) | ecosystem: Host-associated > Arthropoda: Insects > Digestive system >... | reverse complement strand
GCGCCATTAGGAGAGTTCAGGTAAACCAGGATAACTTGAAATTAAATGGTACACGTCAGGTTCTGGCTTATGCTGATGATGTTAATATATTGGGATGAAGCATACATACTAGTAAGGAAAATGCAGAAGCTTTGGTAGTGGCTAGTAATGAGAAGGGACCAGAAGTAAATACTATAAAACTAAGTACGTGGTCATGTCTCGAGATCAGAATGTAGGATGAAGTCAGAGTATGAAGATTAATAATAGTTTGTTTGAAATGGTGGAAGAGTTCAAATATTTGGGAACAACCTTAACAAATGAAACTTCTATGCAGGAAGAAATTAAGAGCAGACTGAAGTCAGGGAATGCTTGCTATCATTCGGTGCAGAATCTTTTAACTTCCAGTTTGCTAACCAAAAATTTAAAGAGTAAGATACACAGAACAATAATTTCACCTGTTGTTTTGTATGGGGTGTGAAACTTGGTCACTTACATTGAGGGAGGAATGTAGGCTGAGTGTATCTGACAATAGGGTGTTGAGGAGAATATTTGGGTCTAAGAGGGACGAGGTAATAAGGGAGTGGAGAAAATTACATAACGACTTTCTTTACAGCATCCTAAGTTGACAAAAACTAGTTTTAACCTGGAAAGGAAAATGGAAGATCATGAAATGGAATGACACATTGCCCAAGAAAAAGAAGACAAAAATTATGACCTCAGCCATTAAGATCACACGAGCTGTCTTTTGGCATGATGAAGGTTCCATAATGTTTGATTTTTGCCATAAAGGGAAATCAACAATTTTGCTCAATTCCTTCAGACAATCCAGAATTTTTGTCATGAACTGCATGACATACATCAAGAGAAGAAAATAGTCATCCTGCAACATGACAATGTGCAGCTGAACATCAATTGTCCGTGAGTGGACACAATTCAGAAGAATGGTTGAACTTCTCCACCATCCACCATACAGTCCACATTTAACCCCAGTGGACTACAATCTGTTCAGGCTCATAAAGGGTCAGATGTGAGGCCAAGACTCTGCAGCCAATGAGGCAGCATAGGAAGCAGTGCATCTTTGTTTGCAAACAGCTCAAATGAAGCTCTGCCCCAAGCACAACTTTAAACTTCTGGAGTGGTGCAAAAATGCATGTCGGGATGATGCTTTTGTAGAAGAGTGAATATAGTGCAAAGATTTGACTAACAAGTTGTTTCTGTCAGATTTAAAACAGGTTGCAGGAAAAATCCTAAATCCGCCTTGAAATCTTGCACCACAACATAAAATGTCTCATTTGTACATTTTTCAAAACAGAACAATGCAAAGATGTAAAATACTCCTTCAACTTAACTTTATAGGCTTTCTTTGGTGCATTAAATAATTAAATTATATGTTCTTGTCTTTGAAAGTTTACTGAAGTAGCAAGCGACAGAGTGAATTAAATGCATTTTTTAAAAACTTTTTTTTTAAATTACTTTGAAAGTAAAACTTACAATCACTTAAAACCCTCAAACTTGACTCTTTTAAAATTACTGACTTGAAATGAGAAGTACATGATTCCGATGTTGCTTAGAAAATGTGCCAGAACTACAACTCCTTCCTGTTTTTTTGGCGATAGGATCATTGACTGAGGATCAAAACGTACTTTGGGATGGTAAATTACACATGTACGTACAAAGCATTAACAAAGAATGGAGTGTTATGGGCAGACAAGTACTTGACTGGCAAAACTACATTCATTATGCCACAACAATATTTGCAAATGTTTTCCACGGACAGCAAAACTTTATAAACATTAGAACTTGAGCAGCCAAGACATTAAGCATTGTGGGCCACAAGCAATCTGCAGGCTGTGTGTTTGACATTTTTGTTTTGACTCATTATGACATAACGGGTGTTAAAACTGGTTGATATCTTATGCAATCCATGTAAACATAATCCACACAGGTTGAAAAAACTGCCACTACATGAAACTGTAAGTAATGCAAATTATATGAAGATGCTTAGTTAAAGATCTTGCTCGTTACAAAAAATGAAACAGGTGAATACTGATATTGGAAATGTCACAGATACACGAAAATAGGAAGAAGGGCATCCAATTCAATTACAGTAAGTATGATCTTCACCCTCAGGAACTTCATAACCACAAAAAATAGATAATATAACCAACAAGGTATACTTTATACAAATACATAAATTATGTATTTCCACAATCCAACATGTTTCGGCCAATTGGACATCTTCAGGGATACCATGTAATACAATTGGAAAGATAATTACACACATTGCCAAAAATAATGTACGCAGAGGAGTTAGTACAAAATGTAAAATGTCTTAATGTGACAGCAAACAACAGAATATTTAAAAAAATCTCCTTATGTAACATAATATTATTAACCATGTCACAAAAGTGGCATTCAGTACTGTTAATCTGAATGTCATGGGATGCATGGCAGCCTGTTAAAATATGATAACAAATGTTTCATTGAAATTTAAGAGATGTGCTTTAGAAATTCATGTTAAAATGAATAATAAATATGTCACCAATTCCTTCTTCCTTTGACAAGGTAGACAGCTGCGCTTATGTATTATTAATTTGTCTGAATATATGAAAATAATAAAGACAACTGTAGTCAACACAACTACCACTTATTTTAAAACAATATTTGCCTTTATACAATGCTACATGTTTCATCCTCTAAGGGTTATCATTAGACATGAAAAAATAAAAAGGAAGAAACGTATCTTGAATTGACATTCTTTAAAAAGAGATCTCTTTCTTAGAACTTCATTTGTGACTCACACACTGTTGTTAAAAATCAACCTGACACACCTTAATTGTACAAGGTAAGTACCTGTAGTTTTTGCACACAATGGTGGTATTAGGACTGAATATTAAAAGAAGACTATATTAAATATCACATTTAGGATTATTGTAAAATCAATACAAAATTTTTGTACTTTTTAATAACAAGAATCCATTAGCCTCCCTTAATTTCTACCATTTATTTTACTACTCGATATATTTCAGTTTGGTTTTTTCTTTGTGTACAGCTGTTAGAATGACCTTGCATTAATATCATAAATTCAATTTTTCGTGAAGAATATGTTGGGGTTTTTTCTTCTTCATTTTGACAAAATTTTATCTGAGTATGATGCTTTTTTCTTTAGATATCCCAATATATTCATTTATAAACAAGTGAATTCACAATACTAGTGCAGGGTCAACATAGCCATTTTACACATAGAATAAATAAATAATATAAACAAAGAAAGCTAATGAATTTTAATTACAACAAAGTTAAAAGTACAAAATTTTTTATCGATTTTTTAATATGTGTATTTTTAATGTACTTTTAATACTGTAACACAAACGTAGTCACGATAACACAATAACACAACAACACAATAACACAGTAACACAATAACATAACACAATAACACAACAACACAACAACACATTAACACAATAGCACAACCATATACACACAAATCTACTCATCGGTACTTTATTAAATTAAGGTGTGGTAAACAGACTTTTATACAATGCAGCAGATGAAGTTGTAAGAAAGAAATCTGTTTCATAAATATGATAGTTAAGATGTTTGATTCTCTTGTTTCTTACTTATTCATACCTGATGATAACCCTTAGGTGTTGAAACATGTAGCATTTCATAAAGACTGATACTGTTTTTATAATAAGAAACAGTTGTGTTGACTAAAATTGTCTTTGTTATTTAGTTTGTAAAATACAAGAAGATGTCTTCTCTATATATTAGGGTACATCCCACCTCCCATAAATGATGTTTCATCTTCATTAGCATTTGCACCATACTGAGCAATCAAGCCTAGTCAATTGTAGAGAGAACAGATTACATGCATGTGTTGTATTTTGGCTTCCATAGATTATTTTAAATCAGGGGTTCAACTTAATTCTTTCATGTTCCTTAATTAGTTTTTTTGTGTTATCATTATACATGTTGAGGTTTTCCAATGTATTTACCTTCCATTTTTTGCCACCATTTCCATAGCATCATCAACAGTGCCATATGAATGCCTGTTGTTCAGAATATGCGTGGTGTAAACTGAGTGTGGTTGATTTGATCAAATGCAGCTAATGTGTTCCTTACATCATGTTTTCAATGTACCTAAGTGTGGTCTACATAAAATTTATTACAATGAACACATTTCATCTTGTAAATTCCACCATTGTTGTATGGTTGTCTCTGACCATGTGTCATTGCATTTCCAGGTTTATGTGGATTTTTAAGTTCATTTTTTTTAAAAAAGTTTGGTGACCTTTCTTACGTATGGGCCATGATAATTAAAGTCAAGCCACATTTTGTTAGTTTGGTTTTTTTACTCTTTTATTTAGGTATCTCATTTGTTTTTGGATATTCTTGTCCAATTGGATAGTCATGTTACTGGAGAAGCTGTTAGCTTCTGCAATGGATGATATTGTGTTCATCTCAACATGTTACCATTATTGCGACAGTAGGAGTTGTTGTCTATGTATTAGGTTATCTTTATGCAGCCAGTTAATGATTTATCTGGTGGTTGGACATATAATGTATAGACATATCAGTATCTGTTTTGTGGAATATATTGATTTCTAAGTCGTAATCTTGTCTGATTGTGGTAAGATCCAAAAACCTCTTCTTTCCCTCCATTTCAGCTGTGGGTTTAATTCTTACAGAGCTTACACAGCACAGTAGATACAGGTGCGAATCCAAGTTAAAGTCAAGTATGTCATAAACAAACCTAGTGAATAAATTATTGTATTCCACAGTATCCCTGAAGATTGCCAACAGGCTGAAATATGTTGGACTGTTTAAATAAATAATTTATGTATCTGTGTAAACTGTACCACATTGGTTATACTGCCATATTCATTTAGAATACAGGGTAATTACACATTACAGAACACATGGATATTAAATATGAAAGTGCAACATTAATCATGTAACTGGTAGCTGTTTGAAACCCATAGTATTAGTACACTACATATGACTAATTCCTTGTATGCTCCAACACATTCAAATCTGGGAGGGAGGAAGGGGGCTTGAAACCTGCAGGGTCATATATGAGATGTAATTAGGCCTACTTTGACTTTGTTTTAATTGCTGCTGAGGGGTTTTTATATGCTACATATGGGAGTATTTTGTAAATAGTTTTTATTCATTCTAAGCTTAATACTTCAAGCTTGTTATTAACTAACTGTTATACATTTTCATTAACTCTGGATTCCAGTGTAACAGATTGGGCATTATATGTTGGCAGAGGTTCTGTGTTTGAGGAGATTTACCTCACAGTTACTAACAAAAGAAAATTATATAAGTTTTAGTTGTGCTGACACAAAAGTGTTTTTTTATATACTAGTAACAGTAATCTTCAGATTTGGCATTCAGTTTTTACCTGACACTCTCATTTATTCTTCAGTTTTCATTCAGTTCACTACCTATGAGAAATATGCCACTATGATTTATAAGATTTGAAGCTATCATAACAAATAAATAAGTTATCATCTCCTTCGATGATAACCATTTCAAAGTGGAATTTTATCCTGATGTGTTGGAGACCTGTTCTCTGTCAATATCAATGACTTCCACTGATGACTGAAATTTAATGCCACAATTTACGCAAGGGCATTTTAGCAAATGCTTCTATCTTGTCTTGGCAATGTATCCAGAAATGTATTGCTTATGTACAAACAGCATATTTCACATTACCTTTTTTACTTTATGCAATATAACTATATGCTTTTGGACAAAGTGACTGCAGCTTCATATTTTGTTGCTCATTTGAATGATATTGTGAATTTCACTACAATTGGGTATTTTATTTTGGTAATATAGGTAGACTTACACAACACATATTCCCTCCACAACCTCACCCCACTTGTGGGATGCTGAATTTTTGGCTGCAAGTTTTGCAACACGTCTGAACCGAGCCAGTGAATTCTCTTTCTCTGGGAGTACTTCATGTGTTTTATCCGTATCTTCTCCTGTAGTAACAGGTGTCACATGAAAATCTGTCATAAGACGACGCTCCCACATTCTCATCTTCCTGCCAAGAACAGCTGAAATCAAGTTACTTCTTTAATACGTTTGTTTGTCTACAGTTACTTTATATGCTAATAATTACATGGAATAAAACACAGTAATACAAAGACCAAAGACTACGCTCAGTATGAAGCATTTATAGTTCGCTGTGAACATAAAAAGTCCACAGCTCTTAATTATCAAAACCATACACTTTAACAAAAGGAATTCGAGAACAAGGGTACACTGGTTAATGAAGCTGACGGTACTCTAATTCTAGAAAGTGTGTAAGTAAACTGTGAGTATTGCAGTATCTAGTAAATAAATTTTTCTGAAATTTTTTTTGACCCTGAACCCACTTAAGAAATGTAAAACATCTTGTGAACATGTAATAAGTTACTGCTTAACTTGCAAGTGTTGGAAATATTTGTAGCAGTGTCCAAATATCTGAGAAGAATTTTCTTAGGAATTTTGACCCTTAAAGATGAGGACACTACACTACCTTGAAATGTCAGTATCTGATTACCCAAGGCACAGCATCATATTGCAGAAAAACAGAATCCTAATACTTAAAATTTTGGCCCCAAAATCCATATTTAAATTTTATGATAAGTACATGAGTTGATACACGCCACATATGTAGCATGCGAGACCCATTTACAACATATCCTTGCAGTTCATAAGCATTATATTCCTGAAAAATCCATCAGACTGTGGAACCACAATGCATGAATTTAAAACCTTAGAGGAAAAATGGAGTTCAAGGAAACAAAGACAAATGAAACATTATAATCTGTAAATAATTGATCAATAAACATAAAAAAATTTTTATTCATGTTCATTGGAAAGACGTCAGTGATTCTGGCTGACTGTCATCAGGGAGCTCAATCAATGTAGAATTGATCACAAAGTGGGAGACAGAAGACATGATGAAGAATGGGTGATTGATTACTTTGTCTTTTGCATTTCCTTATAAACCTCCTCACATGGTATCATAACAATCTCAACCTTCATCTTCCAGCCATATACAAAGGTCATGCTCTTCTTTCAAGGAAGGGTTCAAACCAGCACAGAAAACAAATTTGCAACCTTAGTAGATGACTGAAATGAATTTTTTCACTGATCTATTCTTCATTTTTCTAGAGGCAGTGAATTTCAATTCCTTTACAACATATGGAAGTCCAGCTGCAGCAATGTTCAATCCCCAGTCTGTCAACACATACATCACACTTTCCAGACATAATTCAAATATGAGGACACCAATTACTTTCAAAAATTGTTAGTAGTACATCTGAAGTAAATTTCTTACTGCATGATACCTAGGTAGCCACTGAATGAGACAGGTGAGCAAATGCAGCATTTTGTTTATTACCATATGCGCAATTGCAAGTGTGATCATGAATGAGTAAGGGTTCTACACAGTGCTGCATGAGGTTTGCTATAATACCTTATTTACCCAAATGCAAGATGACTCTAAACACAGACAACCCCCCAAAAGAACATGTCTGCCAAGAGAAAGTGTATTTATCCAAATCTAAGTTGACCCCACAAAAATAAAATGTCTGCCAAGAGAAATATGTTTTACTATTAAATTCATATACTTAAAACACAAAGCGTGTAACATTCTACCTGCCGTCACCAATCAGTATCACTGTCTTCAACTTCACATTCAGTGCCTTCATCTTCCTCACACTCAGTCCTAACATCCCCATCCTCTTCACTGTCATTCCACAACACATCATCATCAGTCCCATCCACTGCAATGGACCCTTCAGAGTAACTTCTGGTGAGATGCACTGCCATGTTGCTGTGATCCACACTGACTAAACACTACATTTATTTTTCTTGGTTTATAAACTTACTTGAACCCACGAAGATTCACAGTTTTACCCACAGCTGGTGTTGGTGGAGTAAAAATTTAGATACATGTATTCTGGATTTTTGTGTTGTGTGTGTGGCCTGATCAGTCTGATTTCTTGGCTCTTTTCAAGGTTTTTAATTTGTGGATTGGTGAAGGTTTTATTTCTTTAATTTTTCAGTAGCTATTTTCCTGTTACTATCCTTGGACTAGATATGTTCTCAGGTACACATCTTACCAAGTTACTGTTTCTGTGGTGCCCAGTGATTGACAATAATTCAGTCTAAGGTGTCTGCGAAGTTAGGTGCTTCTTTGAATGACAACAGAAATAGACCTGCCTCCCAAAACATTGTGCATCTAAAAGTAATTTAGATGATGGACAAAGTCCAAAAAAGGGAAGATTGTGTCAGTTAACTTCAGTCATCCTCTGTTCTCTCTTTGGGATTTCTTTAACCTTGAAGCTGGACCGATAGGTTGTAACAAAATTTTGGTATGAAATTACTTCTCTGTGCTGCATATTATCCAGCAGATCTCATGACAATTTGGCAATGCAGGCCGTGGTTTGGTTCCACATTATCAGACTTAGACTACTGTTTTGATATGGTCCAGTTTGGCACTTCATACATGCATTTAAGATGATCTCACATATTTAGGCACCAAATTTAAGGAAAAACCCTCTTGCATTAGAGTAAATATGGTATATCGTCCATGAACATGGAAAGCTTCAATGCACTAACCCATGTATAAGGAGGGTCTGCTATACTAAACTAACATCTATTTTTACAGCAGAGAATTGTTCCATGAAGATCAGTTATTAAGGTTAAAATTTGTTAATACAGGGGCAATAACTGGAGACACAGAGAAATAAGACAAAACACATGCCAGACTACCCCTAGCCATATTTTCAATAAAATAATTTACAAAGTTTATCTGATTTTAATAATAAGTGCAGTAAACAAAGGAAGGGCAGAGACAGTTCTCAGTTCCTCGTCTGGAAAAAAATAAAGGAACTGCTGTAGGACCTGAACAGTTAGGTGGCTATTTTCTAAATATCCAGCCCCAGATATAAAGGTGATACTGTACACTGAAATGACAAACTATAACAAATAATTTACCTTTCTCCTCCATTTGTGCTTTAGAAATATCCATCCCATTGGATCGCAGAACTTCCAGCACTTCACATTTTGCAGCTGAAATTTCTCCCTTAACTTCACTTATATCATCCTCTGTGACTGGATTTTCTTCTGCTTGGCGATGCATGACTGAGACATAGCGCCACACTAAAGCCCTCATTACAGACGTGTAGCGGTAGTCACGTTGTTTCTCTTGTAAGTCCTTATTATGTGCCAAAGCAAATCAAGATGTTTAAATATGAATATACCCAAAATGCATGATTCTCTGCCCCTTTGTAACCATAACCTAAATGTGTCGTTTAGATGTCAGAAAAATACTTAATGCTGATTAGAATCCATCTAAATCAAATAATGAGTAAGAAATGGTCTCAAAATTTTCAAGTTCAGGGGTAGTGTAAAATATAGTGGTTTATTTTTGAAACACATTTTTTGTTAGTTTAAGGTTCTTACAACACACCATAGAATTTTGAAAGCACCAAAATTCATATATGACCTATAGTTTTGACTGTGGCAAAGATTCATATTTACATCTTATGGCTTATGACATTCTGCTGTCCCAGAGACTGTGACCAGTGTGTCGGAGGAACCTGCTACCACCATCTGCAGAGGGTAATCTATATGCCATATACCATATTGCTTCCTCTGGAACATTCATGACTAACTACTGGTCTGGACAGTGCTGTAAGCTACAAGACCACAATCTAAATAGAAATTCATGTTGTTACATTGACCTAATTCCTTCAAATAAAACTAAATGGAATTTTCGTTCTTCACATTCCTCACTGGCCTCTGACATAGAAGTATAAATAAATAAATACATGTATGTATAAACATATATATGTATGTATAAATAAATAAATAAATAAATATATATATATATATATACATATACACACACACATATATACATACCAATAAATGTTGGTGGACTGATGAATGTAAAACTATGATGTCTTTTGTAAAACTATGATGTCTACATAAAGCCAATTAAGAATGAATAAATTGAAAATTAAGAATAAAATAACTCATTATACATTGACAGCACTTTGCATGGTCTACACAGGTGGAAGCACACTGTCACTGTCTGAAATAAATCTGGGGGCCACATATTGTTATATTAGGTTAAATGTGTATTTTCTATAACAAGTTTCAAAATACACTGGACAGAAACTGAGGGCATCTGACAAATTCCAGAATTCAAGGTAGGTCAGGGGAAAAATAAAATCTGATTCTTCGCTACTACAGTAATCTGCTATTCATTTTCCTTCCCTCTTCATGCATGTTCCAGTCTCACAAATTGCCACTTATATTATGGCCTGTTCCCATATGAGTAAATAACTTCATTTTATTTTATTATGATGAACTAACTGTAGTGAACACACAGTGTATTATACTGCATGAAAATCAATAAATTCAATAAAAGCAATGATTACAGTAATGAATAATATTCCAGAAAACAGCTGCCTCCTCATATAGAAGGGAGAAGAGCCTGAGCTTTTGGTGCAGGGAAAATCTACATTGCAGGAAAGGCAGGGTAACTGGTGGTCAACATAAAACCCCACCACCTGCTGATTCTTTCCTGAACCCAAATATAGTAAATTATATTCCAGCATATCGCACCATATTTTGAAAGGACAATAAAACCAGAATTCTACCGCTTGGAGTTTATTAGCAAAATGAGTGATGAATATTTAAGTCAGCATAATTTCTGTGTGGACAATAACTGACAAGTGTAGAGTTCTGTGTGAAAGTGACTATCACACTTAAATACATGCCATATGTGAATCAAACGGTGGGTATTATTTTCAATGTCACTTCAGTACATCAGAGGTACTGTGAAAAACTGAACAGAGAATGACAAGTCTGTATCATTTTCTTAGATGGCGACAAAATGTATTTATAGAGCAAAACAAATTAGACTGAAATTGAGGGTGTCAATAAGTTCAGTAAAAGAATGTTTTGATATAAAAGTTCTTCATATTTTTCTCAACACCTCTGACAATTGTGCATAGTAGAGTTTTTTTGATTCATATTATGATACCGTATAGTACGGTAGATGGTTATAAATGTTGCAGAGGAACATGTCACCTTGATTTTTATGATCAAGTGTGGCACTGCTCTCTCTTAAATGTTGGTATCCACCTACCAGACTGCATGCCTTCCTAAGCTGGAACCAGTGCAAAAATTCAAGTCCCATTAATTATTCTGACGTTCAGTAGTAGAAAACAAAGTAGATGTAGTTAGCAGTTCATTATATGGAAAGAGAAGCTACTTGCTGCTGGCTGCTAGCAAAACTTACACAATCATAATTATTTTAATTATTTTATTAAAAAGTTTGTACCTTTGAAGATGTCTTTAGCAGATCATCCTTCTTACAAAGGCCTAGCATTTTAAATAACAGTTTGGGTGTTGGGAAGATATTGAATGGTGGTGGGAGAGTGGCACTGCCTTCAAAGTAGCTCATCCATAGTCGTGTTCGTGCAAATTTCCATTCAGTGTCAGAATGTTCCTGTTAAAGAGATAATACAAAAATAATTAAAAAACAAAAGACAAGGTAATGTTTCCTCATATTATTGGAGTAGAAAGAATGATATATACCAGTAATGGAAGTTGGACTGCTGGTTGTCGAGTTTCTCTTTGGAAGAAATATGCAGCCTCATTTATTCTTTGAACCAGGAGTCAACAAATGTTCAAGAAACCTAGCAGCCACCTAAAAGTATTGGGCACCAGAAGAGTGACATGAAGCAAGCTTCATTATCCTTGTTCTTTTAGAAAAAGATAAGGAAATATTTATTTGTATTATTAGAGTCAGAAGTATGACATATACCACTAGAGGAAGTCAGACTGCTGGTTGTTGTGTTTCTCTTTGAAAGAAATTCACATCATCATTCATCCTTTGAACCAGGAGTCGACAATTTTCCAAAAACCTATGAGCCACTTAAAAATGCTAGGCATCAGAGAAGTGACATGAAGCAAGCTACATACTGAAGAACCACCAGGGCTGACATAAGGGGGTTTCAGGGCATGAAGCTGAATGCGGACCCATACCACAAGTGGAAGGATTTGTTTCTGCACTATGACAGGCACGTTCAATCCCAGAAAATAACACATGACAGTTTGGTGGCATCGAGTACTTAGAAAACCCATTAAGAAAGTTCCAGATTAATGCAAGTGCAGAGATCCACTACCAGCTCCATTGTGACAAGTCATTTCATTTCACACACTAATCTGTGCAAATTATTTAAAGGCATGTATTATCAGAAGATGTTTAATGGTTCTTTTTGTGACATGGAAATACTGTAACTTGCAATCAACCTTAGTTATCATTTTCCATACAAATAATAACAGAAGTCACAGGAATATAGTTCCTGTAGCTTTGTTTCAAGCAATTTAGAAGCCATGTATTCTTGGCTTCAAGCTAAATGAAACCTGGAAAGTGGAAATGTAATATCCTCTTAACATAAAAATAGTTAAATTGAAAGAACGTTAAAAAATGTTTTGATCGTGCAATCACAGCAATTTTTTATTTAGCTGAAAATAATTTGGCTTTCAGGTGAATATATAATACCTCATATAAAACAGGTAATGTTAACTTCCTTGGTTTAATCAAACTCGTTCCAAATTTGATCCAATTTTTGAAGATTGTGTTAGTCCATTGATTGACTTTGACAAAAAAACAATAACCACTATCAGCGGCACTTAGTTCAAGATGAATTAATAAGTATCATGGGAAATAAGCTCAAAAAGAAATGAATGATACCAGAAAATGTTAAATACTTTTATTTTTTAATTTTACCTAACAGTAATCCTCACTAAAGCAGCCTGGAGCTACTATCTGTTGTTCTGTGCTTTGTCCATACAACCAATTTGAAAGCTGAAATTAGGGAACATTTCATAATATTTGAAGTATTTGACAACACTACAGGAAAGGGTTTGTTTGAAAAGATAAAGGCTACTTTAGCTGCCTGAAGGGCTTTAACTGTCTTACTGTAGTGGCCAAGGATATGATAGTGGGACATCAACAAGTGAGGGCAAATATTTCATGTGATACCCACAGAAAATTTTGATGATACTTGTGGAAACCGAAATTTGAATTTCGTCTTGGAGATGTTGCAAAGTGTTCAGTTAGAGCAGTTAGCTTTTTTGGAACTTTACAGAAGTCTGTACCTTGCTAGTAGCATCAAAACCTAGTCGCAACATTTAAACAAGTCAGGCAGTGTATATGTAACATAACACTGAGGCGCGTTCGTGTAACCTTTACTGCAGTGGAAAAGCAATTAGTATTACATATTCTGAGTGTGTGTTTGTAGTCTTAGGTATCCAGTATACAAAGCACATGCGCCATATTACATTGTCATCTGTGGCCTGTCCAGCTAACTGCTAACAGTCCCAGTTGCAGTGGCTTTGGCAGAGCAATTGTTCTCAGAACTTTATAAACTACCTTCAATCGATGAATAGTCAGAAGTACTTCCCTTAATTACCATTATTATTAATTGAAAAAATTTTAATAACAATGATATAATCTGTGAATATGCTTCCAAAATAAACAGGATAATTCTACAAAATCACAATTAAATATGTTTTCCTAAACTTTATTTTATTTTTCTTTTACCATTTTTTGTCATGTGCTACAGCATTACTTCTGTATCTGATGTGTATAAATTTTATGTTTCCACCTTAGTCTTCTTTGTCCTTGCATCTCTGTACTGGTCCCACATACCATTTTGCACCAGGTCCCTTAAATATTAACCATGCCACTGAGTGCCAACACACAAAATTTAGTTTCCTGTGATTTGTGTCTCCTGCTTTGAACATTCTAAAAGGAGCATATCAAGAATATAACAGTACACACTTAGAGTGCACGTTAAAAATTAATTAGGGAAAATTCTGACTCATGATACTCTAAAAACTTTGTGATCTATAATAGTAAAGTACTTATTCTGGGCAAAAATTTGACATGTTACATGGTTAATAAACATGAACTATGTTTAACAAGAGAAGCTTCTTAATTTTTATGCCTCATGAAGTATCACCAGGGTTATTAAATCAAAGAGGAGGAGACAGGCATGCATGCAAGAGAGGAGAAATGCATATGAAATTCTGACAGGGCAATGTGAATTCAGAGGACCACCTGGCAGACTTGGGAATAATATCATGTATAATATTAAGATGGACTCTAGGGACATACCTAGTGAGGATATGAACTGGGTCATGTGCCTTAGGACAGGGTCAATTGGTATGGTCTTTGAATGAACTATTAAGTTACAGAAAAGAGAGAAAATTTCTTGACCACCTTAGTGATTCTTAACTTCTCAAGAAAGGCTCACTCCATGGAGTGAGTTTTGATGTACATGGAAAAGCAGAATTCTCAGTACACCTGGAATAGCAAATCCTTCATTACACTGGTGTTCATCATCTTACTTCCTACAGCAGACCCAGCAAAGTACACATGACAAAAATAATTACTTACGCTACTTATTTATTAATTACTTACTTTACTCTGTGTGCTCAGACACACATTGTGGCTGCGTTACAAAAATCAGTTGGTTAAAACATTTAGGGAAAAAATTGCTCTTTAATATGAGCATTATAAAAAATAAATAATTATACTATGGACAAAAACAGAGATTTCCAATCTGCTCCAAGTGTTTAAGGCAATGTGTGAATACTATTGTAAGGTTTCTGGATGTTTCTGGAGTTTCTGTGTGCCAGTTTTTTAATTATATAAGAATATATATAAGTTTTAAATTTGGTCATCCCATTGTGTTTTGTTGCTTACTTCACTTTAATTTTAGGTTTCAGTCAACACACAACATATAATGTCAATTGTGCTTTAATGCATGATTGAAATTATATGTTTTGTGTTGACTGAAAACTAAAATTAAATTAAGTAAATAAGTATAAGTGTACATATCATTTTGGTGGAGACTGCAGTCTCCATTTCAGAGTAGGCCTACTTCAAGTTAGGTGACTACCATTAGGATCTGCTGTGAAGATGGATGCAACAAGCATCTTAAGAATGCTGGTACCTATGTATGAATACATGGCACCAAATCTCTAAAGACTGCAATTTTTATGTTAATATGATTTAATTTCTTCTCACTCATATATTTCACCCCAGTAGATATTTTAACCTGAAGTTTCAGGCTTTTACAGCAGTGTTGCTGAAGATTCATATCTCATCTTTATTTTTTAAATTACATGAATAAACTTTAGTTCAGTCCCAATGCCATAATTAAGCATCTTTTTGTCTGCTTTTTGTTTTTCTGCTTGTAAAATTACTGCAATACTGAGAAGGATAGAAGTCATACTTCAGGTAAAGAATAGGCACCTCTGTCAATATTTAATGTCTTTCATTGTGTCAGTGTATAATTGGCATGTTTATTTATTTATTTATTTCTGTTCATTTGATCCAAGAGAGAGCTACTGCCCACAGGATGTAGAACATGTCATCATCAATATACATAATACAATGTGGTACAATTAGTTTACAATTCAGCCACTGAAGAATCGGCAGCAGTCAAGAGTTGAC
>Ga0209755_10004891_pt1 | contig 15544 bp, 16 predicted proteins | sample TergutCo191P1_FD_187301 | JGI IMG/M metagenome (GOLD analysis project Ga0209755, IMG submission 187301) | Cornitermes sp. P1 segment gut microbial communities from Petit-Saut dam, French Guiana - Co191P1 (SPAdes) (version 2) | ecosystem: Host-associated > Arthropoda: Insects > Digestive system... | reverse complement strand
CATCGTCTATTGAGCCGAAGTTGCCCTGACCGTTAATCAGCGGGTAGCGGAGTGAAAAGTCCTGCGCCATGCGCACTAAAGCGTCATAGAGGGACAAGTCGCCGTGAGGATGGTATTTACCCATTGTATCGCCGACTATGCGTGCGCTCTTTTTTGTAGCAGCTCCCGGTCTTAAACCAAGTTCGTCCATGGCGAAGAGTAGCCGTCTATGTACAGGTTTTAAACCGTCCCGCACATCAGGCAGAGCGCGGCTTACAATTACCGACATGGCATAATTAAGATAATCGGTCTTTACTTCGTCTTCTATTGCAATAGGAATCACTTTCCCTTTCGGGTCGTTTTCCGGGTTGCCGTCTAAGGGTAATTCATCTTTAACTTTCGCCACTCTGTATATCCTTTGTAAAACACACCTTTATTTCAAAAATTTATTTAGAAGGTACGGTAATTTTAATATTAACTTTTTTATTTTACATTTTTTTTTAATTTTAGTCAAAGCCTTTCTCTCTATCTGAGATGATCTGCCCGATTTTAATTAATTTCTCTCTTAATTCATTATTTTTTACAGAAGAATAATCTATCTCTGATTCAGAAACATTAAAAGAAATTTCATTTGACTGCGGATATTCCGGAATTTCTGTTTCATTTAATAATTTATTTTGCAAAACAACAGTTTGTTCTGTATTAGTTTGTAAATTTGGTTTTCCAAGAATAAAAGAAATACTTTTAATTTCCATTTCCGGAAAATTAAAACGAAAATCCTTTAATAAATCTTCTTTTTTTGTTTGAAGAATTTGTTTCCATCCGGGATGATCTGTTTCAACTAACATTATCCCTTTTTCCAATTGTTTAATTCTTGAATGGGATGCTGCTTCGGCGATTCCGCTTTTTGCGGTTATTTCTGTCCATGATTCAAAAATATTTGTGTAACATTGCGCTCTTTTTATAAATTGTTCGTCAAATAGTTTAGAAAGTACATCTCCCGCTTTTTTCATTTTGACAATGTTCCTTGTTTAACATTATAAACCAATGTATCTTCTTTTTGATAGCGTTGATACGGTTCTTCCGGTAAAAATGTATAAAAAGCCTGATCGTAAACTGGCAGTACTGAAAGAAACCTGCGTCTTTTTTCACCGTCCATTTCAAGAAGTACATCATCAAGTAACAGGAGGGGGTTATGCCCTGTCATCGTTGAAAAGCGGTTGGCTTGCGCGGCTCTCAGCAGTAAAGCTAAAAGCCGTCTCTGACCGGTTGATGCTTTTATCGTAAAATCCGTTCCGTTATGTGCAAATGTGTAGCGGTCGCGGTGCGGCCCGCAGAGGGATTGTCCTGCTGCCATGTCACCTGCCCGCCGTTGCTGCAGAAGGGAAATAATATCATTCTCTTTTATACCTTTCCAAGATTGAGTATACTGCACAGTAATTCCAGATATTCCAGATACTTCTTCATAAAGCGTCCCGAAAATACCAGAAAAATCCTGCACAGCTTTTTCTCTTTTTTCAATTAACTTAAATCCGTATAATGCAAATTGAGGGTCTAATGCATCTAAAACAGATTCAATATTTTCTTTTGATTTTTTTTTACTGTAAACAGATTTTGCATAATCCCTTAACAAAGTATTCCGTGATTTCAAAATGCGTTTGTAACGGCGGAGGTCTTCTAAATAGACAGGGTCGTAAAGGCTGAGAGTTTGATCAAAAAACCACCTTCTCCTTTCCGGGGAGCCGTTAATAAATTCCATGTCTTCATGGCAAAAAACAATGCAAGGAGCGATAGAAAGGAGTTCTTTTCTATCTTCTGTATGTTTTCCGTTAATAATAATAGATTTTTTACCTTTTTCAAATTTTATAAGTATTTCATCATTTTCTGATTGGGAAATATTAACTTTAGCGGAAAAATCTTTTTCTCCGTTACGCGCACAAACAGAGTTTGCTAATTCGCTGTCGCGGGTTGTGCGGAAGGACGAAGCATAGGAGCAAAAATAAAGAGCTTCAAGAAAATTTGATTTTCCTTGACCGTTTTCTCCTATTAGAAATACATCTTTTGCTCCTGTAAAAACTTCATTGTCGGAAAGATTTCTAAAAGATACGGTTCGTAAAGACGAAAAAAACATTTACAAATTTTATTACAATTAAAATTGCAACAATTATGATTGATGCAATCAAGATTGCATTGGCATAACAATATGGAAAAAGTCTTTTTTCTCGACAGGTTCAATTGTTATTGCTTTAAACGCGCTGTTAAAAAGAATTCTAATTTCTTCATCAGTAATAATTTTAAAAGGTTCTTCCAAATATCGGTAATTAAGAGCGATAGTTACATTTTCGCCGTCATACTTACATGGAATTTCATCTTCTACTGTTCCAAGTTCGCTTTCTTCAGAAAAAACTGACATTTTCCCAGATGATATTCCTAAATATATTCGATGAGATTTTTTTTCCACCATGAGAGACACACGCCGTAAGGTGTCTAACATTTCATCCCTTCTTACAGAAAGAGAAAATTCTTGGCTTTCAGGAATTACTTTTTTATAATTAGGAAACATTCCTTCTATCAATAATGATGAAAATTGATATGACGCAAAATTAATAAAAATCATTTTATCGCTTATAGAAATACTTACAAGACCTTCATCGCCCGATCTTTTTAAAACGGTATTTAAAATTTTAGGAGGAATAATAACCCCTGGAAAATCATTTATTTTTTCTGCTGATTTTGATATGAAAGCCAATCTTCTTCCGTCTGTGGCTACCATAATTAATTTACCTTCGCTTTTTTCCATGTAAACGCCGTTCATAAAAAAACGTGTTTCATCATCAGAAACTGCAAAAACACTTTGTTGAATCATTTCTCTGAAATCTTTTATAGGCATTTCAAAAAAAGGTTCTGAAGAAGCAGGTAATTCAGGAAATTTATCTGAAGCAATACTTTTTAATTTATATTCAGGTTTTTTTTGAGTTATAGGTTTTACAGTAGCTATATTTGCATTCTGAGAAAATTCTATTTCATCATAAGGAAAAGTAGACAATATACCTAAAAATTTATCTGCATAAACAGTTGTCGCTCCTTCTTGAATTACATTTACCGGCACTTCGGTTAAAAAATTTACTTTTATATCTTTGGCTTTAATAATTAATTTATTATTAACAGCTTCAAGGTAGATATTTGATAATATCAAAATAGCGTTTTTTGAAGATATTATTTCCTGCGCTATAGAAATTTCTTTTAGAAGCGCTTCTTTATTACACGTAAACTTCATTTTCTTACTCCTTATTAATATTAAATTTTATATATTAATAATAACAATAATAATAAGCCGCTGTATATGTGGAAAACATATATAACTTCTTAATTTATATATATTTACAAGTCTAATAATTACTTAATAATTATAAGGCTTTTACCATTTTTTCCACAAGCAAATACTTATCCACAACATAATACCATGTTTTTCATATTTTTGCACTGAATTCTTTTATAGCCCTTATTAGTTTTTCTATATTTGATTCTAAAGAAGGGTCTGTAATAAGCAAATTTTTAATTTTTTCTACCGAGTGCATTACGGTAGTGTGATCTCTTCCTCCAAAGTCTTTTCCTATCTCAGTTGTTGAATATTCTGTCATTTCTTTGCCTATATACATTGCAAGTTGCCGGGCGAAAGCGATATTTTGTGTTCTTTTTTTGCCTTTTAAGTCATTTGGAGTTAGCCCGTAATTTTCTGCAATAACCCTTATAATATTATCCATAATAAAATTCGTATTTCTTGATGCATTAAAGGTATCTCTAAGACGCTGTTGAGCTATTTCCAATGTGATAGGCTTTCCCATCAATTCTGTATATGCAATAAGCACATTTAAAGAAGCTACAAGATCTCTTACATTTGACGAGATATTTTCTCCAATAAAGTTGATTATTTCATCTGATATTTCTATATTTCTGCTTTTTGCTGTCGCTTTTAATATAGCGCATCTTTCTTCGTATCTTGGCGGGGCTAAATCCGCTTTTACGCCTTGTTCAATTCGGGAAATAAGCCTTTCAGAAAATTCTTTTAATTCTGATGGAGGTCTGTCGCAGGTGAAAACTAATTGCTTTTTTGAATTTGCAAGAGCGTTGAAAGTGTGAAAAAGTTCTTCCTGAATACCGTGTTTTTTTTGAAAAAATTGAATATCGTCAATTAATAATACATCTGTGTAGCGGAATTTATTTTTAAAGGCGTTCATTTTTCCTTGCGCTATGCCGTCCAGGTATTCATTAAGAAAATCTTCTGATGTTACAAAAATTACTTTGTTATCGGAGTTCTCGTGTATAAAATTGCCTATCGCCTGCATTAAATGGGTCTTACCTTGACCCGCGCTGCCGAAAATTAAGAATGGGTTGTAGGCTTTTCCCGGGTTTTTGCTTATTGCGATTGCCGCATTTGCCGCGAAATTATTATTTTCTCCGATTATATATCTTTCAAAAGTAAAATCATCCCGCATTTGCGGATGTTTACCTCTTTTTTCTTTTACTGCGGGAGGTTTTACGGCAGGAATATTTTCTTTTTCCGGGCGGACAGGCTCGGTTTCTGTTTTTTGTGTTTTTTCTGCTTGCGTAGGTTTGCAAATTTCTGTTTCTACAGCAATTTCCCTTCCTGAAACGGCTTTTAATTTAACTTTTATTTTATCTAAATAACGGGATTCTATCGTTTTTTGATGAAACGAAGAGGGAACGCCTATAACGAAGCTGTTATTTCCGCCAGCTCGCAGGTATTTCAATTCTGAAAACCAGCCGCTGAATTCCTCCTCCCTTAGGTCATTCTGCAGTTGGACCAAGGTTTCTTTCCAAAAACCTTCATAATCCAAATCAGTCATTTATATTTAAACCTTTTTTATGGTTTTTTCCTCCATTATCATACAAAGTGTATGTTTTTAATCTAATAAAAAGAGGAAGATACTACAAAACCGAAGATGTAAACTTCGTTTGTGCTTAAACTACGTTTGCCGTCTTCAGTTATCTACAAGTTATCCACAATGAATAATTTAAACGGTATTAACTTTTATATAAAATTAGTATAGAATTTTATAACATTCACTTAATACCTGAACAGTGGAATTACGCTAAGTCCTTATGTAGTAACGACTTAGCGTTAACCAGATATCCCTGTTTAAGATATCTTGACCTCTCTCTTTTTTTTACCGCAATCTGACGATTTTTACCCAATTTTATCCACAAGTTATGCACTTTTTAAATTTTATTAGGCTCGGTAGGTAAATATACATGAAAAAGGTTTTTGGTGTCAAGGGAAAAAATTAATATTTTTTATTATTTCATTAAAGAAAGGTATGTTCAATTTTCGCTGTTACCTTTACCCTTCCTTTTAAAAAAGGTATAATAAAATAATGAGCGCAGATAATAATTACTCAGCGAAAAATATTACCGTTTTAAAAGGTTTAGAAGCTGTCCGCACCCGCCCCGGTATGTATATCGGGACAACGGGAATAGACGGGCTTCATCACCTTGTTTTTGAAGTTGTTGATAACTCTGTTGACGAAGCGATGCAGGGTTTTTGTACAAATATCGTGGTGATTCTGGAAGGCAACGATGTGGTTCGTGTCGAGGATAACGGCAGAGGTATCCCTGTTGATATTCATCCTACCGAAAAGGTAAGCGCCCTTGAATTGGTAATGACAAGGCTTCATGCCGGCGGTAAATTCGATAAAAAATCTTATAAGGTTTCAGGCGGTTTGCACGGTGTCGGCGTTTCTGTCGTAAACGCTCTTTCCGAATGGTGCGAAGCGTTTGTTCATATTGACGGAAAAATCCATACTCAACAATATAAAGCAGGAATTTCGCAAGGTCCGGCGAAAGAAATTCCCGCATCAAGTTTGCCTTACCCTTCTACGCCTGACCGCAAAGGGACTGTGATTCGCTGGAAAGCCGATACTTCCATTTTTGAAACTACCATGCATAATTTTGACGCTCTCTCTAACCGTTTGCGCGAGCTTGCATTCCTCAACAAAGGTTTAAAAATAACTATCCGCGACGAAAGGCTTTCCACACCTAAAATTCACGATTTTATGTTTGAAGGCGGTGTGAAAAGTTTTGTAGAGTACTTGAATCAAAATAAAACGGTGTTATATAAAGAGCCTGTTTTTCTTAGCGGCACTCGTGATGACGGCGCGGGCGGCGAAGTGGAAGTAGAAACCGCTATCCAGTACAACGACGGTTTTAATGAGATAATGTTCTCTTTTGTAAACGATATTAACACACGCGAAGGCGGCACTCATCTTGGCGGATTTAAATCCGCGCTTACCCGCACTTTGAATGAATTTCTTAAAAAATCAAAACATTCAAAAAAGTTAGACGAAACTCTTTCCGGTGACGATGTGCGCGAAGGGCTTACTGCAGTTCTTTCTGTCAAAGTGCCTAACCCGCAGTTTGAAGGGCAAACCAAAAGTAAATTGGGCAATTCTGAAGTAAAGGGGATAGTCGAGTCTTTGGTAAATGAGCAATTGGAACTTTATTTTGACAAACACCCCGATGTCATAAATAACATATTAGAAAAATCTGTGTTAGCCGCAAAGGCGCGTATTGCTGCGCGTCAGGCGCGTGATGCGACACGCCGTAAAAACGCGATGGACAGCGCGGGCTTACCCGGTAAACTTGCAGATTGTTCTGAAAAAGACCCTGAAAAGTGCGAGTTATTCATCGTAGAGGGAGACTCTGCGGGAGGCACTGCGAAAGGCGGGCGCGATAGGCGTTATCAGGCGATACTTCCGTTGTGGGGAAAAATGCTCAATGTTGAAAAACAACGTATCGAAAAAGTTATTACCAATGAAAAACTTCAGCCGATTATCGCAAGCATAGGGGCCGGCTGCGGCAATGATTTTGATGTTTCAAAAATACGTTATCATAAAATCATAATCATGGCGGATGCTGATGTTGACGGTTCTCACATCCGCACCTTGCTCTTAACGTTCTTTTACCGTTACATGACACCTCTTATTGAAAAAGGGCATGTTTATCTTGCTATGCCGCCCCTTTACAAGCTTAGTTATGACAGGAAATCTTTTTATGCTTATGATGACGCAGAAAAAGACCGTATCATTTCCGAGTCGGGCAAAGATGCGGAAAAAGTTGTCGTTCAGCGATACAAAGGGTTAGGTGAAATGAACTCCGATCAGTTATGCGACACCACAATGGATGTGAATAAACGAAACATCATTCAAGTGCATCTTGATGACGATGTCGAAGCGGAAAGGATTATTACAACGTTAATGGGTGAAGTTGTAGGACCAAGGCGTGAGTTTATTGAGGAGAACGCTTTGTTAGTGAGTAATTTGGATGTATAAAATTTTTGGAGGAGAATATGTCAAAAAACGTAACTAAATCAAACTTGAAAAAAGAAAGGAAAGAAAAAGCTATTAAAAAAGCCAGAAAAAAGAACATTATAATGATAAGTATTTTAATTTTAATAATAGCGGTGGCTGTTTTTCTTGGTATATTTGCAAGTAACAGGCAAAGCGCGAAGCAAGTAGCGGCAGAAATATACAGCGACGGGAATCAAACAGTTCAATTATTAGCAGACGGTACTTTTAACGCAACCTTAGCGCATAACAAACATATAAGCGGCACTTACACAAAAACAGCAGAGAATGACAGGACAGTTGTTTCTTTTAATATTAACGGAAATATTGAAATCGGATCGATAATTAATAATGCTTTGCACTTTCCAAAGGAGTGGGAAGACGGGCATAGTCACGGGAATGTATTGCAGAAAAGGTAGTTTGTAGATCAAGATTATTATTTTGTTATATTGTTCTCTTTTTTTATCGCTTAAAAATATTCTAATTAAGCTGTAATTGTTTTTCATTTTTATTATTTGCTCATGGTATTATCTTTTTTCGTTTCTATTTTTAAATCAATTTTTGTATAGTCAATGCCGTTTTCAATTAAATTATTAATAATTTTTTTGTTTTAATAAAAATTTTTCACCATATCACTCTATGACACACTGAACCCTTATATTAAAAACATAAATACAATCTAAAGGAGTTTTTATGAACGGTATTACCATTGAAGTTTTAAGAGCAGGGGATATTCAAGAATACTCGGCGTTGATGGTTGAAGTGATGGAAGAATTTAACCGGGTTGATATTAATGATTTTCAATATTGGTTTACAAGTGTTGAAGGAATCTCTTTTAGAAGAGATCGCGACAGAAGCGATGAAAAAATAAAAACCGTTCAGTTTGCGGCAAAATATAACGGAAAAATTATCGGAGCTTTAGAATTTGAATATTACAGCCACATACAATCATTTTTTATTAAAAAAGAATTTCATAACAAGGGAATCGGAAAAATGATGTTTAATAACGCGCTTAATTTTTTCAGAAAAAAAGGAATAATGATTTCTGATGTCAGCGTTTATTCTTCAACTTATGCGACATATTTTTATAAATCATTAGGTTTTGAAGGAGATGATAATTTACTTTATTATTCCAAGAAAATGCGTTTTAAATTAATTGATGTTTTCTTTTTTTTGGGAAAACAATTTAGGAAATTAAATTATTCGCGAAGGAGATTTGTTGATAGGATTAAAATTAAACAAGAACTGGTGGCGGTTTATAACTGAGTGGTGTATTAATTTTTAACATGCTACAATAACTCATGCCAGACAACAAGAAAGAACAGAGCCATCTATGCTGATGTTGTTTTTCTCAGGAACCGGAAATTCAAAATATATCGCGGAATTATTCTGCCGTAAAATTAATACTGCCCCGGTTTCGCAATGCTATTCCATCGAAGAAAATGTTGATTTTGGTAAATTAATTTCTTCTTTTGAAAAGATTGGTTTTTGTTACCCGATTTATGGTTCCAGAGTGCCGAGGATTATGAGAGAATTTGCCGGTAAATATATCGAGTTCTTAAAAAATAAAAAAATTATTATTTTTTGCACTCAATGGATATTCTCAGGTGACGGCGCGAGAGTGTTTACAGATATGTTTGCGCATAACTATGTAAATGTGATTTATGCGGAACATTTTTTAATGCCAAATAACGTAAATAATTTGTCTTTTTTACCGATTGCAGACGAGAAAAAAATTAAAAAATATCTTATGAGAGCTGAATCAAAAATGCAGATTGTTTGTAATAATATCAATAACGGTATTATTAAAAAACGCGGATTTAATATTTTTTCTCGTTTTCTTGGATTGTTTCAAGGTGTTTTTATGCCGGTATGGAAAAAAAAGGCTTTGGATTTAGTCAGGATATATAATGAATGCACTTGCAGCGATGCTTCCGCCATGAAATGCAGTTTGTGCGTTTCAATTTGTCCGATGCGTAACTTTGAAAACCAAAATGGAAAAATTATTACCAAAGGCAATTGTACCATTTGTTATAGATGTATTAATAAATGTCCCAAAAAAGCTATTGCGGTTTTTTTACCGGCAAAACCGAAAGTGCAGTATAGCGGAATAAAGTGATAAAAAGGAAATGAAAAGAAACAACTGTTTTTTAATATTACAACCTCCTCTGCCACAACCTGATCTTAATGATCAGCTGTAATTCCATGTTTTCTCAATAATGAACGCCCTTGTTTATATTCACGCCGAAATGATTTTCCTAAAGTTACCCGATTACCGGATACGGTTTTTAATTCAACAATTGTTCCATCAACAACCGTATCTGCGTGCATATTATAATGTTCATCTTCTGTATCATGTTTCAAACATTCAGGCAGAAAGAAGGCGATGCTTCCGAGTTTGGTTAAGATTCGTATATCTGATATTTCTCTGTATAACTTGGCTCGTTCTTTATAACTCCCGAACAAGCGGCTTTTTGTAACAAATATATTTTCGCTCTGTTGTATCCATTCTTCGTTGGGAAACAATATAGAAGCGAGTTCGTGTGTTGCTTTATATTTTGCCTCATTTTGCTGCATGGTTTATTGTATACTATACAATTGATAAGTAACATGGGTGGATGACAAGAAGAAAAGTGTCTGTGGATTACGCAGATTAAACGGGTTAGGAAGAAGATTTTTTAACCACAAAGAGTACAGAGAGCACGGAGGACTACAATTAAAGTTGTTTGGAGTATTGGTATGGGGCTTGGATTGAGGTGTGAAGGTTGGTATCTATTTATAAAGGGCTTTTTTGTTTATAAATTACATAAATTTTATGATAAAATGTTAATTTTTAAGATATTATTAAAGGAATAATAATTTTGAGTTTTACAATTAAATTAGGAATATTTTGTCTTTAAAAAGTGGAATAATTTGTTGACAAAAGTAAAATATAGTGTATTCTGTCAAAAGAGGGGAAAATAATTATGCACATTGATTTGGCAAAGGAATTAATATCAAAATATGGTTCCTTAATTGTAAAGGTTTTTAATGAGTCTCTAAGAGTATGGTATCAAGTTGCTAGTATTTATGGTTTTAGTCATAGTAAAAGGACGAAGTATAGTTTTATTTGGGATGTTGTAATTCATAAACTTCGTTCTGAATTAGCGGAGGATTCTAGTTTTTATTTTCCAGATTGTTTTGGTACAACATTTTTAGTATATAAACAAACATTTTTAATTCGTGTAAAGAAATTAGGTAAAGATGGTCGTCCTTCCTTTATCGAAACACAACAAGCGGAAAAATTTCAAAACCAACTTGATTTAGGTTTTGGTGATTTAACAAACGTTTATCTTAATTATTCATTAGATATTTTAGATATTTCCATTGATAGTATAAAATTGCAATGTGAAAATGGTAATTCCATTTTATGGAGTTTTCCGCTTGATGATCTTTTAGGTATTATAACATCTGATCTTTTCACTAATAATCAGGCAACGCCGAATAAGCGAATTCGGATAAAAGGTTTTGAAAACAAGGAAAAGGTAAATGGAACAGAGGTATAATAATGAGATATTAAAACTGTTGCGAAAGTCTAAAAATATATCTCAATACGAAATATGTGAACGAATAGGGGTGTCTCAAGGAAATTATTCAAAAATTGAACATGGATTATCTGAACCATCAGATGATTTTGTAGAACGGATATCAATATTTTTCCAAGTCAATCCAGATTTTTTTTTCCAAGATGGAAAGGTCTACGCTCCTTATAATCCTTATCATAGAAGTCGCTCTACTTTACAAGTAGGTGATAGAGACAGAGTAGAAGCTATTGCTAATATTTATCGAATTCATATAACTAAACTGCTTGAAAGGGCTGAAACACCATTTAATATACAATCTATTCCTATTTCTAAAACAGAAACTCCAGAGGCAATTGCTCGACTAACGAGAAGGAATTTTAATCTTCCTAAAGGTCCAATTGATAATTTAACAAAATCATTAGAAGATAATGGTTTATTCTTAATAACTTATGATTTTAAAACTGAAGAATTGGACGGATTTACCATACAAGGTTCAAAAGATATTATACCGTTCATATTTATTAATTCTACTTTTGCAGGAGAGAGAATAAGGTTTACTCTTGCTCATGAACTTGGTCATTTAATTATGCACCAACAATTAGAGACAGAGAAGAATAATGAATTAGAAAAAGAAGCAAATGCATTCGCTTCTGAGTTTCTTATGCCTGCATCAGATATAATGCAAGATTTACGATATATAAATACTGTTAAGTTAAATGTAGATATATTAGTACGATTAAAGATGAAATGGAAAGTATCAATGAATGCTCTGTTAAAACGTGCTGAAGATTTAAACGTATTAACAAAAAATCAATCAAAATATTTGTGGATGCAAATGTCACAGAAAGGATTAAGAAAAAAGGAACCGTATCCAATGCCGCTTGAAAAACCATTGTTACTTGATGAATTGATAGATACATATAAAAATGAATTACAATATTCTTTAAAGGATATGATAGATTTACTTAAAATTACTCAAGATGCATATTTTGAATATTTTAATAATGAGAAACCTAGATTTAGGGTAGTTAAATAAATAATATACTTTGGAGAGGTATAATAAATGCCATTACCTTATGAAATACGAGATCAAATAATTAATTGTATTGGTACTTGCTTTCATTACAAAGATAATGTTGAAGCTTTCTTTAAGTCATGCGGTATTGAAAGAAAACTAGCTTCAAAGTATAAAGATTTACCAAAATTTACATGGGCAAGAAATATATTAAATGATCTTGATGAATTACAAGATGGGGATATATTACAAAGAAAAATTCTAACTGAATTATGTAAATTTAAAAAATTACCGGATCCAAAAGCTGTTAATCCAGATGCTGGCTTGTCAGCATTAAGAAAATTAAAGGAACTAGCGATAGCGAATAATATAGAATTTGAAGAAAAAAAACGAGATACAACAATAAGGAAAATAATAGCAGAAGAAAAAAATAAAATTATTACAGAAAGAGCTCAAAAATTAGAAGAATTAAAAAAAATATTTTACGAAAATTTAAAAACAGAAAACAGAGCTGTTGCAGGGTATTCATTAGAAGATATACTAGAACAACTTTTTCCTCTTTTTGAAATTGACTATAGAAAATCATATAAAACAGATACACAGCAAATTGATGGATGTTTTAAATATGATGGATTTGACTATTTGGTTGAAGCAAAATGGAGAGCAGATCAACCAAATGAAAGTGAAATAGGAGGTTTTGAAAGAAAGGTAGATACAAAACTTGATAGCACAAGAGGCGTATTTTTGTCAATAAATGGGTTCAGAGATGAGGTTATTAGTAAATTTGAAGGAAAAGGAAGTAAAATTTTATTTATGACAGGAGAAGATTTAAATTATTTACTTGATGGAAAAATAGATTTGAAGGAAGCAATAAAAATAAAAATTGATAAAGCAGCACAAGAAGGTAAAGTACTTATTACCATTTCTGATATGATTAAATCAGGGGAAATTATTCGTGCCCAAGCCTAACCCCCAACGCCTTGAACTAACATGGATAGGCAAAGAGAGCAGACCACGCCTTGAACCGCGCATACTCCTCGAAGACCCGACAAAAAGTTACCATGCAAAACACCGTACAAATAAAAACGACATCTTCGACAACCGCCTCATCTTCGGCGATAATCTGCTTGCACTTAAAGCATTGGAACAGGAATACACAGGCAAAGTAAAATGTATTTATATAGACCCTCCGTATAACACTGGAAGCGCATTTGAACATTATGACGATGGAATAGAACACTCAATATGGCTTGGATTAATGCGTGATAGAATTAAATTCTTACCGAAAAAATACTAGCTTGTGTATAAAAGATATGATAAGATATAATTATGGTAGATTACAGTAACATTCAAAATGTTATTTTGATTTCGGAGAACAACCTTTTATATTTTCTTTAAATGCTTCTCTTACTGTTTCAATTACAGTTTCAGTAATTGTTTTTTTTATTTCGAGCATTATATCATGACGTAATTTTTCCAATTCTTTTGCAGGAGAATAAGATTCCACAAATAGTTCATACATTTCAATATTTAATGCCTTGGCAATACGTTCTATAAGGTCAGTAGCAGGAAAATTCCGACCCATTTCAAGCATACCAATATAATGGGATGTAACATTTACTTTTTCGGCAAGCTGAACCTGCGTAAGACCGCATTTTTTACGGTATTCTTTCAAATTCTTAATAAAAATCGTACCTAGTCGTTTCATATTCTATTTATATTCACAATAATTATCTATTTCACTTTCTTGACATACTGCTCAATACACAGTATATTCTATGTAATAATCAGTATTTAGGTAATATTTGCCATAAATTGGTGATTATTGAAGTTATATTAAAAAGGTATAAATGTACAAGCAAATACATGAAGATAATTACAAAAAATGCCTCAAAATTGGATATTTAATAGCTGCAATTTTAACTTTTCTAGGAGGTACTGCTATTTATGCATTTTTTAGAGATATCAATAACATGGCTATTTTTCACTTTATTTCCAAACCACATTTTATAATTTCACTGTATAACCCAATAAAAAATGAGTCAGTATTGTCAAATATGTTAATTTTTAATTTGCCTTATGGATTGTGGTGTTTATCTGGGTTATCTATTATCCGTGCAATTTGGTTACAAAATACTAAATGGGTAATAATATATAGATTTATTTTTATTGTATTAGTTATGTTTTATGTAATCTTAAAACTTCCAAGATTAATACCTGGAACATTCGATATGCTTGACCTTTTATTTATGGGCTTCTTTGCTTTCCTAGAAAGCATAATTTTTAATACGTTCATTAGGAGGAATTTATGATGAACAAAAAAAATCTACCGCATATTATTACGGTAGTATCATTTGTAGTTTTTATTGTTTTAGGGTTGGCTTGCGCAAGCTCGGCAGATGTAAAGAATGCTACATCAATTGACGAGCTTGTACGTCTTGAGGACAAGATTGCATGGCTTAATAATAATGCAGAAAATGGCGGTAATTATATTCTTGAGGTTAAAGCAAATACAACTCTTAGGAGTATGAGTAATTATGCAGTGAATTTTTCTTATAAGGATAAAAGTAACATAACTATAACTCTAAAAGGTATTGGGGGAAGACAAACTATCACAACAACATATCTTGTTGGTGGCTTATTTATGGTAGGTTCAGGCGTTACATTAGTGTTAGACAATGATATATTATTACAAGGTGTACCTTCTGGAAGACCTATTGATAAATTAACGTCAGTAGTGCGTGTTAGTTCTGGTGGAACATTAATAATGAATAATGGTTCAGGTATTGGCGGCAATATGAGTTATACGGATGGAGGTGGAGTGTATGTGTCCACTGGTGGTACTTTTCTTATGAATGGAGGCTTTATCGCTGGTAATGTAGTTTTCCAAGCGCAAGATCAGGTACTTGTTATGTCTACAGATGGAGCAGCCAATGCATTTAGAGAAACACCACGTAGGGGTGGTGGTGTATTTGTAGATGTTGGAGGAACCTTTACTAAAACAGGTGGTACAATTGTTGGTTTTGCAAGTGATCCTGATGGCGGTAATGTAACAAAAAGTTTTAATAATCTTAGTGTAAGTGAAAATAATGGTCATGCAGTATTTGCAGCGTTGGGAAGACCAGGTAGTGGAATTTTTGCAAGTACAGTGACTGGTTCTAAACGTAAAGAAAACACTTCTGGACCTGAATCAAATTTACATATCAGTAGTGATGGTTCTTTCAGCGGATCATGGGATTTTTAGAAATATTAACAAAAAGCAAAACTGTCATTTAACAAACAATAACTGCTACGCCGCCCATTTGGGCGGCTTGGCTTTTGCAAAACTCTGTTCGGGTTTCGCTCTCTGTAGTGTTAAAAGCGATAAATGAATTAAAGCCTGTTATTGGTCTTGAATTAACCGCAACGCCGTTTGTAGAATCCGCAAAAGGGCAAATTATTTTTAAAAACATTATCTATGAATATCCTCTTTCAAGAGCGATGGATGACGGCTTTGTCAAAGTTCCGGCTGTTGTTACGCAAAAGAATTTTAATCCTTCCCAATTCAATGCCGAGCAATTGGAGAGGATAAAACTCGAAGACGGTATACGAGTTCACGAGGAAGTTAAAGTTGAGCTTGAAAC
>Ga0209755_10004890_pt1 | contig 15546 bp, 8 predicted proteins | sample TergutCo191P1_FD_187301 | JGI IMG/M metagenome (GOLD analysis project Ga0209755, IMG submission 187301) | Cornitermes sp. P1 segment gut microbial communities from Petit-Saut dam, French Guiana - Co191P1 (SPAdes) (version 2) | ecosystem: Host-associated > Arthropoda: Insects > Digestive system >... | reverse complement strand
TCTTAGGTGTGTGTGTGTGTGTGTGTGTGTGTGTGTGTGTGTGTGTGCATTCGTGCTCCTTGAACAAAGTCACATAAAGTACTTTTACGAAATTTGATATAGCGATAAGGCGTTTGGGAGCCATACTAAAACCGCCCATCAATTTAATTTATGATTGATTCAGCGACGCTTTTAGTATTCAGGCTTTGTAGTGGGATGGAGTTTTTTTACTGCCTACAATTAGCAGAGCACGGCGGACGCACGAATGTGACCTGACAGCAACACTAGCACTACTTAATACAGCTGTAAAACATTTGGTAACAAATACTTCGAACAATACACAACTTTTGTTGCGTGCTTTTGTAAAACAAGCGTAAACTCGGCGATCCAGTGAAATATTATATAAAGCAGAATCCAGTGAAAATGTGTTCTTCCTCAAAAGAAAAATATTAACAGCTCTATTAATGTTGGTTTTAAACTGCTAATGCCTCCACCGCAGCCAGTACCACAGATTCACATTTCAAAAAATTATATTCACGTAGGATTCGAACTTCCAGGCCCAACGAACCACACATGAACGCAGCACGCTAACCCATTAAGATGATATAACACCATACAAATATCAAATTAACAATAGAAACTCCACGTTCGTGCTTGCTTGAACACTGTTCGAAAACTAGTGACATGTTGATTGAAAGACATCCTTTATAAATATTAATGACCTTAATCTTCCTAAAAGTAGTATCACCGACGTTTTTCTGGCGAATTCTGTGCGCGAAAATTACCGAACGCAGACTAGTTACTAGTTTACTCAGAGAAAGAAAACATTCTTTTCACTTTTGCTGCAAGTTATACGGCTCGAAGTGACATGTAAAGTGCTAAAGGATGGCAAAAGTACAAAAGTACTTCAGTGAAAGGTTTAAGATCTCAAATATCAAACAAGCATATTTTTAATTAAAATGGATTGAAATCATGAGAGAACTGTCAGGATTAACAAAACAGGTGAATGTACGTTAAAAACACAAACAGAAGGAACACTGTCGAGGCGTTTGGCGCGCGTAATTACAGTGGTGCAGTACTTGTCTGAGTAATTTCCAGCATCTCGCGGAACAAATGCTAGGCTCAACGAACGAGACAAAGGTAATTTTGGAGGGTTAGCAAAATTCGATGCTAAAAAGCGAATGTATGCGCAACAGATCACGGCCGAAGAAATCCATGATAATTGTCTTGGTCATCAACGGTACCAATCCACACCAAACACAACACTCTCACCTTTACATGCCCAGTTTTATTTTATTCAATCCCGCTACAAGTTTCGGTGAGTCACGTGTAGAGGGATGGAACAAACCTGAACGTCTAAAGGTGAGAGTATTGTGTTTTGTGTGGATTGGTACTGTTGATGATCGGTTTACACAACGTGATGACGATGCCCAAAATTACCTTGTTCCTCGTACCGAAAACAAACCAATGCGAATGAACGCGTTCCAAGTAAATACACGCAGAAAGTGAAAGTGGAAAAATACTTTTCAGTTATTCATGAATGTAAGTACACCCGACCTGCGTCACCAGGAACTTGTGCTCGGTATGTTGTAGTGAATACTGAAAAAGAGATGGTGACGGAGAATGTCATCGCTTTAAACCGGTTCGCGACCAAAACGGGAGAGGGCGTAAATATTTTCTCTTGGTTGCAGTATATAGGTTTGGCCTTGACATCAGCAACTGCGTAAGCCAAGGATACGATAATCGGGAAAATATGAAGAACAAATATTACGGAAAAACGCGCCCTAATTAAGAGCACATTCTATGACACTAGGTGGGAAGGGCGAGTGGAGAGTGTAAAAGCAATCGGTTACCAGACAAGTAGTATCACGAATACGCGACTTGAAGACGAAATTTCCGATGACTTGAAAGAGAAAACGGAAGCTCAGTTCCGACTAAATTACGAACTCCAAAATTTTTAATTTTTCGTAGTAACAGCGTAGCGTACACTGCAAGCATGGCAATTCAATCCAGCGAAATGCAAGATGATGTGTACCTCAACCAAATCAAAGGAATCGTCTACGTGTCTACGAAATACAGAGAAACATGATTTACGTTTACCAAGACTGCAGGGTTAGAAACAACCTCCGCAATGGAAGCTGAACCAAAATTCAGAGAAAAATTTGAGAAACGGGAGGAAAAGACGAAAATGTAATAAAGAATTCATCCGGGGAAGATTTTGAGACAATACTTTCTAGTCACCGAAGAACAAGCTCTCATGACGCTTCCACACGATTTAAACAAGCGGATAAGCACGTCGATAAATTCAGTTTTCTGTGCGATCTCGAGACCCTCACAGGGTTGAAAGAAGACGGCTTGAAACGGAACGGCATGAATCTGCACATTGCCATGTCTGGTGGACAGCCTTAAGAAATTAATGGTATGGAGTTGTTCCTCCGAACTTAAGGTTTTATTGGAAATCGTTCCTGAAGACACCGGAACAAAATTCCAAGTCCTTTCGTTTCTAAATATTAGAAGATTCCTGCTCGCACACAGGAATAGCTTACAAGACTGTCCGTTTGTGTAACGACAGGAGAGCTCAGTTTTTTAAAACGAAATCATTTAGAACTATCTGACGATAACAATGTCGCAGGAGGGGGCGGGTAGATTAGCTCTTTTGTCCATCGAGAAAGAAGCAACGTCCAACATCTAATGCACTGACCTCATCGCAGACTCTGCAGCAAGGAAACAAGAAGGTGATTTCGTGTTGACATAGTTATCAAGATGAGTTAACACGAACGGCACTACATTCCTCCGAAACGGCCGAATCTGTTAATCCCGCTATGCAGCGTAAACATCCCAGACGAACAAACTCCTCAAAAGAAACATTTCATTCTTTAACACATATGCCATTCAGTGTAATCACTTGACATTTAATGTACAGTTTATGGAAAAGCTTTTTTTTTTAAATAAAGGGGCTCCAAAAGACTGCTTCACGTCGCAGGCATCTGAGGACAGCTTTGCAAGCAACACAGTTTACAGAGCTTTTAGACAGTCAACAAGAACAACAGAGTTCGGCTCTACAAGTTGAACAGACACAACAGCTTCATTGGAAGTTAAGATACTAATCAGACTCAAATTCCAGACCTATTCGAAGTAGATCATGTGTACTCTTTAATCTAGTCCTCGCCGATTGCGTTCTCAGCACGAGAGTTTTCACATTTGTCGTTCACCTCACACGGCCTAACTAACAATGTTTTAGACTTCGGACACGTCGAAACACCCGAGTACACGAGAGAAGACATAAGAGATCCAAAAGAATGATTTAAGGTGCGTTCGCGTCCTTTGGAAGCGCCTTTTGATATCGTTCTGTTAATCCACCACTCTGAACACACGAAACAAATCGAGTACCTAAAATTTGTCAACATAATCCAGTTTTGGTTAAAATGGGCAATAACGGACACTTTACATGAAGCGCTACATGAACTTTTGTAAACATATGGTGCTACGTCGTGAATAACTCCGTGAAAACTTACCGGACAGAAAAATGTTTCCAACAAAAGCAGCCGACATAATGAAACCCAGTACAGTGCACTTTTTAAAGGCTTGCTGTCGAGATAATTATATAAAAGAGTTTTTAAAGCACATGTGGTAATACAGAGAATGAACAAGAACTGTTGGGCTATGCGTACATTTTCTAACTTGTTCTTTTTTAAGTCACAAAACCTTTGGAATGAATTTTAAATTTAAAGCCACAACTCTACTGTTGCCCATAATTAAGATGCTTCGACAAAAATACGATTGTTCTGGATTAACCACGGTCGGACACACACGCACACACACAGAGATTTTACTGAAGTATAATTTAGTTAACACACGCAATTACTTGCACAATATAAATTTAAGTTATTACGTTTTATCTGGGTCATCCCGTTGGGGCAGAATGTAGACAAGTTAGTGAGCGGGTAGTTCACTCGACACAACTTTTTTACAAGGTTAACTGGCCAGTATTTCGACCTTCTATAGAAGTCATTCAGATCAGACGTAATAAAATTCAAGTACACAGGAAATATTCAATTATTAATTCAATTAACAGAAACATACAGCAACCTTATTTAAAAAAAAAAAAAGGTCTGACTACTGAAATACCCTCTGATTCTTCTGTCATTAAATTTTTCGAGTGATTAATAATCTAGTTACAGATCCATACTCTCTAACAGCACACACAAATGTTCCACAAAAATTACTGTAGATATATCAAACCAACTCTGAACAAAATCGGTCAGTGTCCGCGCTGTTACCAGCGGACTGGACATAACGAACTAACAACGAACCTAAAATAGGATACTCCTTGGACTAGTGCCCCTCTTAAAAAGCTCAGCTAATTAAGAAACCCCCGTCTTCAAGGCAGGCTAAAGAAGGTCCATTAAAGTATATGCATTTAATGACATACGATCACAGCACACAAAGAGTATGTCCTGTATTTATATATTAATTTCTGATATATCTCAGTCCCAGGATCATCATAAGAGAAAACACGATTAATTCACACTTTAGGGAAGAACAGTGCGTGTTTATTACGTAACAACACATTTGTTACGACTATTACTTATTAAAAACATCTGTATTTTACCTCTAATCCCAAACAAATTACGTTCCCGCCAATGGTCCAACGAGCGAAACACGTCGGAAATTATGTCAGTGCAGGATATGCGACTTGTATACTATAACAGTATGTTACTGAACACAGCTGCATCAATAGTATACAGTACACAATGAATACATTTAAGTTCATGAACGTGTCCATTGTCGGCAAACAAATAATGATAAAAAATTGCATGCAATGAAATATTTATCAAATTAACATTTACATCGTTCGACTGATATATATTATATAAGCTTGCAACGAAATACAGAATATGGATCCGAGATAGCTCAGTCGGTTAGTGACTAGACTTTGGTTTGGCGACCAGGGAAATGCGACTCGATTTGCGGCACAAGAGTCTTTCTCTTCTCCAAATCTCTGGGGCCTATGCAGCGTCGATTCAATCGGTATAACTGACCCTCTTCCCAGGTATGAGTGGTTGCGGCGTGAAACCGCAACGCCCAGATTAAATTGGTGAGCTGTCCATCTGCTTCCCCTTATGCCTTCACTGCGTGGCGCTTAAATAACCACGGTGACAGCTTCCTAGACTAAAACAGCAACACAATAACAGTACGTAAAGTTGAGTTTTAATTACTCTGCAAGGATAGGTGACGACACTTGTCCCTGTGCTTAATTATGCACCACGCCACAGGGTATTATAAATTTCAACAAACAACTGAAAGGGAACTTCGTAACGACATCCACGCAATCAAAGTCCAGAGATGGAGATTACCTCGATCTAATGGACGTAACAGAATAAAGTTTCGGAATACTACTTTCATCTGATGGTGTAAAGCCCGTGCATATGAAATATACCCCAAAAATGCGCAAAGTAATACCGTTGTACGGATACAACCCCTACCACACGCCTTTAAAGAATCAACACGTACTTAAAGACACTTAAATAATGGAATGGACATGAAGCACACATTGTGCGCAGAAGTGTGATCGAAAACCCTGTTCCCTTCAACCACTTCGATCCGACGCAAGCACATCCTTCTGTGTTGTGACCGACAGATACCTCGCACGTGTCGTCACTGTTCGGTTACGTACACAACATTGTGACACTTAGAAAACTCTTTCACAATAAGCACCCACCCTTCTCTTCAGTAAAATGCATATTCAGACCTAATGCTGTAAAACTGAACTCCATGACTGAACGCACGCATTCTATCATAACAAATGGTCATATCAAAAATAAAAAATTAAAACAGTACTTTTGTGAAGACATTCATTTTAAGGGTTAAAGCAGGTGGCACATACACTAACCACTAAGCTTCAACAGAGGGTTAAAACACGTGACGTACACTTACCAATGTGCTTCAAAGGAATAAAGCGGGTAACACATGCGTTAACCACTGTACTCTAGAGGGATCAAAAAGGTGGCACATACGCTAACCACCAAGCTTCAATAAAGGGATAAAGCACGTGAAGCACATACTAACCAATAAACTACAACCAAACAATAAAAGTCCTTAGATCTCCATGTAAAAGTCCAGATAATTTTCCCCGATTCTGACCGAAATTGAAGTTTCTCGACAGTATCAATGTCACGGATATCCGTCCAGTAGGAGCTGTGCTGTTACATCGAGACAAGGCTAATAAGCGCTTCTCGCGACTACGCGAACGAGCCTAAAAATAAAACTTGTCCTGACCTACAGGCTACGGTCCGATCTATTTGTACAGAAATAAGGCATTAAGTCTGCTGGAAGAAAGTGTACAGAAATGGCTGTGGAAACGACGGAAACAGCTTGCTACTTAGTGCCTGCGGTTTACAAAGATTTTATCTGCTGCTACTAGTAATTCCCAAATATAACACGTCTTGGTTTTATCTGACAAACCGTTTATTGCGCTACTACTGGCGGCATGCCGCTGATACGCCACGCCAGTCGCATTCGCTAGTTGTCCACTAAGATTTTAACACATGTGACACCTAATATGTATCTGAACCGCTCTGAAAACTGGGGCAGAACCCGCACTTTCAGAACTAGCAAAAGTACTTGTTCGCTCAGGGTTTTTATTACAATAAATTGTACTGAAATGATCAAAGGTCCATCACTCAAAGCGACCGTTCAATCTAGAGTGTACAGTCACCTACCGCTCTAAAACTGAAATCGCGGGTGCTAATCCCGCTAAGAGCAGGGAAATAAGTTCTCGTTCTTTCTTTGTGTTGTCTTTTATAGGTCTCTGCCTATAAAGAACAAGAATCCAAATCCGATCCCACGCCCGCAACGTCGGAGAGCCAGAAAATGGGAGACCCTAGGCCGTATTAGTGTACAGAAACAAATTTTGGCTTTTAATCTCGGAGTACGGAGATCTCTTTTCTTTGAGGTCTCTAGTGGGTCCACTGTCCACTCCCCCAGATTACAGACGAACATGGAGTTTTGGAATGATAACTGATAGCGAAAAAACCGTGTTCGCAAAGAATCTGTCCCTCTTCCATTGTTTCCACCACAAACCTCACATGGACTGCCCTGGTACAGAACCTGGGCTTCCGCGAGGGCAGGTCAGCGACTAACTGCCAACTGCCCATACAGATAGGCAAATCCGACAAAAATAATAAAATTGCTTAACGCGAGATATAGAATCCTCACAGACGTGACTATGAAGATGGTATAATGTCGCCCGGGTTGCGATGCCGTGTAGTTCGCACTGTGACACACCTGTTTGCGATTTTGTTAAGGAAAACTGAATTTGAAAACCTCAATCAGAACAACGTTACACAGAGAAGATTCAGCACAAATTACTACTTACGTTCACCGACTTTCAACGGTATATGATCGAAAACAGTAACTGCAAGTTCAACTGCAGATAGCACCGAACTACACCGCTTCACAACCCAAAATACCGAAATCTTCAACCTGCTTATTAATACGATCATCTTACGCAAATATGTTGCCGCTGAAAAATCTACGAGATGCAAGTACTTTGTTCGGTTTTTTTTTTTCGAAATGAGCTATCCTGAAATAAATACATAAATAAGTAAATAAATAAAGCGCGGACTTAAGGTTATTTAGTAAATAACCTCAGTGAAAATATTACTAAAAGCTACAGTTTTTCGTCCGGACTCTTCTTAAAACGTAATATATCCTACCGAAATTATTTAAAAACTGTTTTCTATAACACTCTTTTGTATTTTAAGCTCGGAACTTCAAACTAATATAAACTTCGGAATTTGACGTGAAATTTTGCGAATCGTAAAAAACAATGATTCATTCTATTATATAAATTCTACATAACAAAGAATATAAAATCACTCATATTTTCTACTATTACTGATGTGTACAGTAGTAATAACTTCACGCTTTAAAGCAAACGATGCAACAGCGGCATTATAAACACACTACATGATCGCCTAGCAAACAGAACAGAAACGGAGAACCAGAGAAAAACGCGCGATTGATGTGATAATATAATATCCCTGTATTACACTCGGGTCTTGATGACATTAAACAAAATAAACTCAAGACAATTAGGCTCGAAGGGATAATACCGACAAATCGTGATGGACAATTTCGTACTGATAACCGAATGTCGACCTACAGCACACAGCCAATATGATGCACTTCTCGACTCATACAAATACTTCAAGAGAAAAATACCTGACACTCATGCAAATTAATAGCGCTAATTTACTCAACAGAGGATAACTAACGGCTGCCGTCTTCCAATCCTACTCACTCAGACCGAGACGACAGAAGATTGCACCAGAGCCGATGTGCGTCATAACATTCTTTTCAAAACCAAGGGATGCTAAGAAATTTCCCCATGAACCAAAGTTTCCCAACAGAACATTCTATGTAGGATATAAGAGTGAGACCTGAGATTCTGCTGACGGTAAACACTGCTGCCTTCTGGTACGTGACGCCATGTAATCTGATAGAAGTGTACCGATGTTTCAGAGAATACTGCGTCCTCCTTCAATGGAGTGGCTTTACTCTGACGCAATAGGATCCTCTGAAATAATGATAAACTACCAGACTGCAGGGCGTCACTGACCAGACGACAGGAATCTTAATTCTATGCGAAGATCATGTAACCCAGTTTCATCATATCTAATGACTATTTCCACAGTCCTAGCATGCTTCATCATTACCTAATTCTATCACATGAGGATGACGCCATCCGGTGTTAAAACAGCCACCACACTAAACGATTTCACTACTTTAAGAAACTCGGGAACATGCCATTTTGTAGCATGCACCTGTTACATCTATCAGACAGCACATATGAAACGTATGCCTTAAAACTCAACTTCTTACAAGAAGCAGCAGTCCTCCTACACCAACTACAAGTATTAAAGCACACGAAAAAAAAAATGATAGGGGATTCAATCATGGCTCCACCCCTAACTTGATGATTTCAGCTGTCTGTAATGTTTTACATAAATGGACTTGATGCATACCTGACAGTTTCACCCATTCCAGGTACATTTATAAGAACAAGGCACAATCAAAATCTCCGAGGAATAGAATGTTGTCTGGTAGGACGTAAGCCTACCCAAAATATATGGTATCATAACGTACGAGTGTAGAATAAAATCTCCACGCCCATGAAAATCTCATATGTTACACACAGCCGACGGTAAAGGTCAAGTTCACCCTATATCCCGCCATTAAAGCACAGAGGGCAAGCAGAGGTATAACTCTACCCCTTCTCTCACCTCGGAAGACGGAAGGTGATTGGATAACGCCACTCCCCGGCCGCTTTAACTCCGGGAATGACTCGGTACAGATCGTATAGGAAGCTTGGTGGGTCCCGGAGCCAGTCTGAGCGGATGCGGAAAATCTCTCCCCTACCGGGATTTGATCACCAGACCGTCCAGTCCGTAGCCAGTCGCTATACCGACTGCGCTATCCCGGCTCATAAGGAATGTAAAACAGGAAGGGAGACATTTGGAAAAATATGTGCATAATTCATATAAACCCTTACACTAACGCTTTTAACATGATGTTAAAAGTTATATTTACTTCCTCCAGAGTCAGCGGTTAAGTGAACCATCGTCACTTCTATTTTATCAAATGGTTCTTAAATTACATGAAAAAGTTTCCCTACTAGTTTCTCTCAAGAATTCAATTCTGTACTTTCCTTCACTGATGAACTCATTATACCCTACCACGGCACCCTCATCTGCAAACGAAATAGCTTCTTTCTTTTACAACTTAACCATTCCTTATCACTTTTCATTCTGTCGCCTGCTAGCTACTCGGTAGCATGAGACTTCTTAGGCGCCTGGTAATTTTAGCTGATTTATTGATATCACTTTTTTTTTAACAATCACACTGGCGCTGCTGACCATCTCCGCTAACAACCACACTCCTCAAAATCTTCTCCTCTGCACTTGTAACCCTCACCCTCCAGGGCGACACCTACAACACCTTCCCTCTGGTGACCGGTCGGACAATGAATGGGTTTTATTTTCGTTGGCTGACCAATTTAAAATTCTCAGAAAATAAGCTTAAATTTCTATGGGAGAAAAACGCCCACAACATAACCAAAAGTCGCTAATTTCTTCACCGAAATAAAACCATAAATTCTGTCAACACAATGCCGAACAGAATTTCCAAACGTCGAGTCCTGGCACAGCTTTGCAGTTGTCCACCTCTGGAGGGACATGGGTAAAAGCGACAGGGCTGAAGGGCTGGAATCCCTTCACACAGTGGGTGGTTCAGTAGGCTACGGATGTACAACTACAGTCCCAGTCTCACTCCTACCAGCTGCCATTTGAGTAAAAACAAAAAGAATCATTCTGGTATGCAGCAATATAAAACTCCAATTATCCATTGTTCCTGCATGCAAACTACCATAAACGATGCCACGGATCAAAATTAACATTCATCACACAATCATGCATAAATTCACAGGTGGGGAAAGGGGGTTTCCAACAGTGCACCTGTGTAGTAAAATCATATCAGAAGCTTTTGTACTGAGGATAGAGAAGGAATGAGGCACCATGATCTCAGAAACAAGAACTTCCTGCATGCAGTTTGTTCCTCAGTAACTGGAATAACTTTAGAAATAACAATACTCAAATTAGAAAAGCACTTACAGTTTACTAATGTAATTAAAAAATAATACCTGGAATGAGGACATAAAACACATCCAAACCATCTACCACAATATTTGCCTTTAGCTGAGGCTAGTGTGCATACTAACAGGATACAGGGGCATGTCTTTTAGATGTTCTAAAGGTCTGTAGCACAAAACAGGCAAGTGAGAGAAACTGACAGACAGAAATTACACTTTTGAACTCAATGTGCAGATCTTTCTTATCAACATCTTGTCTTTCTTTTATCACTGCAACATTGTGATAAACCTTACTATTTGGAGTTATGTGGTTCTGCTTCAATGTTCACGTAAGAAACATATAAGCTTCCTTATTCTTACATTTGTGAAAGCAAACAATAATAATTTTTGCAGAATTTATCTTGTTGTGGTATATCATATTAAAACTTGATATAAGCATTGTCATCAACAACAACAAATTTTATTAGTCCCATTAACACATGCTGCATGTTTAGGTCATACTGACAATCCTCAGGCCTGAGGATGGAAGTATGATATGATATACCACAACAGGATGAATTCTACAAAAATTCTTACAGATGGTCAAGCGCGCATCATCATGCCTGAGGATGGTCAGTATGACTGAAACATTTAGCATGTGTTGACAGGACTAATAAAGTATGTTGTGGTTGATGGCAATGCACTCATCCATTTTTAATACAACATACCACAATGAGATAAATTCTACAGACATTATTACAGCTGGTCAAGCGCATATCATCATGCCTAAGAATGGTCAGTATGACCACAATATGTATGTGTTGACGGGATTGATAGAATGTGTTATGGTTGACAGCAATGCGTATATCAATTTTTAACACAAACAACAGTGTCCCATAGGATGTGACAACGTTTAGTCTGGTACAAATTCAACATTTCAAAGGAACTTGCTGCTTCCATTTTTCAGGATAGAAATCTAACCTGCTGATGGATGTTCTTATTCGATGTCAATAAATATCTATATTACATGGCACCACATCCCAGAAAATTGTACTATCAAGTCTCAGAAACAAAAAACTTTAAAAATATTATCTAATAAATATTCAGTTACTACACAAACGAAATACCCAAAATTCAACAAAGTAAACACCAGATTGTAGATGTCTCTGAGGGCCTCATCAAACCCTATCAGAACAATCGAGTGAGTGACACTTTTCTATCCATCACCCAAGAACATCCTACAATGTTCAGGTGGTGATTAACTAGAGATTAACGCCAACATCTTGTAGGTGTATCTGAAGGAAAATGGTACCTCCACCTTCAGGGTCAAAGTGATTATGCTGACAATGCAGCCATCTTATTAAGCAGTATAATGGAGAAGATGTTTACTTATAAATCAGCAAATGAAGGGGACAAATAGCCCTGTACTACAGACCAATAGGATCAATTGAGCATAATTCACAAGAACTGACTCTTCACTTACACACAACAATAAATACTGGTCATACCGGTCTCCGAAAAATGCAGGAAGTGAAGAGCAAGATTGCAGTGTGAGAAACTCCTAAATATTGGTATCCACCTACTGTAGACTCCAATTCCTCCACCATGCCTACCCAGCATCTACCCAGAGTACCATATTCCAAACACTCACTGACACAAAAACATGAAACTTACATCCTATGATATGTCCTTTGAACAATTAATATCAGTGCCAATGTACATATAACACAATTTGGACAAAATTATAGAAACTATGGTCCTGCATGCAACACACCATATTTACCTGAATAAAAGACAATTCTGCATTCAATATGACCCCCCATTCAAAACCTTCAATTTTCTGAAAAATCTCTAAAGAGAACACTTTCAACTTTGTGAGTGATTGCATAATGATACCCCCTCCCATCACCCCACTTTTCAGGTAAATTAGGAAATCATCTTGTGCAAAATCTAAATTTCCTTACTTTCATCAGTTTGAGGAGCTGAAAGAATGGCACTGTGTTTTTTCTTCACCTCTTCCACATTTGCTTGTATTTTATCTATCATCTCGCGGATTTCCTCCACCTGAAACACATAAACACTTCTTAAATACTCACACAGAATGGACAATGGTGTAATATGTTTTTTCCCTATTCTTTGCAAGTTGCTTATAAAAACACATGTGGGCAATGATAACTGCCCACATGTGTTTATCTTTCCTCTTGCATGAGTCACCTCCAAAGCCACTAAAAAATGTGGACAAAACAGAACAGAGTACTGCAGTGAACCTTACACTTCAACCATTTTTGATGTTTCATGCAGTGCCTTTGCTTATACACTCAGCAGCCCCACACTTTGAAAACAGTTCGGTACCCAGCTGATGGAGATGTCAGCAGAGTCACCTGGTTTCTGAAAATGATGACCAAGGTGCCTAAATCTTAATGTGGCTGATGTTTCACAGTCACAAAGAATGGGCAACAGTTTCCAATGCCTGTTGGCTCCAGCTCTTTCAGCAGAGGGTATGTTAAGAAAGCCCTTAGCCTGCCTTTGTCCACAAGTAGACTGCCAGTGCTCCTCGTGTTCCCTACTTGTTCAGTCCCTGATTACTCCCCCGGCAACCTTTGTGGATATGCCCACGGCAGGCTCAGGTCCTACCAGTTTACACGAGAAGTAATGCCTAGCTAATTGGTCAGCTACTTCATTTCCATCAATCCCTATGTTTCTTGGCACCCATGCCAATCATATTCTGTTATGTTCTGCCAGTTCTACCAGAGACTGATGGCAATTCCAAACCAATTTAGAATGTAGCTGGAAACTGTTAAGGACCTTGATGGCCACTTAACAAAACATTTGGATGAAATTCAGTACTGTGGATTTACATAAAATTTTACCGCAAAAGTAACTGTGTCATAATACAATTATAAAGCTTCAAGACTCTTGTTATACAGTACAATACACTGATACAGGAACCTCAACATCAATGAACATAGTGTCATGTCATGACTTGGATCTTCATCAGTACAGCTACTAGTACCTTAAATTTTACATAGTCAATTATAACATCTAGTAAACATCTTAAAAACAGCTCACTCTTTAGAAATCTAGCATCACACATAAACACACTAATTACCTTTCTTTAAGGTAGTGTGTTACTACATACAACAGAATGGTGCAATCGGTCAACACGACACTATATTCACTAAGAATGAGACTACACACTTTGATAAAAAAAGATTAGGCATCATCAGGCCTAATTACAAGAGTACACGAGGGAGTGTATTTTACAAATTTGCTTCAGTTTCCAATCTCAGCTTTTACACATTAAAATATGCATATATTGTAAAAGATATACAATGCCTGAAATGTATAATTTGAAGTTTACAAAATGTTAAAAATGTTAAACATAACAGTATGATACAGACAATTAGACACAAAATTACGGAATTTTATATCTAACTGCCTATGTCATTTGGAAATCTTACATCTAACTGCCTAGGTCATACTATTCCATTTGATGTTCTTTACGTTTTAGAACGCCAAAATACCATTTCAGACATTCTTGAAGAAAAATTTCCTGGCAGATGGATTGCCTATGGTATACCAATCTCTGGCCCCCACAATCCCCTGATATCACATCCCTGGACTTCTTCCTGTCACGATATGTGAAGGATTATATTTATGGAAAATCTGTGGATGTCACAGCAATCCTTCACACAAGGAAAATCAAAGAAATACCAAGTATGGCAGAATGCTAACCCATTAACAGACAGAACTGAGCTATCACCCTGATGTGAATAAGGCCACTAGGGGTTCCCACGTTGAGATGGAATAAGGCATGCAAAACTTAAGGAACATCTGCAAATTACTGCATCTACCTATCTCTATTGGTTAACAGGTAACAAATTTTTAAAACAGACACAGGTTTTGTGGGCATCCCATACATGCCAAACTGAGAATAATGACAGTGTCCTTAAGGTACATTTCAAGGATCTGACTTCCAGACAGAAGAGTTGAGAAAACAATAAGCAAACTTACTTACAAAACCTAAAATGCCAGACAAGATTTAATGTCTGAAATGACGTGTTGCTCAATCAGTTATCTGAGTACTAACTGAGCCTATGGACTTCATGCATTTTATGTAGTAGTACTGTTTGCAGTACTACATCCATGCTCAATGCAGTATGAGGTGCAAACTGGCTGAGTGAATAGTACTTCTGTATATTTAGAAGACCTCACAATCAAATCTCCAGCCACAAGCTGGCTATCATATCTGAGATTTTTCATTGTTTACTGTCTTCCTCAGTTCCTGCAGGCAAATGTCAGGATAGTACCTCAAACTAGGCCACGACTGTTTCCTGTGACACCCTTTCCAATTCATTATCTACCAGTCATCCTAACATTCAATGCTATACATCTCATCTAGTGGCAGCATTATTAAACAAACCATAAACAAACATGAGACCTGCGCTCTTCTAGTGTATTACACAGCATGTAGTGGAAATCACGCATAAACAAACACGATACACCTGTAATATTTGAGGTTTTCACAGCAGAAACACTGAGATCACAGTCCTTGAGATATAACATACTATGGTTTGGCAAGTGACACAAAAGTTTCAGAGGAACCTAATGCCTCCATAAGGTTCTATAACGAAGATGGAGGCAGCATGTACCTCCAAAACATAACAGCTCATACCCGAAACCACATAACATCTCAACAGACTGTGACCTTACCAAGAAACTTGTTCCACTTTGAATCATTCTGATAGGTAAAACTGCAATTTAACACTTTAAGAAATTAAACTACATACAGACTCCTTTCCTCACAGAAAACACAATCTTTGACCATTAGAAAGACCACCCAGTTAATGTTGTACAGGGAAAAATACCAGCATTTATTGCAGGAAATGTACTGTAAATATAAATACAGTCTGTGGGGAAAACAGGGGTTTTTTTTT
>Ga0209755_10004889_pt1 | contig 15550 bp, 10 predicted proteins | sample TergutCo191P1_FD_187301 | JGI IMG/M metagenome (GOLD analysis project Ga0209755, IMG submission 187301) | Cornitermes sp. P1 segment gut microbial communities from Petit-Saut dam, French Guiana - Co191P1 (SPAdes) (version 2) | ecosystem: Host-associated > Arthropoda: Insects > Digestive system... | reverse complement strand
CTGGTCTTGACGGGCTGGAAAATATGGAAGAACTCTTCGCAAGGGCCAGGTCGGGCGAATCCTGCCTTATTCTTCCGGAACATTACAGCAATCTCGATCTTTCCCTGTTTTCGTATCTGCTCCGCAAGGCTGGAGGCAGCGGTGAAGACATAGCGCGCTCAGTTATCGCCATCGCCGGCATGAAGCTTAATGAGGATAATCCCATAATTTCCGCGTTTGCCAGCGCCTATACCCGTATAGTTATCTATCCCAGCCGGTCCATTCAGGGGCTGGATTCGAAAAAGAACAGAGCAGAAATTATCCGCAGTAATGAAATAAACCGGGCAGCCATGAAAGCTCTTACGACTTTAAAAAGCCAGGGCCGCATCATCCTCATTTTCCCTTCAGGTACACGTTACCGCCCCTGGGATCCTTCATCCAAGCAGGGCGTTCGTGAAATTGATTCGTATGTGAAAACCTTTGATAATATGTGTTTTGTTTCCCTTAACGGTGAAGTCCTTCATGTCCGCCATAAAGATATGCTTGAAGATACTGTGAGCAAGGACATTGTGCGAATCGGTGTTGGGCCGGTTGTTTCCTGCCTTGAATTCCGCGACAGGGTAAGAGCTGAAGCAGGTATCGAAGAATCCCGCAAAGGAGAAGAAGCGGACTATAAGCAGTTTGTCGCAGACGCCATCATGGCGGAACTGGAAAAAATGCATATTAAAGGCGAGAAAAACAGAGAAAAGATTAGCGCGCAGCCGGAGTAACCTTCACACAAAAGAAACGTTATATATATTGTAATGGCCGTTGGCCAAGCGACGCCGGAATCCGGTGAGATTTTGACACGCTAACGATTTTTCTTTTGGTGAGGTTTATTTTGAAAAAGAAAGTATTATTCAGCTTGTTTGCCCTGGGCTTGGTTGCTATGGTTTTCGCTCAGGGAACAGAACGCCAGCAGAGAGTTCCCCGCAGCCTGCCTGCTCCTGAAAATGTAACAGTCTCCGGCAGTATGGTTGTTGTCCGCGGTTTCCCCGCTTTAAAGAGCGGAGACGTAACCTATTTTGTCATGGGCATTAACCGCTTGATCGGTTTTGTCGACGGGCTCAAAGAAGGCGCGGCTGTAACCATCGAAGGTTCGGCAAGGTCAGTCTCCGAAGATGGCAAATCCAAATTCATCATGCCGGTTAAGCTTACGGTAAGCGGAAAAGATTACGATTTCCCAAAACTGGAAAGGCAAGACCTCAGCGGACTTCGTGAGAGGTTTCAGAGAGGCGAATTTGGCGCGCCTGGTTCACCCGGATGGCAGATGCCCAATCGCCCGATGCCGAGACAGCAATTCCAGGCGCCTCGGTGGCAAGGACCTGCGCCAAGACAGCAGTTTCAGGCGCCCCAATGGCAAAAAAATACGCCCAGGCAACAATCACGGCCAATGCCTTTCGGGAGATAACCCTGGGGAAAGACTTTATCAAGTGATGATCAGCTGTTAAACGAGAGCTTGTTCATATTTTCAGCCGCCGGGACGGTCCCGGCGGCTTTTTTATCTCATTCCCCTGTAAAAAACGCGTACCTGTTTGTAGAGACCTTCACCCTCGCTCTTGGTTTCGACATCTGCGATATCGTTCAGTGTAGTGTGGACGATTCTGCGGTCAAAAGGATTCATGGGTTCCAGGAGTATTGAGGCCCTGTTTTCCCGTACCCTGTCTGCCACCGTGTAAGCCAGGCGAACCAGAGATTCTTCTCGCCGGATCCGGTAATTTTCGCTGTCCAGGATCACCCTGATGTCTTCCCTGCCCCGGCGTCCAGCGTAACTGTTCACCAGGAGCTGGAGGGCATCCAAATTTTTGCCCTTTTTCCCGATCAGGATTGAAGAATTCTCTGAATTAATCTTTAATCCGATTTTATGCGGCTCCCTGAAAAGAATCTTGACCTTTCCGCTGTATCCCATTTTCTCAATAAGTTTTTCCATAAACTCGATGATTTGTTTTTCGAATTCAGTTTTGGGTTCCGGATCGCCAAACATGCTCTGGTTGATCTGACGTTTTCCGTGCGCGGCTCTGGCTTTTGAATCTTCTTCGTCCTCATCCGCCTCCGCGCTTCGTTCCAGCCTGTTCGGGTGAACCTGAATTTTTACATAGCCCTTTTTAAAAAACCCGGAACGCTGGGTCTCAAGAATCTCTACGTCAAAATCATCTTTTTGAAGACCCAATTCCTCCGCCGCCCGATCTATGGCTTCTTTCTCGGTACGGCCTTCAAATTCATATATCATAGTTGTACTCCGTTCACTTCTTTTTTTTCTTTTTTACAGTAACCGGAGCAATTACCGGTTTTGGTTCATCAATACCCGCCTCAGCCTTTTTGCGCGCCATATATTTGTTAATTAGCACCTGTTGCGCAAGTGTTAACAGGTTGGACATGATCCAATAAAGAAGCAGTCCGGACGGCACATCGTAGAGAATGAAGAAAAAGAATATGGGCATGACATAGAGCATCATCTTCATCTGCATGTTGCCCTTCTGATCAGGCGTCTGGGTTACTTTGCCGTAAAGCAGTTGAGACCCCACATAGATAAAAGGCAGAAGCCGTATGGCTGTCCACCCAAGCAGCGGCAGCCTGAAATTATTCGGGAAATCATATATGGATTCCGGAACTGAAAGATCCGGAATCCATCCGGGAATGAACATTGCTCCGCGAAGATCGAAATGATTGTTAAACAGGTTGTACAGGGCGAAGAATATCGGAATTTGGATTATCATCGGCAGGCAACCGGAAAGGGGATTGTAACCTTCCCTTTTATAGAAATCCGCCATTTCGGCGTTCATCTTTTGCGGGTTGTCCTTATACTTCGCCTGGATTTCTTTTATCTTAGGGGACAATGCCTGCATACGAAGCGTTGATTCGGAACTCTTTTTCGTAAGGGGAAACATTACGAGTTTAACAACCAAAGTAACAAGGATTATCGCTATCCCGTAGTTTGGAATGATCCTGTGAAACATCTGGAGCAGCCATTTAAGCCCTTTTTCCAGCGGGGCAAGAAAACCCTTATTATCGGCAACTTCAATCAGACCAGTTTCTCTGAGTTTGAAGCTGTTATCGCCCCTTTCGTAGATACTCAGGTTTTCCTGGTTTTTGGGCCCCAGATAAAAATGATATTTATCCTCTATCCTGGAACTGTTTGAAGCCGGACGTGTAATGTAAAGCCGGGAGGCGCTGACAAGGCCGCTTTCCGCCTGGGTTGAGAACGCAAGCTCATATTGATTTGTGTAGGGCAGGGCTATTAACGTGAAGTATTTTCCCACTATTGCCGCCCAGCTTGGCTGGTTACCAATCACAGTGGGCTCTTTTTCACTAACCTTTTCGGTTTTCATTTTGGCTTTATAGGTCAGGTATCTTCTGAATTCGTAGCGCTGATCCAGCTTTACGAATTTTGGGCCAATTTGGGGGCCGAAAAGCAGAGTATAGGAAGCGCCCTGGAAATTGAAAGAGTTTATTGAGTTTCCACCGTTCATTATAACGGAAAGCTCAAACATGTATTCACCGGGTTTGAATTCATAGCGTTTTGTCAGGTTAAAAAAGGCCCCTGGTGAGGCTTCAAAATCCTGGGAAAACTCCACAATCAGATTCGAAAGCCGCCTCACGTGGAAATTCCGCTCAATCGGTCTGATCCTTTTTGCCGTCAGGTCCTCCTGGCTTCCAAAAGCCAGAGCAAATGCCTGCGAGCCCGAGTCGCCGGCAATAATCATTTCAACGGGCAGCGCGCCGTCCATGTGCTGTTTTAGCTGAAAAGAAACTATGTTCCCGCCGGCGTTGGTGAGCACAACCCTTATCAGGTCAGTTTCTATAAAAACTTCCTCAAATGGGACGTGTTCATTTTTCGCACTCTGAGTCTCAGAAAACCGGGTTTCCGCTTCAGGTTCCCGTGTGGTGGTGGGTATAATTTCCCTTGATTGAGTATTGGTTTCGGAGGTTGACTGCCTTGGTGGGGGAGGCGAAGGTTCGGCAGGCGGGTAGAGAATGTTTTGGAGGAAGAAAAATCCAAACATAACCACCATAGAGAGCGCAATTGCCAATAGCGTTCGTTTTTCCATGTAAAATCCTTAAGGGAGCGGATCGTAGCCGCCCGGATGAAAGGGATGACACCGGAGAATGCGGCGTAAAGCTAAAAAAAGCCCGCGGAATATTCCGTATTTCTGCACAGCCTGGTATGCGTAAGCGGAACAGCTGGGTACATATCTACAGCAGGGAGGGAACATGGGAGAAATCGCATATTGATAAAAACGGATCATTTTGAGAATCAGCCATTGAGCCATTTTCCGTATATATAACAACATTAGGAATTTTCCTGAACTTGAGACGAATCCAATAAGCCGGCTCTTGTGAATAACTCGCGAAGCTGGTTCATACGCACCGAGAAGTTATCCCGGCCAGGATAAATCAGTAAAACAAGGTCGTAGCCATCCCGAAGCTCATTACTTATGAGCCGGTACGCTTCTCTGCTAAGGCGTCTTGAATGGTTGCGCTCCACTGCGTTTCCGAATTTCCTGGCGAACACGAAAGCAATACGGTTATGCTGCAGTCCGTTCCTGAGCACAAAAAGCCTGGCGCCTGAACATGAAAAAGTTTTTTTCCGGTTGAATACATGCCGGATTTCGTCCCTTCCCTTTAATTTTTCCTTCCGCTGGAAGGAAAACCCTTTTTTCAACCTAATAAGGCTTTTTTTCGTTTGAAATCGTCAGCTTTAACCGGCCTTTGGCCCTGCGGCGCTTTAAAACAAGCCGCCCACCCCTGGTCTTCATACGCGCGCGGAAACCAAATTTCCGGTTACGCTTGACCTTGCTGGGTTGATAAGTTCGTTTCATGGGATCATCTCCTATCTATATAAAGGTTCTTAAACGCAAATTATTAAGAGATTAGTATAGATGAAGCGTTTAGGATGGTCAAGACCTGTTATCGAAGTACTGATTAGGCCTCTGATAACAGTACTCTGATGTCAATAGTATTGATAAAAATTTTATTGACCATTATAATAAGTAATATCTGCATAATTATTTTTGAGTAATTCAGGAAGGGCTACATGGCTTCTGCTCAAGAGCTAGTTGTTGACGAAGCAAAGGTAAAAAAGGCGATACGGTCAGGGATCCCTTTGACCATTACAACTTTTACTCTTCCCCATGAAATTGAGATGTATATTGAGCAGATCATTACCGTATTTCTCACGCAGCTTAGTCAGGACAAACTTAAAGACTATGTTGTCTACTGTATTCAGGAATTGACGGTTAACGCCAAAAAAGCGAATACAAAACGCGTATACTTCATGGAACGCGGATTGGATCTTGGCAATCCTGATGATTATAAAGAGGGGATGACTTCGTTTAAAGAAAATACCCTTAATAACATTGCCCATTATCTTCAGCTTCAAAAAGAAAAGGGGCTTTATATCAAGCTCGTTCTCCAGATAAAAAATAACGTTATTTTCATTGAGGTTCGCAATAATGTTACGGTAACAAAAACCGAGCTAATCCGTATTCATGATAAACTTGCGCGATCCAGGCAGTACAACAATCTGGAGGATGCCCTTGCCCAGGTGCTTGACGATTCCGAAGGAGCCGGTTTGGGACTTGTCATCCTGGTGCTGATGCTAAAAAAAATGGGGCTTGATGAAGACTGCTTCGACATTTTGGGAACCGACAAGGAAACCATAGCCCGTCTGATCATTCCCCTTGAGCAAACCCGGCTTGAGAACCTTTCGGCGCTGTCTTCTACCATCGTGGATAATATCAGCTCCCTGCCGCAGTTTCCGGAAAACATTCTCATGGTGCAGAAACTCATCGCCGATCCCAAGTCGGAGATGGCCGATATTGCCCGGCAGATTTCCATGGATCCGGCCCTCACGGCGGATATGCTCAAGATTGTCAATTCCGCCCAGTACATGCTTTCCAAAAAGGTGGACAGCATTTCCGAAGCAGTTAAGATGGTGGGAATAAGAGGTATCAAAAACCTCCTCTACTCCTATGGAACACAAAAAATCCTGGGAGATGACACTATTGATAAAAAGATTCTCTGGGAGCATTCTTATAAAACTGCATTTTTTGCTTTCAATTTGGTCAAGAATTTCCGCAGGGATCGTAATCTTTTGGACGACGCCTATGTGGGCGGTATACTTCATGATATGGGGAAGATAATATTCTCCAATGTTCATCCCGATCTGCTCAAAAAAATCAAAAATTTCTGTAACGACAGAGGTTTACCTGCGTCAACTATGGAAGATCTTTCTGCCGGAATGAATCACGCGGAAATTGGCGCTCTTGTTGCGGAAAAATGGAATTTCCCCGATAACCTTGTCTCTTCCATCCGCTATCACCACGATCCGGCTTCGGCCCCCAAGGAATTCCAGGAACTGGTAAGTACGATTTACCTTGCAAACATGTTCTGTGAAATGGAATCCGGGGGAGTGGTTTTTGACCAGATTGATTCTGTGGTGCTTGAGAATTTCGGCATTACTTCGAAGAAACAGGTAGACATGCTGCTGGAAAGGTTCACCGAAGGCTTCAAGAGAGAAAGCCAGAACTCTTTATAAACAACGCCCTGCTTGCAAGCAGGGCAAAGTCTATTATTATATCAATATCAGCCTGGAGATATGGGCGATACAAGACTTGAACTTGTGACCCCCAGCGTGTCGAGCTGGTGCTCTAACCATCTGAGCTAACCGCCCTTCTGACCGCTTGTTCCAGGCGGTCAGGTGAATCAATTAGGGCCTTTCCCTGATAACAACGTTTATTTCGATCTTGCCTAATTTGCCAGCCGGACCCAGTTCCATAGGAACAATGAGAGCTTCAACTTCCAGGTTATTGGAGATTTCCATATTGTCACCGGTGAAGAGGGCGGGAGGAGTAAGATCAAATTTGAATCCTAACTCGTGAAGTTTAGTAACCGCCTGGGCGGTGATCATGTTGGCCAGCTCAGTGATGGTTGCCTTGACTAAATCATCGACAATCTTCATTTCCTCGCCGTTCATTCCACTGGCTACCTCAAGCGCAGTGCTTTTGGTCATATCAAAAAGCACTCGGCCTTCCACGTCTCCAGCAAGGCCTACCAGAGCCGCAACACCCTGGATCTGCATTGTGGTTGACTTCAGGTATAGATCACCACGTTTCACATCAGTACCCAATACTTCCTTTAACACATTAAAGGCGGCTTCTACGAAGGGATTGATGTATTCAACTCTCATTTCAACGCTCCTTAGCTTAAACTATGAAGTATGCAAGAACACGGAAACCGGATCCCTGCCTATAAACTCCCATTCCTCTCCGGGCAATGTTTCGTTTCTGCCCAGAATTACAATACCCTTGTTCTTCAGTTTTTCCTTAAAACTGTTAACGATTTTAATCTGATCCGTTACCTGATGGAATGACAACCTGTCTCTCATCAGAATAATCTCCAACTCCGGCAGAGGGTTTTCGTTCAGAATATCATGGTATTCAAATATTATTGAATCCCTGATCTCCTGACTAAAACTATAACCGCTACGGCCTTTTGTTGTATAGGCCCTGCAATACTCCGGAACATCCTCAAGGTCAAAAACCAGGTTCGGAGCCTGCGATATGGCCATAATATCACCGTCATTTGCCCATATCTTTATGCGGCCGCTTGGGTAACGGGATTTCAGTATACACGCAAATGAATATGTTTCATAGCCCTTTCCGCAGCCAATATTCCAAACCTGGATGTTATTGGAACTGAGATCAGGCAAAAAACTTTTAATCTGATTGGCGTAATCCTCCATCCAGAATTTGCCTGAATCAGGGGAGTAGAAAGAGGAAAGGAATTCTTCCGCGTCCTGGGTATTTTTAAGCTGCAACTCCTGTCCCGATCGGGTCCCGCTCCATTCGGCAAAGCTGCGCCGAAGCCATTGATCGTTGATTTCACTGGGATAGAATTGGCGCAGGGCAGGGAGGCTTTCCTTGATAAAATCCAGAGCGGTATTGGCCATCGCAGCCTTGTCTTCAAGAGCAGGTTCCGCGCTTGCTGCCAAATTTGGCTTATAGAAAGAATCTCCGCCGCTGTCGGTGACAACACCGCGCGGTTTCGTTTTGTCCTCATCGCTCAGAGTGAATATCCTAATCACGTCCAGGATTATGTAGAGTTCTCCCTGCTTCTCAACAACACCGCTTATAAATTTAATGTTGATGTCGCCGAAAATGGGATGCGGAGGCTGGATGTTCTCGGTGTTAATACCTACGACCTTGTCGATTTTATCAACTATTGTTCCGTAAACCCGGTCTTCGATACGCAGGATAAGCATATTTTCAAGAGTATCGTTTGCTTTTTTCTCTATAGGCAGATGGAAAAACATGCGGAGATCTATGATCGGGATTATATCTCCGCGAAGGTTATATACACCCCTGACAAATGAAGCCGCATTGGGGACATATGTGAACTTGTCCGCCTTCGCGATTTCTTTGACATTCATAATATCTACACCGTATTCCTTTCCTGCCAGAGAAAAGGTCACCATTTTGAAATCAACGGTATCCACCCTTTCTTTTTGTTCCTGGAGTTCAGCGTTCACCTGAGCCAGATCTTTTATCATTGCCATCTTTATTTCCTCGCTATTCCGCCACGTTTAGCCAGCCTACCAGCGGCTTGAAGATTCCCGTGCCCGGCGGTTTTCCATTTCCTTCTTGAGTCCCAGTTCCAGCAACTGGCCGACATCAATGATGAGGGAGACAGAACCATCTCCCAATATTGAAGCTCCGGCTATGCCCGGGGAATTGGTATATTGATCACGCAGGGGCTTGATAACTACATCTTCTTCACCAATCAGACTGTCTACCATGAAGCCCATTTTCTTGTCCGCGCTTCCGACGATGACAATGAAGTAATACTCCTGATGTTTCTCGCTGCGGATTCCGAAAAGTCTACCCAAGCGGAGTAAGGAAATGACATCACTGCGGATATTGAAGACTTCATTGTTGTCAATCATGCGTATATCGTCAGGTTTAATCCTTAAACTTTCTACAACCGAAGTAATGGGGATGGAATATATTTCCGCTCCCACCCGGACAAGGAGTCCCTGAATGATCGCCAGAGTTAAGGGCAGTTTGATGGTAAACTTGGTTCCCTTACCTTTTTCGGAAGAAACCGTTACAGTACCGTTGAGTTTTTCAATTGACCTGCGCACTACATCCAGGCCTACACCGCGTCCGGATATGGATGTAATCTGCTTGGCAGTGGAAAAACCTGGCTCAAATATGAGGTTAAAAGCTTCCACATCGGTCAGTATCTTGTTGGGGTTAAGAAGACCCCGCTCCACCGCTTTGGCCTTTACGGCTTCCACGTCAATGCCCTTACCATCATCGGCGATTTCGATGACGATCATATTCCCTTCGTTGGCGGCCTTGAGAAGTACCATGCCTTCTTCCGGTTTACCCGCGGCTTTGCGGGCTTCCGCGGATTCTATACCGTGGTCCACCGAATTCCTTACCGAGTGCATGATCGGGTCGAGAAGATCGTCAATGACGGCCTTGTCAAGTTCTGTTTCCTCTCCTTCTATCACCAGATTGATCTTTTTACTAAGGTTTTTGGAGAGGTCGCGTACAAGTCTGGGGAAACGGCTGAAAATCTGGCTGATGGGAACCATCCTTATCCGCATGACTCCTTCCTGGAGTTCCCCGGTAATTCGGCCCAGATTTTGTGATGTGGAACGGAATTTACCCACCGTATTTTTTAAGGATGTTTCAAAGCCGTTAAAGAGGGTGAATATATCTCCGTACTGTTCATTGATTTCCTTACGGATGTCCTTCACCGACTTCCCTGCCTGTATGCTTTCAAGGTGTTCCGGAAGGCTGTCGAACAGATTTTTGATTTTTTCCCTGTATACTGATTCAATCGAGTGCAGCTCTGCCTGGATCTCGCCGAATTGGGAGCTGATCTGGTTGAATGTGGCCTTTGTAATAACGGTTTCAGAAACAAGATTTAGGAGGTCATCTATACGCTTGGAATCCACTCTCAAAATGGAACCGGCTTCTTTTCCGGCCTTCTTGGAGTCTTCGGACGCTGCTGCTGAAGGTTGTTTTACTGCACCTTCTGCCGCCGGTTCTTTCGCGGCTGGGGCAGGAGCGGCAGCCGCCGGCGCAACGGCGGCAGGTTTGGGCGCTGCCGGCGCAGCGGCGGCAGGTTTGGGCACCGCAGGAGCAACTGCTGCCGGCGCGGCAGCTTTGGGTTTTACTCCGGTCTTGCTTATATCAACTACTTCCGCGCTCAGAGAAACGTCCGGTATGATAACGTACTTCTTGATTTCGTCAAGGCTTTTTGAACTGGCGACGAAGTATTCTACCGTCGGATAGAAATTATCTTCGTAGAGCTGCTCAAATTCGGGTATGGTTTTTAGTACAGTGCCTACTCCCTTGAGGGCGGCATAAACCTGTATGCCGCCTACTGTGTTCATGAGGCTGTTTTCGTCGAATTTTACAGATACCTGCAATATTGGAGCTCCGCCTTCTACGGATTCCTTGAGCTCGTTAAACTCGTCTTCGGTAAGTCCTCCTCCTCCCGAAGCAGGGGCGGGGGCTTTGGCGGCAGGCGGAGGAGCAACGGGCGCCGGGGCAGGTTTTGGGGCTGCGGCGGGCGCTTTTTTGGCTTTGGTTCCGCCGGCAGGAAGGAGGGCGCTTAGCCTGCTTTCTATTGCTGAAGTGTCTTCCTGGTATACCGAACCATTCATTCGCTGTTCAAGCATGATTTTTATAACGTCAATGCCGGAAAGGAGAATGTCTACCACGTCCTCATTAACCGAAAGTTTACCGGAACGTATGGCATCCAGCACATCCTCAACCAAGTGGGTAAAATGAGAGAGTTCCATCATTTCCACCGTGGCTGAGCCGCCTTTAAGGGTGTGGGCAGCGCGGAAGATCTCGTCTACCGCATCCTTGTTTGACCCGTCGTTCTCCAAGACAAGTATGTTCTGCTCCAGAGTGTCAACCTGCATCTGGGCTTCGGAAAAAAAGTCTTTGAGAAGTTCTTCATTATTGGGATCAAGATAATCACTCATTGTAATATTAAGAATATACTATAAATGGCTTACGATCAAGATATATCTTAAATAAAGATTATCAATAAATTTTATTTAAAATTTATTTAAAATTTTTGTTTAATATGGAGCATCAAATTCGAAATAAACTTCAGCTTCCGGGATCTTCACCGATGAAAGAATCAGCCGCACCTGCTCATTTGGCTCTTCGTTGCCCCGCAGATGAACCTGTGTTTCGAGTCCAAGGGCAGGAATACTTACCGTTCCCTTGCTTCCCTTTCTGTCCAAAATCACCCCGTCCCAGGCCGAGCCTTTTTTGCCGCAGAGGTATACCGCGAGCCAGTGAGAGCGGGAAGCCCTCTCCGCCCGGTTAACTGCGGCTGAAGCGGCCTCTGCCGCTGCTGCCCTGAACAGGACTTCCTCCTCGCTGAGGGGGGGACGGCCCTTGTAAAGCCCGCTGTTTATGCTGGCACGGATCTGCTGGTGGCATAGCAGGTCTACATAGCGGCGCAGCGGACTTGTAACCTGGGTATACTGATCCAGCCCAAGTCCCCAGTGAACTCCCGGTTTTGCGGAAAGGTTCCTGGGCTTCATGCAGCGCCTGAGCTGCCATGCACCGGCAAGACCCGAAAGACGCCGCTCGGGTAATTCACCTTCTTCCTGGCTGATAAAGGGAAATGGGAGCTGTCTTTGAAGCGCCCAACGGGCTGTACCTTCACCGGCCCAAATCATGCATTCCCTGACCATGTCTGCCGACCGGTATTCAGGTAGCGGCTCAACTGAAATTTGGCTTTCTGACGGGGAAATACCGGTTTTTTCCGGGTTTTGACCCAACTGAACCGTTATATGCGCCTCCGGAAGGTCAATTAGTACTGCTCCGGTATCAAGACGGCGTTCCACGTTACGCTCGGCCAGTGCCGCGAGGGCGGTCAGGACGCTGTCAGTTCCTTTGGAAATAAGGGCGTCCGCTTCCGCGTAAGTGAGGCGGGTGACTTTGACCAGGGAAGGAATAATTTCTGTTTCGTGAATGGTAAGATCCGCGTTCAAAACTATTTTGAAGGAAAGAGCCGGAGACACATCTGACAGCCCGAGAGCGAAAAGAGGCAGGGCCTCTATGTTTAACATTCTGCATGGGCCTTCAGGCAGGTAGAGGGTCGAACCTCTGTCCCTGGCTTCCAGATCCGCCGGGCTTTCCGGGAGTACGGATGCCGCGGGATCCGCGACATGTACCCAAAGGCAATGGCGGCCGTCTTCTCCGGGGCCTTCGAGGGATACCGCGTCATCCGGGTCTCCGCTCCAGGGATTGTCGATGGCAAAAGAGGCAAGGCTTGTGAGATCAAGCCTGTCTTCCCGCGTCGGCGGCAGGACGGATTTTGCCGAATCCCGGCCAATGCCGAAACGGGCCGGATGAGGGTTTTCCCAGACCGTCCATGCTCCGGCGGCAAGGAGCAGCCTGTGTGCCTCTTCGGGAGTTTCGCTTCTTCCCAGCTCCTTTAGGGTTCGGCTTTTGCCGCTTTGGCCCCTGGCAAGGGCTTCAACATCCTGTAAATGGCGGTGATCGGCGGGAGGTAAACCTTCAACAGGAAGCCCTTTGAAGGGAGGAAGTTTTTTCAGTTTTTCCAGAAAAGCCGCACGATCCCCGCTTTCCCTCTGTTTTTCCTCGCGCTTTTTTTCTTCTTCCAATACGTCAGTTCTGGGCCGGGCTCTTAGCGAGTTGATCTCCCCGGTAAAGTAGAGTCCCTCCCTTAGCACTTCCCATGCTGCCCATGCGCTTCGGGGAGTGAATGCTCCGTAAACAAGTTCGGCGAGTTCCTTTAGGGAGGTCTTTGCGGCGGCATCCGTTTCCTCGGCGAGCAGTTCCCATGCTTCCCGTACATTTCCGGAAGGCGCGTTTTCCTCCAAATCCTTGAGAGCGCAGGGGCCGGAATGAAGAAGCTCAATATCCTTTTCCCTGACTTTGTATGTCTCGCCGCCATAAACCGTTATGCTTATTTTTTCACCCTCATACCCTGAAACCAGAGCGGGACGGTTTTTGAATATTACAAGACTCTTTTCTTTCAGCATTAAGATAACTTTATATTCATAATCCAAATTTGTAAACGCAATCAGTTTTTAAGCCAAGAATGTATTTACACATTTCCACGCTATTTCGTATATTATTCCTATGAGGAGCTGAGATTGAAGGTTGCGTTGGCAGGTTACGGCAAAATGGGCCGCCTTCTGGAAAGCCGGCTTATTGAAAAAGGGCACGAGATTACGGCTGTTGTGGAGCCTTTTTGCAAGAGCAAACAACTTCCTTCAGGCGCGGCGGTGTACGCGACTTTGAGAGACGCTCTGGCTGGAATTGAAGGCAAGGGCTTGAAAGACGCCGACGCTGTCATTGAATTTACAACCCCGGATGCCGCGTATGAAAATATACTTTTTCTTGCCGGAGAAAAGATTCCCTTGATAACGGGAACCACAGGCTGGTATGACAGGATGAGTGAAGTTGAGAAAGCTGTAGCGGCCTCCGGTTCTTCCCTGCTCTGGTCGCCGAATTTTTCCCTTGGGGTGAATATTTTCTATCGTATTGCTGCCAACGCCGCGAAGTTAATAGATCCCTTCGAGGACTACGATGTGGGAGGCTTTGAAGCCCATCATAATAAAAAGGCGGACAGCCCCTCGGGAACAGCCAAAATTCTGGTAGAGCGGGTTCTTTCCCAGATGACCAGAAAAAAGAAGGCGGTGTACCGGATGCCTGAAAGATCCTTGGCCGGGGATGAGCTTCACTTCGCGAGCCTTCGTCTTGGTTCACAGCCCGGTATTCACAGCCTTGCTTTCGATTCGGCTGCAGATACCATCGAAATAACCCATACCGCCCGAAGCCGTGAAGGTCTTGCTTCCGGGGCTGTTTTGGCGGCCGAATGGCTTGTTCGGAAAAAGCAGGCCGGGATCTTTACTTTTGATGATGTTTTGGCAGACATACTGCCATAACTATATAAGGAGTTGTTTATGTCAAAAATTCCCGTAGGTGTGTTAGGCGCTACCGGCATGGTAGGGCAGCAATACATTTCCCTGTTAAAAGATCATCCCTGGTTTCAGCTGCGCTTTCTGGCAGCATCTCCCAGAAGCGCCGGGAAAAAATACAAGGACGCTGCAGCCGGGCGCATTCATTTCCCCGGATTAACCGAAGGCATTGGCGAACTGGTTGTTAAGGATGCCGCTGATGTTTCCGGCGCTGCCGCCGCCGCGAGGGCAGGGGACTGCGCCTTTGTGTTCTCCGCAATTGAAATGGGAAAGGAAGAAATCAGAACACTTGAAAATTCTTACGCGGCGGCGGGAATACCGGTGATTTCCAACGCGTCAGCTCATCGCTGGACTGAGGACGTGCCGGTACTTATCGCGGAGGTTAACCACCACCACGCAGATATAATTCCGGCGCAGCGGAAGGCAAGGGGCTGGGATAAAGGATTCATCGCGGTGAAGCCCAACTGCTCCATTCAGAGTTACACCACCCCGCTCTTTGCTCTAATGAAGGCGGGCTACGAAATAAAGCGGCTCATAGTCTCCACCCTTCAGGCCGTTTCCGGCGCCGGTTATCCCGGTGTACCAAGTCTTGATATGATCGACAACATCGTCCCGTATATAGGCGGGGAAGAAGAAAAATCCGAGCTGGAACCTCTCAAGATTCTGGGTTCCATCAGTGATGGTGTTTTCAAAAACGCCGAGTTCCCGAAAATATCGGCTCACTGCAACCGGGTTCCGGTCACTGACGGGCACACCGCTTGCGTCAGCGTGGAATTCGGCGCGAAAAAGCCCGCTGTTGAGGAAGTGAAGAAAATCTGGGCAGAGTTCAGAAGTCTTCCGCAGGAACAAAAATTCCCGATGGCTCCGGAGCGGCCTATAATAATTTGCGAAGAAAACGATCGGCCCCAGCCAAAAAAGGACCGCTCTTCGGATAAAGCTATGGCAATAACAATAGGCCGCATTCGGCCCTGTAATGTTTTTGACCTCCGTTTCGTCGGCCTTTCGCATAATACTGTCCGGGGCGCGGCCGGGGGCGGCGTCCTCAACGCGGAGCTTTTGAAGTACAAAGGGTATTTGGGATAAAGTGTCTTATCAGGAGTCTGATCTGTCGATTGCGTCGCCGTGTACGAGGTTCCAGTATTTTTGAACATCGTTGATAAGGCTGTCTATGTGTATAGTCATACATTTGACAGCCTCGTCTGCGTCCCTCTCGATAATCGCGTTCAGTATTTTCCCGTGATCTGCCGCGATGACTCCTCCGACTTTTCTGCGAATATATCCCATAACGGGCGAAAAGCGGCCGTTTTGCCAGATAAAATCGTAGGCGGCTGCCAATACATTGCTTTTACTTGCCTTGCCGATGGCCTGGTGAAACAAAACATCGTTTTCGGCCGCGACAAGGCCCTTCGCGGCGTCTTTTGATTGCAGGTCGTAGATTTTTTTTAGATTTTGCAATTCTTCCCTGGTGGCGCGGAGCGCGGCCAGCCGCACGGTTTCCCGCTCTATTCCCCTTCTGGCAATGAGCACGTCAATCAGGTT
>Ga0209755_10004888_pt1 | contig 15550 bp, 10 predicted proteins | sample TergutCo191P1_FD_187301 | JGI IMG/M metagenome (GOLD analysis project Ga0209755, IMG submission 187301) | Cornitermes sp. P1 segment gut microbial communities from Petit-Saut dam, French Guiana - Co191P1 (SPAdes) (version 2) | ecosystem: Host-associated > Arthropoda: Insects > Digestive system... | reverse complement strand
TGTCCTGTATGTCCGCGCCCTGGTCCGGCGCGGCGCAGGACGCGGCCAAGGTTGCGGCCAGAACCACCGCGGCCCGTTTTGCGATCCTCATGGCTTATTATATACGCGGCCGGGCGTTCTGTGGTAGACTCCCGTATGGCGATTGCACGGGAGCGGCTCGTCCGCATTGCCAAAGTGTCCCTTATCTGCGCGCTGGCTGCGGCGGCGAATCTGCTGATCATGTTTCCTCGGGCCATGTTGCAGGTTTCCCTGTTCCTTGACACGGTGTTCACCGTCGCGGTGACTTTCGCGCTGGGGCCGGTCGCCGGGGTCGCGGTGGCGATACTTACATGGGCGTTGGGCGGCGTTCTGGGCATTGGGCTTCAGCGGTTCCATCCGTTCGTTCTGGTGGCCATTGTCGAGGTGCTGGTCGTTCACTGGCTAAGGCCCGCCGGCCGGCTCCCGGCGCAAGGCCCATTGCGGGGTTCCGAGGAGTGGGACGACAGGATCTTCCGGCTTTTCGGGATTTTTCTGCGTCTTACGACGGTATATGCCGCCTGCGTCGTCGTGGTTAGCGTTATGGGCGGCGCGATTGATTTCCTGTATCACACGGTGCTGGGCGCGGAACGGCCTTACTATACCGGGATTAGCGTTCTTATGACGGCCGTGTCGCGGGACGGTGTTCCCACCTTGCTTGGGGGAATTCTCTCCCGCGTTCAGGTTGTCTTTCTGGATCGGCTTTTCGTGGTTTTCGGCGGGTATCTTGTCTCGCTGGCGATCGTGCGGTTCGCGGGGCCGCGCCCTGCGGGGTGACGGGGTATACCCGTACATTATGGAAAAGACGGAACCGGATACCCGTCGAATTTGCTTGACACTTTAACCTTAAGGCGATAGCATTGTAACCGCAGGCACTTGAGTCTGCATTGTTACACGCAAATGAAAACGTACAAACCCATTGACTGGAGCACAATAAACGCCTCAGAACAGAACAGAACGATTGTGATGATAATGCCGGCTTTGTCAAGTACATAATATGTAATTTTTCCACGGCGTTTCCCTATTCCTGGATGCAGAACCCGCCGCGCAAGGTTTTTGCCGGCGGTTTTTTGTATATCCCCGCCCCTATGGACGGGTAATTTTTGGGCAAAAGCCCACGCGATTGTCCGTCCATAGGAGTAGCGGGACGGGTATCGCAAAAAGGAGTTTCTCATGAAGAAAACGATGTCTTTGGCGGGAATCGTTCTGGTTCTCGGCCTCGCGCTTGTTGGCTGTCCCAACCCGGCGGATAACAACAATAACCAGGGCGACGACACTACGGCAACAGTAACCGCGGTTACGGTAAACCCCGGCACGGTCGGCGTTGGAAGAGGCGGGACGTATACATTTGGGGCCACGGTTGCGGGAACCAACAACCCATCCCAGGCCGTCCGGTGGTCGATTGACGAGGAGGACAGGCACGAACAGACAAATATCAGCACCGGCGGCGTTCTCTCGATAGCCGCCGACGAACCCCGCGACACGCTTACGGTGCGGGCGACTTCCACGTTTGACGATGCTATAAGCGGAACGGCAACGGTTACCGTGGCAAATATCGCCGAAGGGGATACCCTAGCGGAACAGCTTGCCTGGTTGCGGACAAACGCGCAGAATGGGAATTCCTATACCCTGGAAATTAGCGGCAATGAAGACCTTTCCCCAGCTCAGGCCGCGCTGCCCACTGGCAGAAGCGGCCTTACCGTTACGCTTAGCGGCGGCGGCACGATGCGCAACGTAAGCCTTTCGGAGAACGTCATTCTTTTCACCGTGGGTTCCGGTGTTACGCTTGTGTTGGGGAATAATGTCGCGTTGATAGGCAGAAGCGACAACGACAATCACATGGTGCGCATAACCTCGGGCGGTACCCTGGTTATGAATACGGGATCGAGGATTGTCGACAACACAAATGCCACAACCACAATCGCTAACCGCGGCGGCGCTGTGCGCGTGAATACCGGTGGTACGTTTACCATGAACGGCGGGGAAATATCCGGCAATGCTTCCACGGCAAGTTTTGGTCATGGGGCTGGCGTACATGTTGCCGGCGGTGGCACGTTCAATATGCGCGGAGGGGTAATTTCGGGCAATACCGCTCTGGAAAGTTCTAGCGATGGCGGCGGTGTGTTTAACGCGGGGATTTTCCGTATAAGTGACGGGATTATTTACGGTGATGCTGCGCCTGGAGGGCTTGCGAATACGGCTACTCGTAATGGTTCAGCGTTGCTCAGCGATGGCACCGCTGCCACAGCCCAACGCGGCACGTTCACCGGCAGCGATTTTGAATCTTTGGGTGACCTGAATACTTCAAATGCCACTATCCACATAGTGAGCGGCGTTTTCCAGAGACCGGAAAGAACCGGAAATCTTGCCGAGCAGCTTGCCTGGATGCGGGAACATTCGTTTAGTGACGGTAGTTATGTCATCAATATAACCTCCAACGAAAGTATGGCTCCGCAGGAATTGCCCGCCGGCAGAACCAACCTTACCATTACGCTTAGCGGCGGCGGCACGATGCGCAACGTAAGCCTTTCGGAGAACGGCATTCTTTTCACCGTGGGTTCCGGTGTTACGCTTGTGTTGGACAACAATGTCGCGTTGATAGGCAGAAGCGACAACGACAATCACATGGTGCGCATAACCACAGGCGGCACCTTGGTTATGAATGCGGGTTCAAGAATTGCTGGCAACACAAATGTCACAACCACAAGCACTAACCGCGGCGGCGCTGTGCGCGTGAATACCGGTGGCACGTTTACCATGAACGGCGGGGAGATATCCGGCAATGCTTCCGCGGCAAGTTTTGGTCATGGGGCCGGCGTACATGTTGCCAGCGGCGGCACGTTCAATATGCGTGGAGGGGTAATTTCGGGCAATACCGCTCTGGAAAGTTTCAGCGATGGCGGCGGTGTGTTTAACGCGGGGACTTTCCGTATAAGCGATGGAATCATTCACGGCAATACCGCGACTGGGGGGCTTGCGAATGCGGTTGCCGGCAGCGGCGCGACGTTATTCAACAGCGGTACCGCGGCCATAGCCCAACGTGGTACATTCACTAACGATATTTTTGACGCACCCTTGGGCACCTTGGCTACCACAGATGCAACCTTGCATGTGATAAGCGGTGTTTTGCAGATGCCGGAAAGAACGGGAACCCTTGCCGAACAGCTTGCCTGGCTACGGAATTACTCGCAGAGCGGCGGCAACTACGTCATTTACATAAACGCCGATGAAAGCATTGGTCCGCAGGAATTACCCATCGGCAGAACCAATCTTACCATTACGCTCCGTGGCAACGTAACAACTCGCAACATCAGCCTTTCCAGCAATGGTCGTCTCTTTACCATAGGTTCAGGCGTAACATTGGTTCTGGACAGCAATGTTGCTCTGATAGGGCGCAGTGGACCTGGCTTCGCCGACAACAACAATGACGTTCTTGTGCGGATAGACAGTGGCGGTGCCTTGGTCATGAATGCGAACGCCAGGATTGCGGACAATGTCAACGCTTCTGTCCTTGGTGGTGGCGGGGTTCGTGTAAACAGCGGTGGTACGTTTACCATGAACAACGGAGTAATATCGGACAATTCTTCAGTTTTTCTGACCCTTGGTGATGGGGGCGGGGTGCATGTGGCAAGCGGCGGTATGTTCTACATGCACGGCGGAACAATTTCCGACAATGTTGCCGGCAACAACGGCGGAGGTGTTTTTAATGCCGCCGGAGGCATTTTCCGCATGAGTGGCGGGATCATTAACGGTAGCGATTCGGTTGGGCTTGGAAACACGGCCGGAACGGGTGCATTTGCTGGTGCGGCATTGTTCAATAACGGAATTGCCGAACACGGCACGTTCAATGGCGGCTTTGGCGGAGTAGGCGACCTAATTACTACTGGCCTCACTATTGAAGTGGGAAACGGGGTCCTTCTAAGACCGGTGGGCGGGATTCAGATTCCAGACAGAACCGGAGACCTCGCTCAGCAGTTTGCCTGGCTGCGAAGTTTTGCGCAGAGCGACGGCGATTACGTTATTGAACTAAACGCCAATGAGACCATTGATCCCCAAACTCTGCCCATGGGCAGGATCGATCTTACAATTACGCTTCGCGGAATGGGGGTAATGCGCAACGTCAGCCTTTCCAGCAGTGGCAACCTCTTTACGGTAGGTTCTGGTGTAACCCTGGTGCTGGATGCCAATGTTGCTTTGGTAGGACGTACTGCTGGTATCGGCGGTGTCTTATTTAATAACCTTGGTTCCGTGGTGATAATAGACAACGGGGGCACTCTGGTCATGAATTCGGGCTCAAGGGTTACAGGGAATAGCAGCGACTCTTCTCTTAACAGCAGCGGCGTACGCGTGAATAACGGTGGTACCTTCGTCATGAACGGAGGGGAAATATCGGGCAATGCTTCTAGCGCAACCACTGGTGATGGCGGCGGCGTACACATTGCCAGCGGCGGCGCGTTCGACATGCGCGGTGGGACAATTTCTGGCAACAGTGCCAACAGGAACGGCGGCGGCGTGTTCAATGCCGGAACCTTCCGCATAAGCAATGGTACTGTCTATGGCAACGAGGCGACGCTTGCTCTTCCGAACACTGCTACAGGTGGTGCGGCATTGTTTGTAGGTGGAACGACCTGGAGTCCAGCCACGACACAACGCGGCACGTTCGATCCCATAACCGATACGTTTACCGAAACCGGCGTTTTGGAAACCACTGACAGCACCATACAGGTAACAAACGGGGAATTACAATACTAGCGGTTATCCGCAAAGGAACTCAGGGGGTATTCCTCTGGGTTCCTTTATCGAGAAACAGATTGTTGTAACAGCCACGCAATGGACTGACCGGTAAGTCACATGACTTCCGGTCAGTCTTTTTTCGGGCAGGGTGGTATCTGGCGCACGCTGTCATGTCTTCTTGCAATATTCTCCCCCGCCCTGTCCCGATAATAGTCAATGATTTCTTTTAACGAATCAACGCCATCTGGTGTCCAGTCTACTGTCCGCACTAATTTCTTCCGGCCAATGCTTTTTCAAAAACCATTTTTGCATCTTCATGGGAGATCAGATTCCCGTCTCTTATGTCCTTTTCCCCGGCGCTCAATAGCCTTGCCAAGCTTATGGCGTTTATTGTTTTTTGATAGCTTTCTATATCTATAATCACGGCTTTTGCTTCGCCACCATGGGTTATAACAACGGGGGAGCGTGAATTTCCCACATAATCTAGGATTTCCAAGGCATGATCTTTTACATAAGAAACGGGTTTTAAATCCTGCGCCAAATTTACCATGCAACCCCCATGAAAAAGCTTATCAACAGAATACCATGTTTTTTCCCGTTTGTCAATGTCTGCTGATTCATGCCTACCACTTGAGGAAAAAACCAATATGCGGCATAATCGCTTATGGCATCTAAACTAGCAGTTATTGGGGCGGGCGCTTGGGGGACGGCGGTTGCCAAAATCGTTGCCGAAAAGGGGCAGGATGTTGTCCTGTGGAGCTTTGAAGAGGACAACCGCGATGACATTAACCTGCGGCACGAGAACTCGCGCTATTTGCCGGGCATAAAGCTGCCGGAAAATCTGCGGGCTACGTCGGACATACTGGAAGCGGCTTCAGACAGGGAGTTTATCATACTGGCGGTTCCATCGCTGTTTTTGTTGCAGACCTTAAGGCGTATTCTGTCGGTGCGGTCCATCCAGGAAGGGAAAACCGCCATTGCGGTTATTACCAAGGGGTTTCTGCCCACGGACAAGGGGCCCCGGCTTATTGTGGAAACGCTGGAGGATTACCTTCCCGGTTTTTACCAGCACTCTCTGGTGTACATAGCCGGGCCAAGCCACGCGGAGGAAGTTTCCCTGGGAAAAATCACCGGGCTTATTGCCGCCAGTGAAAACGCCAGAAACGCTCTGCGTTTTCGCGACCTTCTAAAGAGCAAGGGGCTGTTTGTGTTTCCGTCGTTGGACGTGCGCGGCGTTCAGGTTGCCGCCGCCGCGAAAAACGTTGTTGCCATTGCTTTTGGTATGCTGGACGCTTTTAGAACGCTGTACAACAACGCTCCGGAAAATACGCTTGACGAAAACGTTGCCAATATTACGAAACTGTTCGGGGACGGAACCGAATCGCTGCTTCTGGCTGCCGGTCTCAACGAAATCCAGACTCTGGGCATGGCTATGGGTGCCACCCACCCGGAAACGTTCACTTCCATTTCCGGGATAGGCGATCTGGACGTTACCTGCCGTTCCGTTTTCGGCAGAAACCGGCGTTTTGGCAAGGATATCATCGAGAAAAAAATACTGGAACCGTTCAAGGACATTGACGATCTTCTGGACCGGATAAACGAAATAGGCTATTTGCCGGAAGGCGTTGTGGCGGCAAAATATGTCAAAGTCCTTGTCGAAAGACACCAGCTTACCATGCCTCTTTCGTTGGGGCTTTACCAAATCCTGAACCGCGAACTTGAGCCGTTCGAGTTTTTGTGCAAGTTTTTTGAACGGCTGGGGTTTACGGCCTGAAAGTCCGGGGCGAGTTTTGCGTAACGGATAAAACTATACGCCCCTTCTGTTTTCAGAAATCGGTCGCAGGAACAAGCTCGTAAAACCCTGGGCCCTCATGTAATATTAGCAACCCTAGTTCTATTGTGTGTATTCTGACCCTGCCATAATTCCACCAGTTATCGTGCGAGTATTCGAATTCCTCATGATCTTCATTATACCAACGCCAGTGTGATATGAATGACACGCCATCGGGTCTTGAAACAAGGTATGTCCCATTGATTGAAAACAATACTATCGCGCCTATGACGTCTTCCCTGTTGGAATTGACAACCCTCCACGTTCTGGCGAACAGGTCGGTTTCCGGCGTTCTTGGCATTGGCGCTTCACGTACCGCCGAAAGAACTATTGACGTTTCAGGCTCATTGATAGACACGAAGGAAAAACTTATGTCTTCGCCGTCCCTGGATTCTATACGCAGAACTCCAAAATCGATCATGTCGATAAGGTCCGGCCTGGGCATAACGTATTCGCCGAAATGGACATTTGGGCTTGCCCCATCCTGCCTTTCAACGACGATGAAATTGCTGTCCTGGTTGAACTCGAACGACTCAAACCTGTTTCCCGGTTCCACGATCCATTTTTCCGAGATGGTAAGGCGGCCCGGTTCCTCCCTAAGCCAGACTTCCTTAAAACCGGAGTTGTAGACCATGGCCAGTACCGACGAAATATGCCGCGTGCTGATTCCGGCGAGTACCAAGCGCCGGTATTCCGCGTGGTTTTCAAAAACCGGATTCAGCCCGGCGCTTAGCAGAGTGTTGAACGCCGCTTCCGCATAGACGGCATTCCGGAACGCTCCAACTTGGATTCTGTAGACCGTATCCAGTTCTTCCCTTACCCAGACATTGTGAAATCCGGCGCTGTTTAGCATGGGCAGAACGAAGGGAAGATGACGCACGTCTATTCCTGGTAGCACCACCCGCTTGGCTCCCATGTGGCTTTCGTAGACGGGGCTAAACCCCGCATCCCGCAGGGCGTTGAACGCCCTTTCCGCATTGGCGACATTCCGGAACACTCCAACCTGAATTCGGCGCAGATCGGGATTGCTGGGCGCGGTTTGCGCGAAGACTAGCGTGGGAAGAAGCAGCATGATTCCGGCCAGCAATTTCCCAAAGTTTGACGGTTTCAAACAAGCCATGGCCTATTATAATCGATTCTGGGAAATATGTCAAATGCACGATACAGTTTCCGTAGAGCGAACTTGCAAAGCCTCCGGAATGATGCCGTTGTCCGGGGCTGTCAAAGACAGGGAAAAATGTTATAGTTGAGACTGTCACCCAAGGAACAAACCAGAGAGGGAAAACCATGTTTGAAAAACTGACGCAGAAAATTACCGATGCGATGCGTTTTGTTGCTGGCAAGTCCGCCATAAGCGAAAAAAACATCGAGGATGCCGTAGAGGCCATAAAAATGGCCCTGCTGGAAGCGGACGTAAACCTGCGGGTGGTGCGGCGTTTTGTCAATTCCACTATAGAGGAAGCCAAGGGCGAAAAGGTTCTGCGTGCGGTTGACCCCGGACAGCAGTTCGTAAAAATAATCAACGACAAACTGGTTTCGTTCCTTGGCGGCGACAACCCTGCGGACCAGAAACTCAAGCTGAAAGGCCCGGACGTTATTTCCACGGTGTTAATGCTGGGTTTGCAGGGCTCCGGTAAAACCACCAGTTCCGCGAAACTGGCCCTGCGCCTCAAAAAAGAAGGCCGCAAACCGTTGCTGGTTGCCTGCGACCTTGTGCGTCCCGCCGCCATGGAACAGCTTGCCGTTCTGGGCCGGCAAATTGGCGTACCGGTCCACCGCGAAGAGGGCGCGAAGGACAGCGTAAAAGTTTTCCGCGACGCGCATATGTGGGCAAGGCAAAACCTTATCGACACGATAATCGTCGATACCACCGGTCGTCTGCAAATCGACGAACCGATGATGGCGGAACTTGCGCGTCTTAAAGACGCGGTAAAACCGGACGAGATGCTTCTTGTCGCGGACTCCATGACGGGCCAGTCCGCAGTAGACATTGCCAAAACCTTTGACGAGAAAATCGGGCTTACCGGCGTGGTGCTTACCAAGTTCGATTCGGACACCCGTGGCGGTGCCGCGCTTTCGCTAAAAACCATTACGGGCAAACCCCTAAAATTTACCGGAACCGGGGAAAAACCGGAGGACTTCGAGCCCTTCCACCCGGAACGCATGGCGGGGCGCATTCTGGGAATGGGCGACGTGGTAAGCCTGGTGGAAAAAGCCCAGGAAGTAATCGATCAGAAAGAAGCTCTGGCGCTCCAGAAAAAAATGGAGAAGGAAAACTTTACGCTGGAAGACTGGCTGGCCCAGCTTCGCGCCGTAAAGAAAATGGGCTCCCTCCAATCAATGCTGGATATGATCCCCGGAATGCAGGGCCAGGTAAGCGAGCAGGACATCGACAAAGCGAACCTCAAGCGCCAGGAAGCTATTCTTTCCAGCATGACCCGCAAGGAACGCGCCAACCACCTTATAATCGGCCCTCCCCGGCGCTCCCGCATAGCCCGCGGTTCCGGAACCTCGGTAGCGGAAGTAGCCCGCCTTATCAAACAGTTCGAGAAAATGCGCGGCATGATGAAAAAGATGGCGAAAATGGGGAAAAACAACCCAGCCGCCATGATGCAGAACATGCAGGGCCTACTGGGACGGTAACGGTCTGGGTATCATGTAAACCTTACGCCTCTTCCCATGGAACAGTTGCCCTCAAATTTTGAATTCACAAACCGTTTCGCTTGACAGTTTGGGCGGCAGACTGTACTCTAATATCAGGTAAAAAATAGCCCGCGGCATGACGCTGGGCTGGCCTGAAAAGTAAAAGAGAAAATTTTCACAAAAAATGGCTGGTTTTAAGTTGCGGTACCGCTGTTTGTCCTCCGCCACGTTTATTTTTTGCGATACTTTGGAGGCACAAAAATGAGTGACAGAAAGGCAAGAACATCATCCCTCACCGCAAAGATTACCATTGTGTGTGTGGGAATCACTTTTTTGACCACGCTGCTGCTTTCCGTTGTGTTTATCGGCAACGCAAGGGGAATTATCCAGGAGCAGGCGACTGCCGGCACGGTGGACAACATACACGCTTTGCGGGATCAGCTTCTTGCGCGTTTCAACGAGTGGGGTGCGCTGGTAAGCCTCACCGCGACCGCAATGCCTTCAATGATTGCCGAAACGCCTGTTGATGGTCCGGCGCTGCAAAACCTCTTTAGGCGCAACGTGGGAGTTCAAACCGACGCGATGCGCCTGTACGTTTCCAGCAACGTCAACTGGCTCGAACCGGACGGTTTTACCATTATCTATCCCCATGTGAATCTTCCGGCGACTTGGGACAACACGGAGCGCCCCTGGTTTTTGACGGCAAAGGCGAATCCCAGGCGTGTCGGGTATACCGAGCCTTACGTGGATGCCGCTACCGACCAGCTTGCAATATCGGTCACAAAAAACGTGTATGACGATTTTGGCAGGGATATGGGCGTTGTCGCCGCCGACTTCGGGCTTGCCTTTATGACGGCCATGCTTGAGGAAAAAGTTACAATGCCCGGGCACAGGATATTCCTAATCAACAGGCAGGGGCTTTTTGTTACGCACCACGATATGGATGCACTGTTGCGGGATGATTTTTTTGATGAGTTTGGGCTTGGGCACTACCGGAACGATGTCCTTAACCGCCCGTCGTTTTCCTCTATGGACAGGGATGTTTTCATATATTCGGAACTCATTCCGCTTGTGGACTGGATCCTGGTTTCGGTAATTCCAACGGCGGTGATTTTTGCGGAAATGGATCGGTTCGTGCTGCACATGATTCTTATAGGCATTGCGCTTCTGGTGGTGGCGGCGTTTGTGTCAATCCTGTTCACTTATAGAAAGCTTACCGTTCCCATTCGCACTATAAAAAGTGCCGCGGCTTCTCTGGTCGGCATGGACTTCACCGTGAGCATCAAAAAAACGGAGAACGATGAAATCGGGGATCTCCAGGATGCGATGATAAAGATACGCGACAATCTCAAAAAAGGCATTGATGACATACAGACCACCCACGCGGAGGACGTGCGCCACCAGCGGGAAGAGCGGGCCGCATTCGAGGACAGGATGCGCACCATACTGGATGCCTCTCCCATAGTCAGCGCCATTTTCGACGCGGACGGTAATATCGTGGATGTAAACAAGGAAGTCGAGAACATGCTCGGAATCCCCGACAGGCAGATCTACCTCAACGACTTCAACAGGTTTTTACCCAAACACCAGCCGGACGGCTCCGACTCGATCCAGAAAAGCGTCGAAATGCTCCAGAAGTGCATAAGGGACGGCAACATCCGTTACGAGTGGACATACCTTCACAGCGACGGGTCGCAGGTTCCCACGGAGGAGATCGTGCATCGCATAACCATCGACGGTAAACCCCACGCCATCGCCTACAGCCGCGATCTGCGCGAGTACTATCGCGAAAGGGAAAGGGAAAGGATCCTGCAGGGGAAGATACAGACCATGATGGAGCAGCTCAACGAGCATGTCGAGGAACAGGCGGCCTCCGTTACCACGTCCTCTGCTGCCACCGAGGAAATGATCGCCAACATCCAGTCCGTTACGGACACTTTATCTAAGAACACGCAGAACGTGAAAGAGCTACAGGAGGCTTCCGTGGCCGGGCACACGGGCCTTAGCGAAGTCGCCACCAACATCCAGGGAATCGCCCGCGAGTCCGAGTCCCTGCTCGAAATCAACTCGGTGATGCAGAACATCGCAAGTCAGACGAACCTTCTTTCGATGAACGCGGCGATCGAGGCGGCACACGCCGGAGCATCGGGCCGGGGTTTTGCGGTAGTCGCGGACGAGATACGCAAACTTGCGGAATCGTCCAGCAAGCAGTCAAAGACCATCGGCGGGGTGTTGAAGGGCATAAAGGGTTCCATCGACAAGATAACGAAGTCAACGGATGCCGTTCTGGGCAAATTCAACGCGATAGAAGACGGGGTAAAAATTGTTGCTGTACAGGAAGACAGCATACTGAATGCCATGGAAGAGCAGGGGCAGGGAAGCAAGCAAATCCTGGAAGCCGTTGGCACCGTAAACGAGGTCACCCACAAGGTAAAGGAAGCTGCACGGCGACTGGTGGAAACGAGCAAGGATAACATGCATAAGGCCAATGACACCGAAGCCCAGGCCTTTACCGATGAACTTACGGGAGTCCGTAACAAGGCATACTTTATGGATTCTGCGGAACAGGAGTTGCGCTACTGTGTTGACAAGAACCGGGACTTCAATCTTATCATGTTTAGCGTCGATAACTTAAGGCAGATCGCCGACGCGCACGGCAACGAGGCACGGGACGGGGTGCTGAAGGTGCTAACGCAACGAACCCGCAACAGCTTGAAACAGGGCACCCTGCTGGCTAGGTACAGCGACGAGGCATTTGTATTCACGCTTCCAAATGCCAAAAGGGAAACCGCTGAAAAATTCGCCGAGCTGGTTCATAAAAAGTTAGTGGATACGCGCTTTGAAATAAGGAACCTGAAGCTTAATATCAAGGTATCCCTTGGCATCGCCACCAAAACGGCTAACCTCAAAACGTTGGAGGATATTATCAATAACGCAACGAAAGCCCTTGCCAGCGCCAAATCAGCGGGAGGGAACAAGCTGGTTTCCAATGTGGAGTTCTAGGGCCATGTTTTAACTGCCATGCTGGACAATCGCCCCGGATGTGTTATACTCACAATGAGCAAGGAGGAGTTTTATGTCCACACCCCATAACGCCGCCCAGAAGGGTCAAATTGCGAAAACGGTGCTTATGCCTGGGGACCCGCTGCGGGCGCAGTTTATTGCGGAAAACTACTTGGAAAATCCGGTAGGGTTTAACTCGATCCGGGGGATGCTGGGGTTTACCGGCACCCACAGGGGAAAACCTGTGTCGGTTATGGGGAGCGGTATGGGAATGCCCTCCATCGGTATTTACTCCTACGAGCTTTTCACCGAGTACGACGTGGATTCCATTATCAGGGTTGGTTCGGCGGGCGGATACAGGGATACGCTGAAACTGTACGACGTGATGCTGGCGACGGAATCTTTCAGCGAATCCACTTTTGCGAAATGCCAGAACGGGTTTGACGGGGACGTTATAGCTGCGGACGCGAGTCTCTGCGCCGCGCTTAGGGAATCTGCCGCGAAACTGGGGTTCCCCATGGTTGAGGGCGTTATTCACTCCAGCGACGTTTTTTATTATTCGGCATCGGGCCGGGGGGCACCGGAGGGTGAGCCGTACTGGAAAAAGGTTATGCGGGAGCGGAACTGTCTTGCGGTGGAAATGGAAAGTTTTGCGCTGTTCCACAACGCCAGGGTTACCGGCAAAAAGGCGGCTTGTCTTGTTACTATTTCCGACATGATGGAAGGCGGGCATTCCACCAGCGCAAAGGAAAGGGAGCAGGGGTTTACCAGAATGATGGAAATTGCGTTAGGAGTTTTGTAAATGCGGATTGTTTCGTGGAACGTTAACGGTATTCGCGCCGTGGAAAAACATGGGTTCATGGACTGGCTGGCAAGGGAGAATCCGGACATTCTGTGCCTCAACGAAACCAAGGCAGCCCCCGATCAGCTTTCGCCAAAGCTGGTAAACCCGGCGATTCCGGATTCCGGCGTAAAGGGGAAAACGTTTCACAGTTTTTGGGCCTGTGCGAAAAAGCGCGGCTACTCCGGCGTTGCCATCTACAGCAAAACCGAGCCGCTGGAAACGCGCTTTTTAGGCGTTCCGGAATTTGACGACGAAGGGCGGGCGCTTATCGCGGAGTACAAGGACTTTACGTTAATCGCCACCTACTTTCCAAATTCGCAGGACGGCGGAAAGCGGCTTGACTACAAACTGGGTTTTTGCGCCGAAATACTGAAGTTGTGCAATTCGTTGGTAAAAAAGGGGCGGCACTTTATTCTTAGCGGTGATTACAACATTGCCCACACGCCCATCGATCTTGCCCGCCCGAAGCAAAACGAGAACAGCGCCGGCTATCTTCCGGAGGAGCGCGCGTGGATGGACACGTTTACCGGGGCGGGGCACGTTGACACTTTTCGGCATTTCCACCCTAGCCAGGTGGCGCACTACACATGGTGGTCGTACCGCGCGGACTCCAGGGCGCGAAACGTAGGGTGGAGAATCGACTACCACTGCGTCGATCGCGCTTTTTTGCCCAAGGTAAAGTCGTCGGTTATAAGGCCGGAGGTAACCGGCTCCGACCATTGTCCGGTGGAAATCGTTCTGGATTTGTAAACCGCCCCGGAGTTGTACGGCGTTGTCTGCGGCTCTCTGGAAACGGCGACTGGTTTATGCTACAATCGCGTTATGGCAAAGGAATTTCTCCAGTACAACACGATGCGAAACAACGCGATAAAGTTGGCGCATCAGATTTACAGCGAAGGGTTCCGGCCCGACGTTATTTACGTCTCGCTCCGGGGCGGGGCATATATTGGCAACATCATAAGCGAATATTTCAAGATCGTGCATAAGGGTAAGCGTCCGGTGTATTACGCTGCGGTGGTGGCGCGTTCCTATACCGACATTGCCAACGCGGAAAGCGTGCGGGTTGACGGCTGGACTTACTCTCCGGAGTATTTGCGGGTTGGGGACAAGGTGCTTTTGGTGGACGAGATTTTCGACACCGGAAGGACGATTAACCACTTGGCGCAGATTATTCTGGACAAGGGTCTGCCGCGCAAGGACTTAAAGATTGCCGTCCACGATTACAAATACTTTGCCGACAAACCGTTTCAGCTTCCTTTTCAGCCGGATTACTGGTGCCGCAAACACGATTTATCCGTCAACGACGAACAGCAGTGGATTCACTACATGGCCCACGAACTGGTGGGGCTTTCCCCGCAGGAGATTGACGAGCATTACTACCAACATGCGCCGGAACAGGCCGACGGGGATTTCCGGAAGGCGATGCAGGCACTGCTGGACGCGAAGTAACGGGAACGCCAAAAATGAACCACGAGCGCATAATCTGCGGAATCGACGAAGCGGGGCGGGGGCCGCTTGCCGGGCCGGTCTGCGCCGCCGCGGTGGTGTTCCCCCCGGGGTTTCCCGGCGGCAGCGGACTTACGGGTTTGCTCGCGGATTCCAAAAAACTTAAACCCGGGGAACGGGAGAAAGCCCGTCGCGCCATTGTCGCCGAAGCACTGGCCTGGGGGGTGGGCTGGGCGACCCATGTCGAGATTGACGAGATTAACATTCTGCGCGCAAGTCTTCTGGCGATGCGGCGGGCGTTTGACCGGCTTTTGGTTTCCGCGCCCGCGTCTGGAACCGAACCCGGGGAAATCCCCTGGCCCGAAAACCTGGAAACGGAAACCCCATTCGGCAAACCCTTTGCCCCGCCGGCCCCTCCCCCCGGGCTTGAGGCCGTGGCGGACGGGATTCACGCCCCGGAACTGCCGGTTCCCTGTACCGCGCTGGTAAAAGCCGACGGCAAAGTTCCGGAAGTAATGGCCGCGTCGATTCTTGCAAAAACCGCCAGGGATTGGCTTATGGACTACTACGGCAGGCTTTACCCCGAGTACGGCTACGAACGCCACAAGGGTTACCCCACGGCGGCGCACCGGAAAGCGGTACTGGAGCACGGCCCCTCGCCAATCCAGCGTAAGAGCTTTCGCGTTGTGCGTTAGGGGCTGGCGGCTGGCACAACATCATCAACTTAAGGGAAAAGTAGCCCGAAAAGCCCCCATTCCGACATAATGGGAAAGGGGGGCAATGAGCATATCTAAAGTCTGCCAGCGAATCAAGGAACTGTTCGACGAAACCCGCGGGAAGGGGATAAAAAGCGCCGCCCGAAACGAGGGCGACCCGTCCAGCTGGACGCGGGAGCGAAGCATGCCGCTGCATGATATACTGACCTGCACGCTGGGCAAGAAGGGCCTGAGTGGGGTGATGGAGGTAAGACAGTATTTCGAGGCGGCGGGGAAAATGGAAGATGCGGTAAGCAGGCAGGATTACTTCAAGCAGCG
>Ga0209755_10004887_pt1 | contig 15551 bp, 10 predicted proteins | sample TergutCo191P1_FD_187301 | JGI IMG/M metagenome (GOLD analysis project Ga0209755, IMG submission 187301) | Cornitermes sp. P1 segment gut microbial communities from Petit-Saut dam, French Guiana - Co191P1 (SPAdes) (version 2) | ecosystem: Host-associated > Arthropoda: Insects > Digestive system... | reverse complement strand
TACCTGAAACGTTTTACAGATAAAATTCTCCAAAATCGGCTGAAGGAATCCGGCGCGGTATTAATTACAGGGCCAAAAGGCTGCGGAAAAACCGAAACCGCAGTTCAGGCGGCAAAAAGTTTAGTGCGCATGGACACAGATGACGAAATCCGCGCTCTAATGGAATTAAACCCAAAAGCGGCGCTGGGCGGCGCAGTACCCCGTTTAATTGATGAATGGCAGGAGTTTCCCCGGATATGGAATTATATAAGGCGCGAAGTAGACGACCGGAAAAAGAAAGGCCAGTTTATTCTTACCGGTTCCGCCAATCCCGAAGAACGCGTAAGGCTTCATTCGGGCGCTGGACGTTTTTCTGTTATTAACATGAGGCCGATGTCATTGTTTGAAAAGGGCTGGTCAACCGGCGAAGTAAGCCTTGCGAAAATTATGAAAGGAAACGCCCCCGGTTCCGGTCAGGTTGATTTCAGCCTTGAGGACCTTGCGGAAAAAATTACTATTGGCGGCTGGCCGAATCTTATCGGCGCGGGAGGCAAAGCAGCGCTTCGTTTTATGAAAGATTATATCGCCCTGATCGCCGAGGTGGATATAAGCAGATTCGGCGGCAAGAGAAGAGACCCTCAAAAAATTACCCGTTTGATGCAGTCGCTCGCGAGAAATATTTCCACAGAAGCGTCAATATCGTCGCTTGCGAAAGACGCGGGCGGAACACAGGGAAAATTAAACGATGAAACCGTTACTGAGTATCTGGAAGCGCTTGAGCGTCTCATGGTAGTTGAATCTCTTCCCGCGTGGAGCACTCATATCCGTTCCGCCGATACTCTGCGAAAAGCGCCGAAGCGTCATTTTGTTGATCCTTCTCTCGCGGTTGGAGCGTTGGGTCTCTCGACGGGGAAAATTATTTCCGATCTGAATTACTTTGGCTTCCTGTTTGAGTCCCTTGTTATACGCGATCTCAGGATTTACGCCGAGGCGAACGACGGAAAAGTTTACCACTACCGCGATTCCCGCGACATGGAAGCAGACGCTGTCATTGAATACCCAGACAGAACATGGGCGGCGTTTGAGGTAAAAATGGGTTTTTCCGCGCAGAATGACGCCGCTGAAAATCTACTTTCCTTTGCCAAAAAAATTGATCAGAAAAAAATGGGACCGCCAGCCGCGCTGACTGTAATAACGGCTAACGGAGCTGCCTGTCGCCGTAAGGATGGAGTGAATGTTGTGCCTCTTTTGACATTGACCGCGTAAAAATTATTAAACCGCTCTTACGTTCCATGATAGATCAGTAATGTTGACATTATTATTGACATATTTTCCGCGCACATTTAAAATTTGTCAGTTGGAGGCGATTATGAAAATTTTCAAAAATAATTTGTTAATTTTAATTTCTGTTTTGTTCTTGTTTACCGGATGCTGGCGCGCGGATATTATAATTAACTATATTCAAAGCGCTACGACAATTCTTGTTGTTTGTATTTGCTTCGCGGGTATTATCTTTGTAATGTGGGCTTGTCTTTTTAAAATAAAAAATCAACAGGCTGCTGTTATTGTTTCAACGGTGATCTGCTGCATTATTATGATCCCGTTAATTATTTCCATGAATTATTATGTCAGGAAACAAGTCGCAATAACGATTATAAATGAAGAAGAAGGCATGATCGCGAAATTAAGGACAGAAAATAAAGTCAGGACATTGGAACGGGATAAACTTGAAAATGAAATAATTATGGCAAAACAGTCAATAGAAATTGAAAATTTAAATTCAAAATACATGCTGCTTGAACGGGCAAGACTGCAAATGCAGGGCTTTCAGCAGATAGCCGAGCTCGCTCTGACACAGGCGAATTTCAAATATACAATGGCAAGAAAAGAACCGACAACCGATATTGCGAAAGGACGCGGAATAAATGCTGATTATTACTTTGATGAAGTGCTTGTAGTAAGCAATTATGATATTAACGCGAAATTCGGCATTGACCTGAAAGAAGTAAAAGCGGTTAAAACTGCCGATAATTCAGTTGTTGTATCCGGCATTGTTCCAAAATATATCGGTTCGGATAAACTCCTGCGCGATCCGTTGATAAAAGAAATCAGGCGGGTTGATTATAAGGGAGGAATTTGGCACAGGACAAGGGTGCTGGATGACAGGACTAATGTTAATCTAGCTGATATTAAAGAGCAGCAGTTCGATCTTGAATTAAATAAAAAATTGGCGGAAGGCATGGAACTTGGTTTTATGAATGACGCGATATATCAGCTTGCGCAGAATTTTATCAAAATTGTACTTGCCCCTGTTTATGAGAATATTGTTTTTGATAAAACCGCGCGGCCTGACGCTCTGCCTCTTATGGAGTTCCTTTCCATGGAATTAAAAGAGAATGACGCCGAGAAATATAAATTGCTTCAGATAAATGAGCGTATAACAATGGACATATTCGCGCTGGATCAATCAAAACCAGATGAAGAAATTAACATGATTGATATAATCGAATAAAGGAGATATTCTGATACCATGGATCGCGAATCAAAAATAAAAGAAATGATTTCCCGGATGACTCTGGAAGAAAAAGTCTCCCAGCTTCTTTATAAAAGCCCGGCGATAGAACGCCTGGGAATACCGGAATACAACTGGTGGAACGAGTGTCTGCACGGAGTAGCAAGAGCCGGAGTCGCAACGGTTTTCCCGCAGGCTGTCGCTATGGCGGCCACATTTGACGAAAACCTAGTCGAAGAAATTGCTGCCGCCATTTCCGATGAGGCCCGCGCGAATCATAACGAAGCCGTTAAGCAGGGAAACCGCGGTCAGTATTGGGGGCTTACCTTCTGGACGCCTAATATCAACATATTCCGCGATCCGCGCTGGGGACGGGGACAGGAAACCTACGGCGAAGACCCTTACCTGACAAGCCGGATCGGAACCGCTCTTGTGCGCGGTCTGCAGGGCGATGACCCTGAAAACCTGAAACTTGCCGCCTGCGCAAAACATTACGCCGTTCACTCAGGACCGGAAAAAGATCGCCATACATTTAACGCTATTGTTTCGCAGAAAGATCTCTTTGAAACCTACCTGCCGGCGTTCAGGGCGTTGGTCGAAGCGGGAGTTGAATCCGTTATGGGCGCGTACAACCGCACCTTAAACGAAGCCTGCTGCGCCAGCAATTTCCTCCTTAAAGACATTCTGCGCGGACGCTGGGGCTTTAAGGGTCACGTTGTCTCCGACTGCTGGGCTATCCGCGACTTCCACGAATACCACAAGATAACCAAAACCCCCGAAGAATCGGCGGCTCTTGCCCTGAACGCCGGCTGCGATCTTAACTGCGGCTGCACTTATCCCATGCTTACTGTCTCTTTTAAACAGGGACTTGTCACAGAAGAGGCCATCAATACCGCTCTTACGCGCTTGCTGCGCACACGTTTCAAACTGGGAATGTTCGATCCGCCTGAATCAGGCAAATACGGCAAACTTGGCCGCGATATTATCAACTGCGAAAAACACAGAAAACTCGCGCTTAAAGCGGCGCATGAATCCATCGTCCTTCTTAAAAATGAGAATAACCTCCTCCCCCTCGATTCAAGTCCCAAAAAAATAACAGTTACCGGTCCTTCAGCGGCGAATGCCCACGCTCTTTTCGGCAATTACTACGGAGTCAGTTCCCGCTTTATAACAATCCTGGAAGGACTGGCAGAAAAGGTCAGCGACAAGTTCGGCATCGGTCTTGAATACCGCCAGGGCTGCCTTATGTACAACGAAAACAGCAAATCGCTTGTTCATTACGGAGAGGCCAATATTGCCGATGTGGTCATTGTGGTAATGGGTCTGGACGGCGCAATCGAGGGTGAGGAAGGCGACGCTATTGCTTCGGATTCTAACGGAGACCGCGAATATATTGAGCTTCCCCCCTGGCAGCTTAATTACCTGATTAAAGTGCGGGAAGCCGGTAAAAAGATTGTTCTGGTTCTTACCGGAGGCAGCCCGATTGCCTTCCCGGAAGACCTTGCCGACGCTGTGATTTTTGCCTGGTATTCAGGTGAATCCGGAGGTAAAGCTGTTGCCGACATAATCTTCGGCGATGTTGTCCCCTCCGGAAAACTGCCCATGACCTTCCCCGCTTCGACACAGCAGCTTCCGCCTTACGCGGACTATTCCATGAAAGGCCGCACATACCGCTATATGACAGAAAAACCGCAGTACCCGTTCGGTTTCGGCCTTTCCTATACCAGTTTCCGCTTTGATTCAATCACCCTCTCTTCAACGCGCATTTCAGCCGCCGGATACACCGGTTCAGTCACTGCGGAGGTAACCGTTACAAACACCGGAACGAAAGACGGCGATGAAGTGGTTCAAATCTATATAGTCAAGAATGAGCGCTCTGATGACGAACCGTTATCTTCACTGAAAGGCTTCCGCCGCGTTTTTATACCTGCGGGTAAAAGCGAAACTGTCAAATTCGAACTGTCTGCCGCCGCTTTTCAGACGGTAAACGCGCATGGCGAGTACCTGCTGGCGCCAGGCGCATATACGGTTATAGCCGCTGATGCCGCTCCTGTGCCAGTTGCCGCCGAAAAAGGCGCATCTGTTCCTGTTTCGGCAAAAATAGACATTTTTTAAGTAAAATTTCCGATTACTAAAGAAATTTACTCAAAAAAAACTTAAAAAATATTGATTCTTTTTAAACATTGTGGTATGATAAGTGCCAATAAGCTTAGTCATAAAAATGACTATGCATTAAAGTAAATTGGAGGAAAAGAGATGAAGAAAGCATTAGTAATCGTATGTATGATCGCTGTTATGTTCAGTTTTGGCGGTTGTGCAAAGAAAGATGCAGGTGGATCAGGAAAACTGGTTATTTGGTCCTTTACTGATGAGTTAGGCAATATGGTAGAGAATTACTATAAACCGGCTCACCCAGGAGTAGAAGTTGATTATTCATTAACTCCGACAGATCAATTTCCAAGTAAGTTAGACCCGGTTCTGGCATCTGGACGCGGAGCTCCCGACATTTTTGCTCTGGAAGCGGCTTTCGTTCGTAAATATGTTGAGTCAGGACTTCTTCTTGACATCACCGATGTTTATGAAGCAAACAAGAGCAAGCTTCTTGCTTATCCGGTGGAAATCGGAACATTCAACGGCAGAGTATATGGAATGTCATGGCAGGCATGCCCCGGCGCCATGTTCTATCGCCGCAGTATTGCCAAAAAATACCTTGGCACCGATGACCCGAAAGAAGTTCAGAAATATTTTACCGATCTTAACAAATTCCTTGAAACAGCGAAATTGCTCAAAGACGCTTCCGGCGGTTCCTGCGTAGTAGTTTCCAGCCGCGGCGACCTTTACAATCCCTTTGCGGGCGCGCGCCAGCAGCCGTGGGTAGTAAACGGAAAACTCCATATCGATCCGGCAATGGAAGCGTTAATGGACATCAGCAAGCTTCTTTATGATAACCGCTGGGAAGGCCGCGTTGGACAGTGGTCGGAAGGCTGGTTTGCAGGTATGAACGGCACCCTCAGAGATGACTCCGGTAAGTTGCTTGAGGCTTTTGGCTATTTCCTCCCGACATGGGGTCTCCACTATGTACTTAAGACCAATGCTCCCGATACAGCCGGCGACTGGGCAATGATCCCCGGTCCTGCTCCTTATCGCTGGGGCGGCACATGGATTGGCGCTTGGAAAGATACAAAGAATGTCGCGGCTGTTAAAGAACTCATCCGCTATCTGACCACAGATGACACCTTCCTTGAGGCTTATGCTCTTGCGTCCGGCGACGTTGTCAGCAATGTAAATGTAATGAACAAAATAAAAGATACCTACAGTGAACCCTTCCTTGGCGGACAGAATCATTACGCTGAATTTGTTGAAATGGCGAAAGCTGTAGACGGCAAACTCGTACAGGGAACAGACCAGGCGGTTGAAGGCCTTTATCAGGAAGCTCTTACCGCTTTCGTAATGGGCGAGAAAACCAAAGCTCAGGCTCTTGCAGATTTCAGAGCCCAGGCAGAAATCCAGCTCGGACTTTAATCAACAGAGGTTGATTAATTTGAAAATGTAGTTTCAGCCTGACCACTTGTATCAAGTGGTCAGGTTTTTTTTTGGAGGATCGATGCAAAGAAAAATAATCGGACATGAGGCAAGAACAAACCGCTGGGGTTATGTTTTTGTCGCCCCTTTTATAATTGCTTTCCTTATATTCAACCTCTGGCCTACGATTAATACATTCATGCTTGCCTTTTCTGATCTTAGAGGACTGCGGAACAATTACGATTTTGTCGGTCTAGAAAATTTTGCTAAACTTTTAAAAGACCCTTATTTCTGGGGCGCTTTGCAGAACACTTTTATTATATGGATGTTTAACTTTGTTCCCCAGCTGGGTATCGCGCTTGTTTTATCAATCTGGCTGTCTGATACGCGGCTGAACCTTACTGGAAAAGGACTTTTCCGGGCGGTTATTTATATGCCTAACCTGCTCACTGCTGCTTCTGTCGCTCTTTTGTTCCGCAGTATTTTCGGATTCAACGGACACGCGATTGCGCCGGCAAACCAGTTCCTACGCGCTATCGGCATCCAGGCGGAAGTAATGGTTAACGGTGAAATTGTCAGAGAGGCTTTCAATTTTTTCCGCAGCGTACCGTTTTCGCGGGGGCTGGTTTCTTTCATTCAATGGTGGATGTGGTACGGCCACACCCTTATTATGCTCATGGCGGGCATTACCAGCATTCCAATTTCATTGTACGAATCGGCTACTGTAGACGGCGCGAACAGCCGTCAGACGGCGTGGTATATTACGCTGCCTCTGCTTCGCCCCATGATGCTTTACATTCTTGTCACTTCAATGATCGGCGGTATGCAAATGTTTGATATACCGTTCCTGATTACCGATATGCGCGGCGCTCCCGATTTCAAGATTAGAACAACGGCGGTATATCAGTTTAATATGGCTTTCCAGGGACGCAATGATTACGCGTACGGCGCCGCTATTTCCATCGGAATTTTTATTGTAACCGTTGCTCTTGCTTTATTAATATTCTTCTTCCTGCAGGATCGCAGTGAGCTTAAAAAAAATAAAGGAGGCAGCGTATGAGCATAAGCAGAAGCGACACGCCTGTAAAACGATATATTATTCACGGCTTTATGATTACCCTTGGGCTTTTGGCGATTGTGCCTTTATATGTTGTGCTGATTAACGCTACCCGCACCACCGAACAGATCAATACGGGGCTCTCCGTCATCCCGGGAGCCAACGCGTTCTGGCCGTCAACCAAAGAGCTGACGGCAAATTGGGCTATGCCCGGCTTTGAAACCGGAAATATTACAGAAGTGCCGGATGAAGCAGTTGTCAGGTTTCATGATCTGATAATGGGCGGAACGCTGAAAGAAGATTTAAATAAAAAAACCAAACAATCCGAGATGAGGGTTGTTAAATCGCTTACAGAGAACAGGCAACCCCGAATTACTGTTGTCAATTCGCTCGGAGAAACGCTTGCTACGTTTCATCTTACCAATAACGCAGTTTTAAAGGTTAAAAACGGAGACAGGGTAAGAAGAGGCGATATGTTGGCCAGCACCATTACTCCGGCGAATGTCGCTCATAACTGGCGCGCTCTTACAGGACGCGGGTTCCAGATTTGGCAGGGTTTTTCCAACAGCGCTTTTATCTCCATTACCGCCACAATATTAAGCGTTTACTTTTCGGCGTTAACCGCGTACGGCCTTCATGTTTACAGATTCAGGGGCAGACTGGTTATTTGGGGTATTATTCTGGTTATAATGATGCTTCCAGGTTCGCTTGCATTTATCGGTTTTTATCAATTCATGGCAAGAATAAAATTAACAGATACTTATTTGCCGCTGATACTTCCCGGTATTGCCGCGGCCGCGACAGTGTTGTTCATAAGGCAGTACATGGTCTCCATTCTGAACAAGGATCTTATTGACGCCGCCAGGATTGACGGAGCCGGAGAATTTCTTACATTTAACTTTATTATTCTGCCTATGATAGTTCCCGCTCTTGCGGCGCAGTCAATATTTACATTCGTAGGCTCATGGAACAACTTCCTTACTCCGACAGTTATTATTTCCACTCAAAGCAAATACACTCTGCCAATGTTAATACAGGCGTTACGCGGCGATATTTACCGCACCGAGTTCGGAGGAATCTATCTTGGAATCGCGATTTCTCTGATACCGATTATTATTTTCTATTCGTTTATGTCGCGCTTCATTATTTCCGGTCTTACAATGGGCGGCATAAAAGAGTAATGAACTGTAATCCGGCATCTGCCGGACAAGATTAAAAACAACCTCCTTTCCGGGGGTTGTTTTTTTTCGCCGTTATTTTACTGCGCCACGGGAAATAATTTATTTTCTTTAATTCTCCTGTTCTCAGCAGGTGGCCAATCACCAGAGCCGCGTCTTCTTCAGACCAGCGGATCGTTTCGCTCTGCGCCAAAACCGAAGCGGCTTCTTCCTGCGTAAAACGCCTTTTGTTCCTGCGGAAAAATTCCGTAATGGAAGACGTTTCGCGCAGACCGCCGCGCGCTTTATTGTCACAGACATCGCAGCAGTTTTTTTCCGGAACCTCTCCGTCGGCGTTGTAGTCAAGCATTTTAATCAGCGAATGTCTTCTGCAGTTTTCAATATCTCTGGCGTACCGCAGCAATGCGGAAACTCTGGCGCATGCCGCGTCGTCCGCTTTGGTTTTGGCGCGTTTAAGCGTCATTTCATCATCCGGTCCCCACAGAAGAACCGCCTGTGACTGTTCTCCGTCGCGGCCGGCCCTGCCCGATTCCTGCAAATACGCTTCCACAGAAGGAGCGCAGTCCCTGTGTATTACCGTTCTTACGTCCGCTTTATCCACTCCCATCCCGTACGCGCATGTAGCGCATAACACAGCTTCCTTATTGTTGATAAACCATTTTTCCGTGTTTGTTTTTTCTTCCCTGCTTAAGCCCGCGTGGTAGAAGCGAACTTCGTCGCGCCAGTCAAAACCCATGCACGCGAATTCATTTCGCAGGTAGCGCGAGAGTTTTTCCGTGCCCGGCCGCGAAGAACAGAATACAATGGCGGGGCGGTTGTATTTTATCAGCAGATCGCGCACTGCCAAATCGCGGCTGATGCATCCTTTCGCCGAATAGCGGATATTGGGTCTGTCCGGGTTTCCCACTATGCGGTTAGCCTGCGAACCGCCGAAAATATACCTGCCGATTTTTTCGAGTACCGGAGCGCTTGCTGTGGCGGTAAAAGCTGTCACAAGCGGCGGATTTAATGATTTCAATATTGTGCCGATTTCCAGGTAGCTTGGCCTGAAACTCTCTCCCCACTCGCTGACACAGTGCGCTTCGTCAATAACTGCGTGAATCACATTAATTTTCTCCAGCTGTTCCTTTACCCGCGCCGTAAGCAGAACCTCCGGATTCGCTATTATAAATTTACTCTGTCCGCTTTCCAGTTTTCTCCAGATTTCATCGCGCTCTTCCGCGCTTTGCCCTCCCCGTATTATTACCGGGGAAAAACGGCGTTCATTAAGCCGGCGCTCCTGATCGGCCATCAGGGACAGGATCGGATAAATAACCAGCGTTATTCCCTCCATTAACATGGCCGGTAATTGAAAGCACAGGGATTTTCCCGCTCCAGTGGGAAGAATGACTATCTGCTTTCCGCACAGTTCACGGTCAGAAAGATCTTCGTCTCTGGTTTTTAAATGCGCTGTTTCTTCCTGTTGTATATTCTCTTGCGGCCAATTAAGGCGAATCCCAGCCGCCGCCGCGGCTTCCAGTATGTTGGTCATAACCAGCCTTTGGTACGGGAATAGGTAAGAAAGTCCGAAAAGGTTTTTCACCGCAGCGTTTAACGGGTCCGGTGTTTCATAAATGTTTTCTGTCATAGCAGCCTCCAATCTATATATGGGATCGGAGGCGTCATTTCGCTTTATTTATAAAACACAATGTAAAAGTATTTTAAGCTTCTTCAAGCCCTAATTCATCATTGGAATCGCTTTCTGTATCTTCCATAACCGGCGCTGGTTCAGATTTTTGTTTTTTAACTTTTTCTCTTTTTACTCTTGGACGGTGATAATTCCTGGCAGCATAGAAAACAATGTTCAGATAGAGGATTATCACGATTGTAACGGCGATAACCTGCCATGATGTGATTACCTGTTTAAGCAGTTCAAAAATTTCTCCGGAGAACATTTCATTTATTATCGACACTATATTTGAAAATTCAAACATTAAAACCTGAGGCTTTGCATTGAAACGGCAAATTCGGTACAATTAGGTCATGAATTCCATAATAGAAATTTTAAAAACAAGAGGTTTTGTCTCCCAATGCACCAATGTCGAAGGTTTGTCCAAATTAATGGACGAAGGACCTGTGACATTCTACGAAGGAACTGACCCTACTGGCGGAAGCCTGCATATCGGCCACATGGTTCCGTATTTCGCTTTCCTCCATCTCCGGCAGGCGGGCCACAAGGGTATTGCTTTGCTCGGAAACGGCACAGCGCGGATTGGCGATCCTTCGGGGAAGGATTCCGTGCGTAAAATGCTCAGTTATGAGCAATTGGACAAGAATACCGAATCCATCCGCAGTCAGCTTGACCGGTTTGTCGGTTTTGACGATAAAACCGCGTGGACTGCCAATAATAAAGAATGGCTTGCTTCCCTTAACTATATTGATTTTCTTAGGGACATCGGCAGCCACTTTTCCGTAAACAGGATGCTTAGTTTCGAAGCCTATAAAAAGCGGCTGGAAACCGGTCTTTCTTTTATAGAATTTAATTACCAGCTTCTTCAAAGTTACGATTTTCTGGAACTTTACCGCCGTTATGGCTGCCGTATGCAGATTGGCGGCGATGATCAATGGGGTAACATTGTCGCTGGCGTTGAACTGATCCGCCGCATTGAGGGAGTCGAGGTTTTTGGACTTACATTCCCGCTTGTTACCACCTCTGACGGCAAAAAAATGGGCAAAACCGAAAAAGGCGCGCTCTTTCTTGATTCCGCGATTATAACGCCGTACGAATTTTTCCAGTACTGGCGCAATGTGCAGGATCAGGATATCCTTCGCTTCCTTTTAATGTTCACTTTCCTGTCCGTAGAAGAGTGCAAGTCTCTTTGTGAATCGGGGAAAAACCCGAATGAGGCAAAAGAGCGCCTTGCATGGGAAGTAACCACATTGATTCACGGGAAAGAAGAGGCTGACAAGGCTATGTCCGGGGCAAAAGCGGCGTTCTCAGGTTCAGGCTCCGGCGATAAATCGGCAATGCCCAGCGTGAAACTTTCCCTCTCAAATTTCCAGGCAGGTTATAACATTGTAGATCTTTTTTATGATACAGGGATGGTTCCATCTAAAAATGAAGGACGCCGCCTTGTTCAGCAGGGAGGGGCTTTTGTCGCCATTCCCGGCAGAAACGGGGATCTTTCCGCCATCAGCGATCTTTCTGCGGCAATCGGAACGGACAGGTTGAATGTTAATGGTGAATTGATTATCCGGGCAGGAAAAAAACGTTATTTGCTGATATTAACAAAGTAATTGTAATTTTTTTCGATGAAATATTATTTTGACATGATATTGAAATGTGTATATAATAACTTGAAAAGTTAAGGAGAATTATATGCTGCAATTTAACGATTATGTTTCAAACCTTCCGGATCTTCCGTATACAAATTTTTCTCATTTGGTTGAGGTTATTTCGCGGGAATTTGCCCAAAAAGACGCGATTTTGTTCCGTTCAGGGAAAAACAGGGAATTTGTCCGCTGGAGCTTCAGCAGATTCGGTGAAGAGTGCCGCAAAATAGCGCGAGGTCTGCTTGCTGCGGGTCTTGTTAAAGGAGATCGCGTAGTACTCTGGTCAGAGAACCGTCCCGAGTGGATGGCAACATGGATGGGATCTCTATTGGCCGGTCTGTGTATCGTACCCGTTGATTTCCTTGTCACTGAACAGGAATGTATCAATATAATAAACATTACCAGAGCGAAAGCATTTTTTTATTCAGGCCGTAAAAAGGATTTTGCCGCTTCATTGCCATCAAAAGGGATTTCATTGCCGGTTTCTGTGTGCATAAGCCCGGAAACCGAAGATTCCGGCCAGACAACCGAGTTTAACCGTTTCGGCGCTGACGCGGACAGGCAGGTTCTTCCTCCCGTTGACAGTATCCTGCCGGATGATCCGGCTTCGATTGTTTTTACATCCGGCACTACAGGTTTTGCCAAGGGCGTAACCCTTTCTCATAAGAACGTTATTTCCAACGCAAGCGCGGCAATCCGCATGCTGACTCCAGTTGTGGATGATGTTTTTATTTCAGTTCTGCCTCTGCATCATACTTACCCGACAACCTGCACTTTTGTTGCGCCTCTTTCTATCGGCATTACTGTTGTAATCGCGGAAAAAATAGTCGGTAAAGTAGTTATTGATGATATCAAGGACGGCGGGGTTACGTACCTTATAGCTGTTCCGCTGCTTTTCGATAAAGTGATGGCGGCCATTGACAACGGGTATCAGAAACTTCCGGCGATTTTACGCGGGCCGCTGAATGTTATGCGTAAAATAGCGCTTTCAAAAGCATACAAGGGCAACTTTGAATTCGGCCAGAAGGTTTTCATGTTTATCCGTAAAAAAGCGAACCTTCAGTCAATCAGGCTAATGGTCGCAGGCGGCGGCCCGCTTAATCCAAAAACAGCCGATTTCTTTGACTCGCTTGGCTTTAATATTGTTCACGGGTACGGAATGAGCGAAAACGCCCCTCTTATCACTGTGAATACGCCGCGCTATAAACGCAACGCGTCTGTCGGACTTCCTGTATGCTACACGGATGTGAAAATTTTAAGTCCGGGGCCTGACAACATTGGCGAAATTGCCTGCAAATCGCCTTCTGTAATGCTGGGTTATTTTGAAAATGAAGAAGCCACAAAAGAAGTAATCGACAAGGACGGATATCTTCATACGGGCGATCTTGGCTACCGGGATGAGGACGGGTATGTCTACATCAAGGGCAGAAAAAAGAACCTTATCGTTGGTTCGGGCGGCAAAAATATTTATCCGGAAGAAGTGGAAGCGCATTTTAGCGCGTCACGCCTGATCAGCGAGATTCTGGTCGTCGGCAGAAAAGAGCCTTCCTACGGCGGAGAAATTATTTTCGCGGTTACCGTTCCCAATTACGATTTAATCAAAGAAGATTATCCCGGAAAAGAAAACGATGACGCTTTTATAAACGATCTTATCAAGAAGGAAATTGAAGGGATTAACCGTTCGCTTCCGGTTTATAAAAAGATCAGCGACTTTACGCTGCGCAAAGAACCGTTCGAGAAAAACGCGCAGCAAAAAATCAGGCGTTTTCTTCATACAGCCCAGTATGAGAATCCCTGATTTATTTGGGGAACAGCCTGAATCCCAGTTTTATAATTATTCCTGTTGATTTGGGGTAACTGTCCGTGTCTACTATTGAATACGGGCGCGATTCTCCGCTGTTGGAAGGTTCTTCGGTATTTGTAAAGTACGAAATGACAGCGCCCGCTTCGAAATAGAAAGAGACCGGCGCGGTCTGCTTTTTCGCGATTACCCATTCGCCGCCAAGTTTAATGATATGCATCCACTGATACGCTCCGTCGTGAAGGAAGAATCTTTTTAAAACCTGATTGCTGTCCCTGTCGAGAGGGTCAAGTTCCGAACGAAGATTGCTTCCGTCTACGGAGTTTGGACCAAAATCCGCTCCGTGCCTGATCATCTGATACTGCAATACGGCTGTTAAATTTTTAACAGGCATTGTTTCAAATTTTACCAGTATCTCATCTGAATTGGGCGGAAGGTAATAGCCCAGAGATACTCCGTTGTTAACATACGCGGTCTCCATCTGGATGTCCCCATACCAGGGGTTTATATTGCGGTTGTGCGTATAACAATACGGATTCACCTTTGTGTAGCTCAGTTTTACGGATGTAAAGGACAGTACCGGCAGGTAAAATGTCATTCCGGCCTGCAAGGTAAACATTTGGCGGTCAAGCGTGAGTATGTCGGAGAGCAGGGTCATCTCGTCCAGAAAAGCCGAAAACCATATATTGCCGATTCCGGGATACTGGAATTTTAAGTTCGCGCTCATTGCCAGATTGTCAAAATCGCCGATGTTATTCTGGTAAAAGAAACTGTTTGTTATCGGCGAAATATATCCCAGTTCGAATCGTTTTGGATAAACAACCGCGTCCATAAAATCCAGATAAATGTAGTTTTTAAAACGGAACCGCATCATTGTAATTGAAAAAGCGTTTTGAAATGATTCGGCGGATTCTTTTATTCCGTTGATATTGCTGTATTCCAGTATTCCTGCCAGAGAGGAAAAGCCGAACCATGGAACAGGACTGAAATCTGATTCAATTCCGATAAAAGGACGCGCCATTTTATTAAACGCGAGACTGCTGCCTGACGGCACTGAACCCCAATCGCGCCTCAACCGCCCCAGACGCATCAGCAATTTGTTGTCCAGATAGGAGGCCGTCATTTCTGACAATATATTGTAACCGCCCGCGATGCCGTTCGGCCACGAGTCAAATGTTGACAGGCTCTCCAAAAAATATACGGAACCGTCCCATCGTTTATTGTATGTATACGGAAAATGCGTTAAAGGCTCGCTGTAGACATCAAACGGTTCATTCTGGAACTCTTTGCTTTCATCGTTGACGAAATCTTTGTAATAGTTGTCGTATTTGCCAAGATAATCCCTTGGAGCCCGCATTAAACCGCCTTCGATATTAAAATCATAGGAAACATGATTTCCAATGTCGCCTTTTAAATAAATACCCGGCCATATTTCCATTCCAAAATAGTTTTCATTCTGAAGATAAAAACCTGCCGATCCTTCAATTTCCGCGGTAATGCCCGCTTTTAATGAAAGCGGGAAATCAATTTTTCCAATGGATGTTTCGCCGTAATACGCCCCTTTCCTCCAGTCTATTCCCGTTTTTGGTTTCGCGTATTTTACGAGATACATTTCCAGGATTTCCCGCTCTGTTGAAGATATTTTTTTTCCTTTCTCCTGGTTTAAAATTTCTTTAATCGCGGAAACAACAACATCCTGCGTATAGGGTCTTACCCCTGACAGCGGAGCGCACAAACCCCTTGTTTCCGCCAGCTCCAGTATCGAATATATCTGACTGTCAATATGGATTGACGAGTGCGTTTGCGCGAAAACGCCGTTCAGCGAAAATAATAAAATATAACAGAATAAAAGATTTTTTTTTATTTTCAAAATTATCTCCATGATCAGATTCTCTTGACGCAATAAAAATAATTGCGCTTAAATTTCATTTCTGCCGGTGACAACTCTGCTGATTAAACCGTATTTAACCGCTTCCGCCGCGTTCATCCAGTAATCGCGGTCTGTATCTTTTTCTATCTGCTCAAACGGAAGACCCGTTTCGTCCGCAATCAGGCGGTTAATTTTTCCGCGCAGTTTTTCCAGTTCTTTTGCGTGGATCTCTATGTCTGTCGCCACGCCGCGTATTCCTGAAAGCGGCTGGTGAATCAGGTAGTGGCTGTTGGGCAGTCCTATCCGCTGTTTTCGCGGAG
>Ga0209755_10004886_pt1 | contig 15551 bp, 14 predicted proteins | sample TergutCo191P1_FD_187301 | JGI IMG/M metagenome (GOLD analysis project Ga0209755, IMG submission 187301) | Cornitermes sp. P1 segment gut microbial communities from Petit-Saut dam, French Guiana - Co191P1 (SPAdes) (version 2) | ecosystem: Host-associated > Arthropoda: Insects > Digestive system... | reverse complement strand
CACGGATTTCTTCATCCCCCGGAATTTTTCCCGCCGTTATTACGCTACGAGCAACGGCAGAAATATCAATCGCACCAAGCCCGCGATATTGAGATTTGCCGCCTTTTTTGTTCAAGTGCGAAATCAACATGACGGTGCAGTTTGTCCGTGCCGCCATATCTGCAAGGTGGGTCAGCATCGGGCGTACCCCTGTGCCGCACATTTCCGCACCCATGTACTGGCTTAATGGGTCGAGAATGACTAACTTCGCGCCCGTTTTGGCGATTGCCTGTTCAATTCGAGGGTCGCAGAGAATTAACGGATAATCGCTTTCGTTTATAACGTGGACACGTTCACAATCTGCGCCCAATTTTTCAAGGCGCGGGCGTATGGTGTCGTTGTAACCATCCTCCATTGATTGAAAAATTACATCGCATACACCAAAAGGTTCTGCATCCCACGGCAGGGGCGTACCTGTCGTAAGCGCGGCGGTTATTGCAAGCGAAACGCCGGTTTTGCCAACACCGGGGTCGCCCTGTAAAATGACGATTTTGCCAAGCGGTAAGTATGGCGCACTCAAAAATTTCACAGGCTCTACAGCGATTTGTGCCATTGTTTGAATTTTTAGATTCATATATGCCTCCAAAATAAAAATCCCCGAACGCAGTTGTCCGGGGTAATACATTTGTCGTTACGCTGTCACGACAATTACAAAGGCGGCTCATGTTTCAAGCCGCCTGTTGATTGATTATGAAATTGCGTGTTGCCTTTTCTGTCGCCATTCCCGCTGATACTCACGTTGGTAAGCCCTGCGGCGTTCCTGCCGCGCTTTTTCCTCAGCGGCGATTTCCTCCGGCGACTTCACAGGAGTTTCGGGCAATTCAGCTTTCTTAGCGTGGTAACGCTCCGTTGACTTTGCGGCAATGGCTTCTTTGTTGCGTTGGTAATATTCCCGCTGATACTCTTTGCGTTTATCCTCCGGCGTTTGGTATTCGGGGAACACCTGCTCAGAACCGGGTGGAGTAAATTGCCCTATAAAGCTGAGGTAAATATCCACCTGCTGATTGCGCTGCCCGCGCGGGCGTTCTGCCTCATGCACCACGATTCTGTCTACAAACTCGGTGAGCATAGAATTTGTGAGTTCTTCAAATGTGGTGTATTTACGAACGAGTGCGATAAACCTGTCAGCCCTCGCGCCGTCTGCTGTGAATTGTTCCAGTTCCTTTTCCATTTCAACAATTCGCGCTTCGAGCATTTCCTGTTCGGCTTCATATTGCACCGATAAAACCGCAAACCGCTTTTCCGTAAGCGTTCCCGCCACCTTATCCTCGTAGATTTGCTGTATCAGCTTATCAAGTTCGGCAACGCGCCGCTTATCGGCAAAAAGTTGTTTCTTTTGGGATTTCGCTTGCTCGTCCTGCCTGATTTGTGCATCTTCGCGGAGTTTTTCCACAAACTCGGCTTGATGTTCTTGGGCGTAATGGCTTACGTTGCGGATTGCATCTAGTACAAGTTCCCGCAGAGATTTCACCGAAATATTATGACGGGTACATTCAGGCGGGTACTTGCTGTATTTCGTACAACAGTAGCTGTCCTGTGACGGGCGGGTTTCGCTGTAGCGTGTACCCCTGTGGTTGTACATACGGCTTCCGCAAGTAGCGCAATAGACCAAGCCTGTAAGCGGGTTAGCTTCGCCGCTTCGGTTCTTGCGGCGTATGACCGTGCGGCATTTCTGCGCCGTTTCCCATTCGCCGGGTGAAATGATGGCTTCGTGTACGTTCTCGAAAATTTCCCATTTTTCCGGCGGGTTGTGCTTTACTTGCTTTGTCTTGTACGAGGTTTTGTAAGTGCGGAAATTTACAACGTGACCCATGTATTCGGGTCTGCGGATGATATGCGTGATTGTTGCATCCGTCCACCGATATGGATTTTGTTCCGACTTGGCTGTTGCACAATCATTGAGCCGTGCAACATGGCATGACGGGCGTATTATCTTTTCGTCATGGAAAATCTTTGCGATTTGAAAAGGTCCCTTGCCTTCGATTGTCATTTGAAATATACGCTGAACAATCGGGGCGGCGGTGTCGTCAATCAGCCATTTGTTGCGGTCTGCGGGGTCTTTGCGGTATCCGTAAATTGCTTGATTGGTGAGGGGTTTACCGCTTCGCCCTTTATTGTGCAGTACCGCTTTTATTTTTCGGCTTGTGTCCCGTGCGAAAAATTCCGCGATAATATCCCGAAACGGTGCAAAATCATCATCGTCACGGATATTGTCTACGTTGTCACCGATTGCGATAAAACGAATACCCTGCTCGCGGAACATTTCCATATATAAGCCGACCCGCAAATAGTCGCGTCCAAAACGGTCTTTGTTTTTGCAAATAATTGAACGCACGTTACCGTTTTCAATCTCTTGCAAAACAAGCTGCCAACCGGGTCTTTGGAAATTTGTCCCTGTAAATCCGTCATCCACCACACAAATCGGGTGGTCAAAACCATTTTTTGCGGCGAAATCAGCGAGGATTTCTTTTTGGTGGGATATAGAATCACTTTCCCGCTCGTCTAATCCGTCGTCACGGGAAAGCCTACAATACAAAATATCGTATTGCGTGGTAATACTCTTGTCGCAGAGCGGTTGCCAGATATTGTTCATAATGAACCCCTTTCCGGCAGCCAATCCGCTTGTGGCAAGTCCATTGTACCACAAAGGGACTGCCTTCGCAGCCCCTTGTCGGAAATTTCAAGCCTCGCTACTTGCGTTTTTTGGGAAACGGCGATTTCTCGCCATTCCCGCACTGTGTTCATTTTCACAAGCCGACCACATTTCCTAATTGTTCATCATTACGCATAAGGCGCATGAGCTTGTCGTCAATCGTTTCCTTTGCATCTTGCCGGAAACTGACATTGACCTTGTAAACCGTGGAGCCGATGCGTTTTGTAAAACGGTTCGGTTCCAGCGGCGAATTTACCTTTTCACGTTGGATTTTTTTCGTATTCATACCACCGACTCCCTTCATAAAATGATTTTGATGTTCTTTGCCTTGCTTTTGACTTGCCGAAGCGCCACCCACGGTCTGCGGATGCCAACGCTGCAGATTTAGTGTCGGGATACTTTCTGAATCGCCTCCCGATTTGCCCGAGCGATGTTGTGCTGTGCCAAAAATCGGCTATTCAATTTTAGCGACAATTAACGATTGAACATGTTGTTGTCGCTAAAATGATTATCACATGGACTTGACGCGAAATCAAGATTAACATACAATAATAACGCTACTGATATATATTCGCTTAAAATGTCAATAACGATTTTCGTCTAACGAACGAGGTGCATTATGGGTATGGTTGCAAAAGATAGCATGATAGCCAGTGTTTATATCAAAGAGAGCAATATCCATTTTTACAATGAAAAAGGCAATTTTTCCGGTTTCGGCGGCATTGTTTACGAACTTGGAAAACCGCTATTAAATTTTGTATGCTACGAGCCGCAGATGTTTATGGACGTTTTTTCTGAAATGGTAGAAGCCTTTGACAACGAACACGCCCATACCTTCATAACTCAGCCTGACTTTGTTTCATCAGTCAAAGAGTCTATGCGCCAACTTCAACAGCAGGAGCAATATGTATTTCTGTACGGACAAATGCTTATGGACTTTCTCTTTTCGTTTGCTGAATCGCCCAAGCAGGCGATTATGGAATTAGAGGGAAAATTACCGGGTTCAATGGAAAAATTAAATTGGGCATTGGACTTTGAATGGCCTGTGTCAAAATCTCAGTTTGCAGAAATAGCTTATTTTACAGACAAAGAAAAACGGCTGTTCAGAGCCGCCAACGATGTTATCGCCGTTATGTATGAGCATTTATGTAAATTTCAAAAATTTATCGTGCATGAAATTGAAGTGTTGCTCCATTACCGTAAGGAAATCCAAGTACCCGACGGGCGTTCGATTGATTATGTAGGTATTCTTGACGAGTACCATATGCACAAGTTAAACGTGCAGTATTATCTTGAAAAGCCCTTTAAGACGTTTTACGGACGCACTGCTTCAAGAGAAATTGAGCAGTTGTATGTAATTGATACAATTGAGGATTTATTCCGATTTGAATTTATAAAGATGATTGACCATGAAATTTACATTAAGAAATGCAAAAACTGCGAGCGGTTTTTCATTCCCTTGCGCCGTGTTGATGCGGAATATTGTAATCGTATTTTTGGCGACACCGAACGGCGTTGCAATGAAATCGGTGCGATGTTACGATATGAAAGGAAAGTAGCGGAAAATCCTGTTTGGGAAGTATATAAAAAGGCGTACCGTCGGCTTAACTCCCGCACTCGTAATAAGAAAATGACGCAGGCTGAGTTTTTGGCGTGGTCTGACGAGGCAGGACGTAAGCGTGATGAGTGCTTAGCCGGTAATTTAAAGTTTGACGATTTTGTGGCATGGTTGGAGCAGGGTCGGGTGTGTAAACCCCGAAACTCTGCTAGTGGCAACCGGAATATGAAAGTTGAGGTGGAGCATGAAAAATAAGTATTTTAATACCGATGACGCACTTTTAAATGTGATTAACGCCCATATAGGTACGCCTACGCGCAAATTCAATCGTAGAGATTTCGTTGAACCGTTAATTGACTTTTGCTTAAATAATGATTTTTCTGCAAAAATCGGAATCGTTTACGGCTTGCGTGCTACAGGCAAAACCGTTGGTATGTTGCAAGCCGCAGGAGAGCTTTTACATCAAGGCTACAAAGTTGCTTATGCGAGGTTTAATTACAATGAAACAGGCATGAAAGCTGCAAATGCAGAAATACTTCAACTTGCTGATGAAGGCATTACCCATTTTTTTGTAGACGAAGCCTCATATCTTAGCGGTTTTCTTAACAACTCAGCACAATGGGCAGATATTCTTGTTACCCGTTACCGTATTAAAATCGTTATTTCGGGTACTGACAGCTTTTTAATTTGGACTGCTCAGAGAAAATCGCTTTTCCATAGGTATGACAATTTTCCAACTAATTGGAACAGCTTTCCCGAATATGCAAGTGTAATGGAAAAGCCCTACGATAATTTCAAGCGCGAAGGGGGTATTTTTACCAAAGACAATATGCCTGATTTTATCCAATCTGCTGTAGTGGATAATTTGCTTCATACCATAACGCATTGCATGGACGATGCAGGAAGAACTACATTTTATACCGATTATTTATACGGCATTAACGAAACCGTTATCTATAAGGCAATCATAAGCATACTTAAATGTGTTGCGGAAGATACGGTGAAAAAGCATTTTATTGAACACACAGGAAAAATGAATATTTCTGATTTAGGAGAAGCTGTAAGTGGTTTAACTGCCGCAGAAAAGCGCGACATTAAAGCGCGAGTTGCCGAATCAATGGATTTGTATAGAGATTTTACCCCCATAGACAAACCACTCAATGTGATAAATGCATTAATCGAGTTTTTGGTTAAAATTGGTTGTTTAACAAAATATTCATCTGGTACAAATGAGTTTGGAGATAAAGAATCCCTTGCTTTTATGCATAATGCGTTAATGAATTATGCTGCCGAAGAAACGATTCGCGGTTTAAGGAATATGAAAAACATAAACGAATCCATTTTTGATGAAAGCATAAGGCAAGCAGTAGAAGGTGCGCTTAATGAAAATGTGGTCTTGGCGCATATCTTACAAGAAGTGAAAAGCGGCACTGAGGTTTTCAAGTACCGCGATGCAGACTACCGCGAAGTGGATGTTGTCATCATCAATCGTAATGCCAAGACCGTGTATCTGATTGAAATAAAAAGCAAAACTTCGATTGATGAGAAATATGTATTCGATAATGAAGCCAGGCACTTGTTTGATAAAAATGTTCTTAAAAACATCGGCGTTGCTGACGATTTTACAGTAACAAGGATTCTTGTGTTTCGAGGGAAAACAAGTGTTGCTTTCCGAAATGAAGAACATTTATTGCTAGTGAACATCGAAGATTTGCTAATGGAGTATAAAGACATAAATCGCTATTTTAATTGGCTGGTTGAAAAGGTAGAAAAATTAATGCCTGAAAAAGTCACAAATAATCCCAAAACCAAACCTCCTGCGAAAACACTACTCCAAAAGCTAGATGAAGGCAAAAAAAAGGCTACCGAAAAGCCCTCAACTTCCAAGAAAGCAAGGTCAAAAAAGGAACGATAATTAAAAAGAGCAAACGAGGCAGAAAACGAATATCCCCTGCCTTGTTTGGTGAGTAATTATGCTTAATCATATACCAACTCATGAAGAATTATCTCATGTGCCGCTTCTTTGTCGGGTATCATTTTGAGCCGAGTTGCCGCAGCAGTATCTATTTCACGGCACAGTGGATATAATCGTTCCGACAGCAGAAGCTGACTGTAAAGCACAGGCTTGTGTTCTTTCAGATACGCCTTGTGCATCATGCCGTATCTTCCGAGGGGTGGTACATCGGGTGGGTCGGATAATCTGATTTCCGGCAGAAGATAGTCGCCCACGGGAACATAGTTGAATTCCATAATTTGGCTCCTTTCACTTGGTTGAGATGACGGTTGTTTACGCCGATTACTCCTCCGATTATGCTCACGACTACGGCGAAACAACCGCAAATACCGACGCCGTAAACATCTGCATAGACCATTCACCACCTCCCCGGAGCGTCAAAAACATTTGCCACAAGCGGATTTGCCGCCATTACAAAAATGATAGTTGAAAAACTACCATTTCATTATGGAACAAAAGACCCCGAGTTTAAGAAAGAATACGACGCGCTCGAACCTGAATTTGCTATAATCCACGCCATGTACAAGGCGCGTAAGGCTTCGGGCATTACGCAAAAACAGCTTGCCGAGCGCACAGGCATAGCGCAGGGCGATATAAGCAAAATTGAAATAGGGGAAGCCAATCCCACCCTAAACACACTCAAGCGGTTAGCATCGGGCATGGATATGAAATTGAAGTTGGAATTTGAACCCGTACTACCATAACACCGATAACACAAAAAGAGCGTTTTGACAACAACCTTAATACAACATGTAGAAAGCCCTGAACCGCATATATTCAGGGCTTTCTGTTTTGTTAGTGTTTTAACATTGGGCAAAAATCGACTGAAAAATGTGTCGCTCCCGCAACACCATGCCGTTTTGCTTTGCACCCTCTACGCCGCACTTGAACACAATTTTCCACCTTAACACGATTCAAAAAAAGATTCGTGTACAGATGCACCCCATTATCGTTAAAGAAAATAGGGTCAGCATAATGGGGCTTACACTGTGGGGATTTTATCTCTTACAGGAAACCACACGCTGTAACCGAAATCGTCATTAACATCCTCATAAATGGGTGCGGTATTGTCATTCAATTCAAGGTTATAATCAGCATATGGATATGAGTGGACAATATCCCACGTACTCTTTATCGTTTCGCCGTGATTTTGAGGCGAAAAATCGGGTGCGCTAAAAACAACATACTTTGATTCGGGGATGTGAAAAATTTCAAATCTTTTTAAGTTGTTTATGTCGTAGTCAGGCTCAACCTCAGCACCCCAACTAAGGCATTTATATCCTCCCGCTGGGAATGCCATTGTCAGATATGCGCCACACACACTAATTGTATTCAGCAACGCATTTGCTTTAGCCATGCTTCCATTTTCTTCACAGGCATCGTAGAAATCATGTGGCGTTTTTTCGTCATGGTTTATTTGAGAACTGACCCAAATTCTCGCAGGTTTTACAATATGCCACACATCAACGTCCCGTACCTTATAAAAACCTTGGTCTGCCGCTTCATGCGACACCTCTTCCAGCAGTTTTTGCAAGTGGGTGTTTTTCCCGATGGCAATACAAGCGTCAGATTTTCTGCATTCACTGGGCGTTATTCCAAAAACGGACTTGAAAGTCCTAGAAAACGCTTCCTGCGATTCGTATTGGAACTTAACCGCAATATCCAATATCCGCGTGTCCGAGCATTTAATCTCATACATCGCTTTGGAAAGCCGTGACCATCGTAGATACTCACCTAATGTCGCACCCATAACCATCTCAAAAATACGGCTTAGTTGTCTTGAGGAATAGTTGCAATAATTTGAAACAGCTTCTGGTGTCACTTCATCAATCTTTTCCATGATGAATAGCTTCGCTTTTTCTACCGTTGTGGCATAGTTATTCATCTTCACTACCTCGCCTTGTATTAGATTTGATTTTATTATAGCAAGATTGAAAAATATTTTTATGATTATTTTGGACATGATTTAAAGTCATAACATTTTGTTGTATCAAAATCAACGCAGAAAAGAGGATGTCTCGCCAGCTGGTTGGCGAGACATCCTCTTTATCCGTTATTATTGCTTTGCACGGCTAACCGCTATGTTTGGCTTTTTATATCGTCAGCATCAATACATCGGCCAATTTGGTGAATCCTATCTTTTCAGCAATACGTTGTGATGCAGTATTAGAAATTCCATGTGACCATATGGGGTATCTTTCACCTTGAAGAATATTTATCGCCGCTTTTTTACAAGCAACGGCGGCATAACCCTGACCGCGATACGCTTGCAACGTGTTAATGCCAATTTCTTGAAGGCTATCTGCCATGTACGGCATGGATGCTGCGTCCGTGCAACTTACTAAAATTCCATCGATATACACGCCCGTACAAAAATTATATTTCACCATATCATTAAAATAGGTGCGCAACCATTCACCCTCATTATCAGGAAAACAAGACAACCAAAATTTTTCAAAGTCGGCATAGTGTTCCCGGGTTAATGTCGTTGCCTGTATGTCCGTTTGTTGGTTATTAGGGGATGTGCCTTGATAAAAATATTTTATCGCATGACCGGGCTTGGTGTTGAATATTTTTTGTAAGGTATCCGCTACTTCACATACATTGCCCTTCAAGTTTTTTAAGTCATTTATTTTCGGCTTAACGGTATCGCCATAGGACACAATAATACGGTTAGCCTCAACCCATATATAAATATCCATGTGCGTTGAATACCCAACCTGCGCAATGTTGCGCTCGGTGGTATAAATCTGCCGATTGCCCCTATCCTCCAACAAACAACCCATTTCCCCAAGCCAAGATTCGTAATAGGATAGGGTTTTCAATTTGCATTGTTTTGAATTGAAGTCCATGGTCTATGCACCTCCAACATCCATATTGATTCGGCACGCCGAATCATAGTTGCCGCTTGACAGGGTTGCACCCTATGACCCACTCGCCCACTACAAAATTGTGTTGGGCGTTAAGCCCGCGACCCGGTCTGCTCTTCAATGCCATATATATTTTCCATCACGGTGTCCTCGTTTTATTTCCTGCCCATGTATAATTGAAACATATATTCCATCGTATGTTGCCCGCCATGCCTACCAATTGCTTTTTTTATTTCGGCATACAAATTGATTCTGTTATTCTCTGGCAAAGCTCTGTTATCGGACATTGTATCCATCAGTGCAATATACTCATCTGCGCTATACGTTTGAGATGCGTTATAGAATTTCATGGTCACATCCCTGAAGCCATATTGTTCCATACTTTCAAACCGAAAGCTTGTGTAGATTTCTGAAGGTTTCCAAAAATCCTCAATAGTTTTTTTAATGGGTCGTCTACTTGATGTGTAGTAGGAATTGTAATGTTTTTTGTAAATACTTTGAATTTCTTCATAAAGCACATCACCATCAGCGGGTACAGCATTATTACGGAACAGCGCGAAAGTCCCGCCGTCGTTTAAGAGGCGTAACACCTTAGGGCAACCAATTTCTGCATCAACCCAGTGAAATGCAGACGCAGCGTATATTATATCGTAATCTTCACCATCTATTGGCGCATTCTCAAAGGTGTCGTTTATCACGGAGAAATTTTGGTTGCCACTAAATTTTTGCATTAAAAAATCCACCATATTTGCACCCATTTCAACAGCGGTAACGCTGTATCCATTATTAAGAAATGGAGTTGTTGCAAGTCCCGTACCTGCACCGATTTCTATTGCCTTTTTACCAGCTTGGTTGTAATTAAAAATATCAGTGTACAGTTTGCTTGGGTAGTCCCCTCTCGCCTTGTCATAACCCTCAACGATTTCATCAAAATGTACTCTCCTACCGCGCTCCCATCCTGTTCCATCGGCCATGTCTACACTACCTCCATCATTAGTTTTTCTATTGCGTGTATATTTGGCTGTGTTGGCGTGAACTGTACTCCTCGCTTCAATAAGCTGATAATTTTCCCTGCTGTCTTTTCAAGCTCATCCACCACTTTTGGGTCTGCGATGTAAACGGCTTGCCCACCACGAACATACTGCTCTTTTATGTAGCGGGCAGAAGTCGGAAACATATCTTGGAACAACAACACCGATTTCCTGCCTTGAATTTTCACGACTTTTATGGAATCCGTTGGCTTGCGGTTCACTTGCTTGCGTTCAATTATTTTTTCGTATTTCTCAACTTTCGAGCTGCAAGGAACAAGCCAATAGAGGGAAGTCTTTGTATCGAAAAACGCCATGTAATGCGGGCGGCTTGTGTTGTCGTAATTTATTTTCAGATAAGGGTCGTTGACCCTTTCAAAAAAGGCATCGTCAACAAAGTACAGGCAACCCGCTTTAATCTCCAGCATACAAGTCCTCCGAAATAAAGAAGCCCTTGCCGCAAGGCAAAGGCTCCAAAACTTTTCCACGGCATATTTATTATTCGCATTGCCGGTAGCGAACTACGATTTCACGGCTTGCTTGTTATTCGCATCGCCGGTAGCGAACTACTTTTGTCGGCGGCTGACCACCATCTAATATTATGATACGCATTGCCACTTGTTATGTCAACAAATTTTTCAGTGGTAAAACAAATCCGAACCCTTCGCCGATAAGTTTAATATCGTTCGGGTTCGGTTTATTTGTTTTTTTGCGGATGACAGGACTTGAACCTGCACACCTTGCGGCACAGGAACCTAAATCCTGCGTGTCTGCCAGTTCCACCACATCCGCATTGTGACGGGCAGTATAGCACACAAGTTATTTTGATACAATGGCATTAATATCGCGCTGGCCGTATGCCCACAGGCCGATGGCGCTTAGTAGTAGGGCAAGGCCGGTTTTGATGGCGAGGGGGATGACATTGAAGGCTTCGCCGGGGGCGAGGGGCAGTTGCTGGACGAAGGCAAAGGGCGATAAAGATGCCATCCAGGTGGGGAAGATTTCAAAGCCTTGGCCGAAGAAGAGGAACACGAAGGTGTAGGCAAAATAGCCCCAAATAAACCCGGCTGCTTTGGGCATAAAACCGACCAGTAGGGTTGCCGCGCCTACTTTAACCCAAATGGCAGGTACATACACCAGCGCTACTTGCAAAGCGAAGGTGAGGGGGAATTCATCGGCGCTGCCCATGGCTGCCACACCTGCGCCGAACATGCCCAGCGCGGTGGCGGTTTGCACCAGTATTGCCATGATGAAGGCAAGGCACACGTAGGCGGCCAGGTACTTGCGGCGGCATACGCTGGCTGCCAAAATCAGCTCGGTGCGGCCGTCGTTTTCTTCGCTGCGGGCTTTTAGTACGAGCAGGACAGCCGGCACGATGGCGAACATGCCCATTATCAAATTAATCATGGCAGAGAAGAGCTGCGGCAAGGTGAAGCCAAAGACCGCCACTGCTTCCCGCAGGTAGATAACGGCTTCCTCCAGCGGCAAATAATCGGGGATGGTAATGCCAAAGGGCCCCAGGATTAATTGCTGGTACATATCATTAGAGGCAATGAATTCATCCAGCGTGCCTAAAATAGCGCCGTAGGTTGCGCCCAGTATCAGCAGACTGATGACCCACACCATCATGCCGGTGCGCGTCAGTTTGAAGGTGAGGCCGGCGGCGGTTTTCATATTGCCTTCGGCGCGGCCGGGCTTAGCGGGTATCATGCCTTGGTCGATATCGCGGATGGCGGTCAGTTTGAAGGCAATGGCCGTAGCGGCCGCCGTTGTAGCCAGCATGATGACAATGGGCCACCAGGCGTTGCTGATAAAAGCCTCGGTGCGCAGTAATAGCCCCATGGGGGAGATAAGCGCCAGTATTTCCATGGAAGCATCCATATCGCCCGGGGCGCGCAGCAGAAACAATACGCCCAGCGCCATGAAGCCGTATCCCAACGCGGTGCGGGCGCTGGCGGTCAGCTGGGCAAACAGCGCCGTAAACGCCGCGAAAACCAAGCCCGTTGCCCCCAACGTTGCACCCCACAAAAGCGAGCCCTGCACACACATGCCCGTGTCATACAGCGCCGTGCCAAACAATGCCATGCCCGCGCCCACAAACAGCGCCAAGCCTGCATTAACCACCACGGCTACTACCATGGCGGCCGCCAAGTTAGACAGTCTGCCCACGGGCAGCGAGCGCAACACTTCATAGCGGCCTTTTTCTTCATCGGCGCGGGTTAGGCGGATGACCAGAAAAATATTCATCAGTGCCGCCGTCAGCGCCGCAAACAGCATCATAAAATTAGTGTACAACGCGCCAAAGGTCATATTTGCCTGGGCGAAAGCCGGGCCAATGATGCTGACCATGGCGGGCATACTCAGCACATCCACGATGGCGAAGCGTTCCTCCGGCGGCAGCGCGAAGAACAGGACGGGTACGAACAGCACCACCGCGCCGCCCAGCAGCAATATCCACAATAGGGTATTAATCCGTTCGCGCCGCAGCATGAAGCGCGATAGTATCCCTGTGTTGGCAAAATTTTCCCGGTTCATTATGCCCCCTCCTTTTTATAATGCTGCATGAACAGCTCCTCCAAACTGGGCGGTACGCTTTCCAGCTTTTTGATGCCGAAGCCGTTCAGGTGGTTAATGATGGCGCCCATGTGGGCTGTTTCTACATAGAAGTGCAGGCCGTGCGCTTCCTTTATAATGTCGTATACGCCGGGCAAAGTGTCCAGCCCTTCGATGGGGCGCTCGGTTGAAACCGTCATGCCGTAGCGGGTCAGGTGGCGCAGTTCGTCCAGCGTGCCGGTTTGGACGACTTCGCCTTCGCGGATGATACCTACGCGGTCGCACAGGCGTTCCACTTCGCTCATGATATGGCTGGAGAGGAACACGCCCTTGCCCTTGTTTTTCTGCTCCATAACGCAGTCTTGGAAAACTTGTTCCATCAGGGGGTCTAGGCCGCTGGTGGGTTCGTCTAGGATGTACAAATCTACATCCGAGGCGAAGGCGGCGACCAATGCCACTTTTTGGCGGTTGCCCTTGGAGTAGGTGCGGCATTTTTTGGTCGGGTCAAGGTTAAAGTCCTTGATGAGGCGCTGGCGCAGCGTCTTGTCATGCTTGCCCCGCAGGTTGACGAACAGGTCGATTACCTCGCCCCCGGTTAAATTCGGCCACAGGTTGACATCGCCGGGTACGTAGGCAATGCGCTGGTGAATTTCTACGGCGTCGCTCCAGGCGTCTTTGCCGAACACTTTTACCTCGCCCTTCGTCGCCTGCAAAATGCCCAGCAGACAGCGAATGGTCGTTGATTTGCCCGCCCCGTTGGGCCCGATGTAGGCAAATACTTCCCCCTGGGCAATTTGCAAATTAACGCCCTTTAACGCGGCAAACTTGCCGAAGTTTTTGTCCAAATTCGTAATTTCTACATTGTATTTCATGCCGAGCCCTCCTCTTTATAAAAGCACTTTCTTAAAATGGTCAGGTATTCGCGAAATTCGTCCAGGTATTGCTCGTAATTCTCGCGGGTTTCGCGCGTTTCTTTCGCGCGTTCTGCGTGGGCGCGGGCTTCGCCGTAGCCTGCCAGCGCCCAGTTAATTAGCTCGATGGCGCGGTGGGGGTCAATGCCGTCGCGGAACAACGACATATCGCAGTTTGCCATGGCCATGTTCATGGCGCGGTGGCGCATTTCGATGAAGCGTGCCATGTGTTCCGCCTGTGCGGCTGCCATGGTGTGCCGCGTGTCCAAATAGCTGTGGGCGATGAAGTCGAACATCACCGGGAAGCGTTTGGACACGTCCAGCTTCAGCAGTGCCGCCTGCCATACAAATGCCAAAACATCTTGCTCGGTAACGTTGATAAGCTCGATAAATTCGGCCTGGATAATGTCAATGGCGTGGTCGATGAGGAAGCCGAACAACTGTTCCTTTGTGCCGAAGTAGTGGAACAACAGCCCCTTGGAAATACCAGCCTCGCGCACGATGTTATCGGTCTTTGCCTCCTTAAAACCATGGAGAAATTCGCTCATGGCGGCGTTGATGATGCGGGTTTGCTTCTCCTCCTCCAGCGCGTAAAACTTGGGGAAGCGGTCGTGCAAGTCGCTCATTGCTATCATCCTTTCGGTTGTTGGCGGTGTGGGTCAACGGTTGACTGACTTGTTGGGTCAATTGTAAATGAGTTGACTTGATAAGTCAACAGGTTTTTTGGAAAAATTTTTTGGGGGTGCAAAAATAAAACCGTGGGGCGTTGCCCCACACCCCACAAGGGGAGGCAAGCTCCCCTTGACCCCTATTGTGCTTCGCATGGCTTGACGGATGTAGCCGTGCATTAGGTTGCTGACGCAAAATTCTCGTTTTGCGTGAGTTTCTCACGTAAAACGAGAATTTTGTGGGTGGGGGATTTTTGTTGTAAAACGTTGTAGCTAAAGGGTTTTCAGGCTATTTATCAACGCAGCAAATGGAATTTGTACAGCCAAACGGCGCTGATTTATTTTTCGCTTACTCCAAAATCCTTGGGGTTTTACCAGCCAACAAAACCCACAGGTGCAGCAGCGTACCGAAGGCGGAGCGCACATAATCCCCCCGCCTTCGGCACGCCACTTTCACCCCCTCCCCCTTTTGACAAATCACTACAAATCCACTACTTCTACTCCCGTACCTATTTCTATAGGAAACTGTACACCGGTTCGCATGTTCCATATACGCAGGATTAACTCCTTGGACGGCTGGGGATTGTTTGGCAACGTACGTTGGTTGCAATTTGAAATACTGCTACCAACCCCCGGTGACAGCCACCGCTTCATACACAACAGTAGTTGGCTGCGAATCTGCCCCCATGTTGCCGTAGCTACCCCAACCCCGCCGTTGCTAACAATAGCCCCCACGGCTATGCCCCCGCCGCTACACCGACGCCTGCCACTACGTTACTGACGGAGACATTTTTCCGAGGGCGCGCAATTAATAGGCTATATCGGTTATTTGGACGACGGGAACTGCCAATGCGGATTTACTATACGGTTTTATGGCGATGGTGAGTTATTAGACTTCCATGTCATGAATCCTTCTGAAATGTCTAGGCGAATATCTATTGACGTAGTTAATATAAGACAACTACGAATTTATGTTGAACCGTTTTGCAGAAGTTTATTACGAACCCATCGCGTCGCTTTCGCAGAAGGCCGACTGGGATAACCCCCCACACAAAGCGAATAGCTCCATTATCTTAAAACCGTGCCATGTGTGCGGTTTTTGTTGCGCCTACCTCTTTAACCATCACTCCAGCGAATGCCGTAACAGCCGCAAAAGCGAATCCTTTTTCAGGCCGGGTTGATAGTCCGGGTGTAGTTGCATAGTTGCTATATGGGCGTAGGGGGTGTTGGGGTGGTTTTTTATTAACCATTCATAAA
>Ga0209755_10004885_pt1 | contig 15553 bp, 12 predicted proteins | sample TergutCo191P1_FD_187301 | JGI IMG/M metagenome (GOLD analysis project Ga0209755, IMG submission 187301) | Cornitermes sp. P1 segment gut microbial communities from Petit-Saut dam, French Guiana - Co191P1 (SPAdes) (version 2) | ecosystem: Host-associated > Arthropoda: Insects > Digestive system... | reverse complement strand
TGGACAGATACTGCAACAGTTTGGAGAACCTACGAGTCTCATGCAAGGAAGACAAAGGGTGACCACATTACTGTTTATTTGGTCTGAGATTTAATAACAAACCTATCACAAGAGTATACATTACACAAAAATAGATACAATAATCTGGTACAAATTGATACTGGAAACTGACAAACTTTTACCATTCACATTTCTGTGTAGTATTTACAACAGAGAGACAGTACGTCATGCCTGCCAGACAAATTCTTCACCAGCAACTGGTAATGTAATTCAGCCAAGGGCAGCTCTCCCTTCCTACTACCAGCATACAAGTTACAAGACAAAAGGTTCCTTTTCTAACATTTAACTCCATATACTCCATATACTAAACACTATATTACTGGCAGCGGCCATATAAGCAATTTCCCAATCTAATTGAAGGGATTGGTGTTAAGTTCCAATGCAAAATAGCTTGCACACATTTCCATCTTAATCCACAAAAGTTCAAAATGGTGGAGGATTCTGCATGTTCATAAGGGAATAAACACAGCTCTTATCTTTCCACACGTGGCACTAGTGCATCTTGTTTATGTTACAGGTGTAAGTGGACCTGTGATGCATTGCAGACTGACACTGAAGGGACTGTTGCCTGTAACCTGCACTTGGTGGCTCTTCATCAGACAGATTTACAATAGTGGAAAGTTTTTGCATGTAGTTGAAATGCAAGAAACATGTAAGTCTGTCTTTTCTAATGTCATTAAAGAGAACTCAAAATACAATGACCCTCTTACTTAACCTGAATTTTAACCAGAGTTTGATGGCAAGGAACAGGTATATTTATTTGCATTGTCTGTAGGATTATCAATGAATTGGGGTATTAAAAAGTATGGTAATGTCCACAAACTTATGATTATGGATACAAGCTGCAGAACAGATCAGTTTAAAAGCCTACCATTAGCATGCTCTTTTGCTACAATATAGCCACATACATTGTTGCCACAACGCTTACATAGATTTTAATATCAATAGCCATTCCACCCCGACTTCAAAATAATACAATTACCTGTTCAATCAGATGTAAATAAAATATGTTTACCAGTCCAATGTATGCTAGCTATTCAGTGTAAACTACTACCCAGGGGTACATAAATTTTCCAAAAATCTAGCGGCCATCTCAAAATTCTAGGCACCAGAAGGGTGACATTAAGCAAGTTCCAGGCTAAAAACCCACAAACATTAGGCACCAAAAAACACAATTGAGTTACTCGTGCTACCTGGCACCCAGAAATTATACAACCCTGTTATTGCCAAGGATTTTTAGAAGCCTCTGCACTGAAACACAGTGTAATGTATGCATTGTATGTTATGTTCTTTCACTCACTTTGAATTTAGGGTACTCGTTCATATAGATGGTGACCATCCCTACATAAGGCAGGAACCCTCGTGCACGCCCAACCACATCTTTCTTGGTGAGCCACAGCTGTCCAGGTGCATATAGTCCCCGATCATCGACACTATTGTTGTCACCCTTGGTCAGGAACTTTACTGTGCCATTCACCCTGCAAGTTATTTCCACAGTATGCAATAAAACTCTGCCTCTCTATTCATGTTTCACACCACACTACCAAACTGTTTATGCTATAAATTTCACAAGTGCTCTCTGCTATGTTCCTTCTAAACCAAGTATTAACATACATATAACACATCTTTATGACAGCTACATCTGATGCTATACTATGGCAATGAATACTATTATATACTATGTTTACCCCTGTACATTGGTAACATTGAAAGAATGACAGACTGTTTGATTCTAGTCACATACTTACAATTAAGGCAGCCTGCATGGTCTACTACATTGAGTCTCACACAGAAAATTATAAGGTTCAAGCAAATAACTTAACAGTTATATGAACATAGTGAACAGTGGATAAGACAACCCCTTGTTACTTGCACACGTGGTTTGCAATAACACAATAAATAAACCACAACATTTAGACCTGGTATAATAACTGTCTCAGTAAGGTTACGAAGGGATAACACACAGATTTCAACTTACTTCTCATGAAGTTTGAGCACTCGATGTACAATAGGGATGTCTCGTCCTTCCACTTTAAACACAACAATCTCACCAACCCTTACTGGCTCTTCCTTATAGTTTGTCAGAAAAAGCAAATCTCCACGATGGAAAGCTGGCTCCATACTACCACTATATAAACAAAAGACTCAGAAAAGCCCTTAGCAATATTTTAAAACAAATCATAGTAAGTGGTGCATATTTCAAGATTGTGGTTTATGTTTTATGCTTTACAAACATAACTTTACAGTTCACTTGATAGTCAGTGACCAACTGGAAAGCAAATGCTGTGAAAAATGCTTCAATGATGCATACAAACCTTAGAACAACAACAATTGGACTCTCACTGCCTGTTACAACCATAAGGCCCTTCCATATCATTAGAGCTGATGAAACTATCATTCCAAAACTCAGAACTTGATACAGGAACTGAAAACAGAACGTAATCAATACACCAACAGTTGTAGTTGTCCAGAATTCCGTTAATCTGGGATTCGTTGACCAAGTGAAGCAGGGTCATATCCCAGAATAACGGAACCCTCAGCTATACCGCCGCCAAGACCTCGGAACTCGTAAATTTAGTTTTTTCTTTTAATTACATTAAAAATTGTAACAAGCATGTCCACATGTCTGTATGAAGAAATCCGTAACTAGGGATTATACCTGGCGTTTATTCATACGCTTGACATCATCGAAAAGATTCTGAAACATATTTATGGTTATTCCTAAAAGTATGTGATGACTTTTCGCTGACTTTCACACCTTGCAGATCACAACACCTATTCCATACAACACACCACACAGAACGCTCCACGTCAGAGACAAACCCTACGGAGGTAACTGTGCCCCTGTTCACGGTCAACATGCAAACAGATGTGCACTTGTTTTACACTCGGCTGGTTTCCATGAATTCTGCATATGTATGACCAGCACTGCTGCGCACTCAGGGGCACCAACGTGTACACGATAAAATTCTGAGTATGGAGGGAATTACAGAAATAAACGTTTTGATGGAGGTGGAAAATAATGACTAATAAAGAGTAATCAAATCAGGTATGAACTGACTGTTTCGTTCAAAACAGCCAGCCACCTCATTCATACAGTCAAATTTATAAGTGACAGAGTGCCGTATTGTACGATCGTACATACCACGTGGTTCGCATGGGGATTGTATGATTGTGTGCCTAAAGCTATTCGACACTATTACTGTATATGCGATTAGAGGCAGTTAGGTCGTATTTAATAGTAAATTTAGCTTTGCCACTATCCTTCTCTATTGAAACATTCAACGCTTCACCATCACAGTGATATTTGTTTAAAAAGGTATGATGATTAGTGAATGAAGTGCATAACGTTCATGATTTTGAGCATTCGAGATTTTGTTGTAAGCAGTAATAATGTGACATTTGCTTTCATAGTCCAACTCAGTGTATTTCTTTATGGTCGCGCTCAGTATGGCAGCTTTAGCAAACAGAAAGCCTCAATCCGCCACGACATTACGCAAGAGCTGCTGTACTCAGGACAGCGATAAAAGAAATACAAAATATGTGGTAAGGTGTGTAGACTTTTATCACATATTAGACATGCCTGACCTATGCTGGCACATTAAAGTGCTTGGTTCTTCAGGTTTATGGTGGAGACCAAGCACTCAAATTCATTATAAGGTGATGATATGCTATAATTCGTAGTTGGCTTGCACCGGTTCCAATGAATCGTTGCAGCTATAATTTAGAACTCCGCCCAGCAGAATTCCTGCTTATTTATTTGGCGTTAGTCTGTGATAAAACCTGTTATCCTAGTTTTGTAAGAGAAATGGTACATTGGTGGTAGCGTGCACGAGACGCGGTACTGTGTATTTTGATTTACGTAGTACCTTTTAAAAGAAGGATAGCTTTCAACCGCCACTTCCTGTTAGATTGTATCACGCAAGGTGTATACCACGAGACTTTTGTGCCCGAATTGCATCCCATGTAAAAAATCTGTACTCTTTTCGGGTCAAAACGAGTCATGACGACCTCCAGCAAGCTTCTGAATTGTCCAGACATTTTTGCTCCCAAGGCAGCTATTGACTGTAAAAGGTCCATGACTACTATTCTCTACATTGTGCACAAACCGAAGGCCATGCCCGATGGTATCGATTCCAAGATTTTTGAATTCAAAATTAGTACTGGGAAATATAAATTGTTGGCATTCCTGATAAAGCAGGAACACCAACCGCAAGGCAGAAAAAGATGTTTGAAAAGTTGAAGGCGCGACTGGGTAGAAGGAAATTGTATTTGTTAATAAATGAGAAAAAGTGGCCAATGTGCGGTGTGAGTGGATAAGATTAATAATAATTATATAGGCGAACTTACCTTCAAAAGCATTTCTGCAAGTCAGTGTGTGCTTATTCCGTGTTTACATTGTGATAGCCATCAGTTTCGTGGATTTCACGGTGAGAAGCGAAAGTAGGGTTATCTTGACGAGTTGGATGTTTGTATACGCAAATTTGTAGGGTGAAATGATAACTATGTTTCTGTCTCTGCTGACTGCTATGGTCTGGTATTTACGGCCTTTAATGAAGTGGTTTCTGAGAAAAACGACAAAGTTATGTGAATTACAAAGGGTATGTTACGGCGAAAAACCTGGTGCTCCAAGATCTCTTGGCGTCGAGAAGTCACTACTTCAGTCGAGATCCGGTGATATAAAGAACTTAACTGTGTTCTTGGATAGTGTTAGTGATGGCAGGAAATTTACAGACACGAATAAAGATAACTTAGTTCAGTATTCCATATATGTCGTTTTGAGGGTGAAAGGAATCGATCCACAAATCCATCCCCAATTTTCTAAATCTTTCGCAAAGTGTATTGAACATATCTGGGGATATCGCCAGTTGATTCAAGAAGCCGAAGCTCTTCGGACTACTCCATATGATGCTGATAATGAGGACCATGAAAATAAATTGCTCACTTTATGGAAGCTTCTGATGCCATCTGTTCAGCTTGAATCTAGAGTCACAAAACAATGGCAAGAAATTGGTTTTCAAGGTGATGATCCGAAGACAGACTTCAGGGGCATGGGTTTATTAGGACTAGAAAATTTGGTGTATTTTGCACAGGAGTATCCTGGTCCTTCCAGTCACGTACTGTCACATTCCCATCACCCTCAGTATGGCTATGCATTTGCAGTTGTAGGCATAAATCTAACCAGCATGGCTTATCACATGCTGAAGGATGGATGTGCAAAAACTCATGTTTATAATGTTTCACGAGATTTGCCATCTATGAAAGTCTTTCATCAGTTTTATTGCTACTTGTTCTATGAGTTTGACAGGTTTTGGATTGAAGCAAAGCCTCGTAATGTAATGGATTTTTCATATATAAAAGAGAAATTTGAGAACCGAGTTCGTATATCTCTTGCCAATCCTACTTCCGCATTTAGGATAAACATAGCCATTGATAATATATAAACAATCCAGTGATGACAATTTGTTACTAGTGCAGTAGAATTTAATTATGTAATGCTGGATGTATGCTGAACAGTAGACATTGAATCAAAGCTACCAGTATTAGGTGTTACAATCTTACAGTATTCCACACTTGCTGAAGAGTGCATAATGGGGCAAGGCTACCAACATTCAAGTTTAAATTAATTATGTATGTGTCTGTTCCTGCTTCTCATTGTTATTGATACTAATGGTCAGTTTGATCCACACAGGGACCAACATTTCAAGAGGTACTAATGACTAATGTATTCCTGAATTTGTAGAAGTGTCTTATGTGTTAGATGTCCATTTTGTTGAGGTGTTGAAATGCCACTGTTTGTGTCATCCAAAGCAGAAGAATAGCTTATTACTACCTGAAGAGTCATGTGTGTAAATATTGCACTGTGGCATGGTAGCTCTTAAAAGCCTTTGGTTCCAAGTTGTGATGCTGCAAGTGGAAAATGTGTCCTCACAGAGGCTAGCAATGATATAGTATTTGGATGTAATCCTGTTCTCCACTCACCAGCATTTGTCACAGAAGTTGTAACACACGTTTAAATTGAGTAGTGTTTGTAGGATGTTTTATGTTGAGCAACTTCTTTTTGGTGTTAGACTTTACTATTACAAACTGAAATTTTCAACTTATGTAATATTCGTATGTAATCCATGGTTGTATTTGAGAATGCATTTGGTTCACTTTACATCACATCAGTATTATGTTGTTAGTAACTCAACTTGCATTTGACCTGTACAAAAACCTAATGTAATTTCTGTTATAGCCTGTCTCTAAACTTGGATTAATTGGGGTAATATGAAAGCATTTTGGTTACAAGGAAGTATACAGAGTGTTCCAAAATTCAGTTAACCATGTTTTAGTGTACATATTACTGACTGGTCAGCTGACTTTTGGATACCTCTGTATTTATATTTACTAGCACAACCAGAATATTGTGCAAATAAATGCAACATAATTGTCAAGCCATTGCATCACCAATAGCTGATCAGTTGGTCTAAAAATTTCCTGCCTTCTAGGGAACCAGAAAGTTTATTATTGTGTTCACAAGAGCCTGTTCCTGTTGCAAAAGACAGTTGGGTACTGCAGGGATAGCAATCCAGTAGTTACTAGAATTCAATGGTTGGTCTGCTGGGCTAAGTTCCTATGCTGTTCTGTTTGTTCAGAGTGTGGGTAATGAAGGTTAAAAGCTGGAGATCAATTATGTGTCAGTTCTAGAACAGCATGTTTGTCACAAGAATCAATCCTTTGTGTTTAGGGGTGAAGGTAATGAACCCTGTAACAACTTTGAAGTAGAGTAATGTAGATAGTCATTGAGGATGACATGAATTAAGCAAGAAAATTCTTATGAAAAATGGGTTTGAAGTTTAAAAAGGCTTTTTGATATTCCAGTAAAATTGTATTATCATTGTCACACAGAATGCGAAAAATTAAATTCAAATAATGGAATTATAACAGGTAGTGCAAATAGTTACTGCTGAGCTGAACAGTTAGAAACAAACAAATGATGCAAAACACATCACGCAGACTTACTTGTATTTATTATATAACTTACGAATATCAAAAAGTTTCCATGCCATCACTTGTGCACCATCATTTGGGACAGACCTTATGTGAATGAGAGAAGTGTAGTGGAAATAATTGAAGCTGTTCTCCAAAATAATTGTCAGTGTGTTGGTTCATTCAGCCTGTCTGTAAAGCTTTCTTAATTTCTGTGTATAGGGTTGATACTCCTAACACGCATGGTGAGATTTAAATACTTGTAAATATCCAACATGAATATAAGCAGAACCATTCAGACATTAGAGCAGTGCATGTGGACTTATAATACCTGTAAAGGTATGTCAGGTCATGGAGAAAGGGGCCTGGAACATACATATATATCTTTAAAAATCTCAAAATTGATTCTGTGCACACCTGTCGTGTATTGTCCAGCATGTTAGATAATTGCACTGCATTATTGTACAAAGACGTTTTAAAATTCATTGCGCGGTCATTATGAGAGATCATAGTTTTGAGGTGTTGGCACTTCCGATGCAATGTAGCGTAACTGTGAGTGCACAGGGGTAGGCAATTTGTTTTATGCGGAGGTCATAGAAGTTTTGGACAGACTGCAGGCTGGAAGGCTTTGTAAGAATTCAACGTTATTACTTATCTGCACTTACTTACTACACTTCTGTCTGTATATCACAATAAAGGACTGGCACATAAACCATTTACTTTTAAAATGAAATGGCACAGTGATATTTTACATTCCTAATTTCACAGTGAAAATTTATGTTTGTGTTTAATGTTTATTAATCACTGGACACCACATTACATGTTATTTTATTTTTAAAAAAGCACATAACTGAAGTTCCCTTTACTGTTTTGTTGCAATCGTATTCAGAGGTTTTCCAGTACTCGTTGTGTCTTTAGCTATGGGATCAATGAAATTGCTTACTATATTCCTTGCTGGAGGTTATTGATTTTTCTAGGCCTAGTGGTGTACACTTCATTCGTAGTGAATTCCCACAGAAGGTAATCACGTGCAGATGAATCAGGTGAACATGATTGTCATTCAATGGAATAATGCAGTGTGGAAGCATTTTTGGACACCACATTCATGCCAGCCATCATTGTGTGAGCACCTGTGCCATCTTGTTGGAGCCACGGGATGTTACTGTTACTCTAGCATGTGCATTGCCTTCAAACAAATACGAGCCTATGACCCAAAGCCACTCTTCTCAAAATACATCCTTTCAGGAAAGTATTTTTGGCCATTGGTCACCTGAATAATTTCATTGATACAAATTAACAAACATTATATGCCTAGAGAACATAATGTGGTAATTTTATTAGTTGAGAAAATGTTTACAAACTGCAACTCATCAGATATATTTTTTTTTATTGTTATGCCGTGCAATAGAATTGGATATATAACTTATTAAACCAACTATTTGCACTAGTGTCTTTTTGTTGTAAAATCTTTTACACTTTAAAACTATTTACACTTATTAAAACATTAAAATTAATTACTCCAACATGTTTCGGTCCCACTGGACTATCATCAGGGAGCACGTTGATCCTAGCCAAAGTTACCACTGATCGCTAATTTTTATGTTACACTTTGGTGCTGCGGAAGCATGCTGCTGCAGCACCAAAGTGTAACATAAAAATTAGTGATCAGTGGTAACTTTGGCTAGGATCGACGTGCTCCCTGATGATGGTTCAGTGGCTCCAAAACATGTTGGAGTTATTCATTTTAATAAGTTTAAATAGTTTTAAAGTGTAAAAGATTTTAAAACAAAAAAACACTAGTGCAAATAGTTGGTTTAATAAGTTATACATCAGATATATTTCTCAAAACCGCACACAACATATAAGACAAATAAACAGGCAACATAAAAATGAATAAACGGACAACATATTTTATCTGATGGAGCCATCATCAAGTCCTTATCAAGAACATTAAAAAGATACTTGACACTGCAGTGTTCTTGATATGGTCCTGAGAACGGCTTGATCAGGCACAACATGTTGCCTGTTTTGTCCTATCTTATATGAGAAACATATCTTTCACTGAGAACACAGCAGGGATGTGTCATGTCAATAAAATAACTCATCACTTTTATGACAGCACACATTAAACAAAATATTTGTGTTTTCTCAGGTTTAGTAAGGCATACTACCTTGTCATTCAGCTGTACTTTTAACAAAACTTATTGTTTGTAAATAACAGCCGTGTGGGGAATTCAGTACCCCCCCTGCTTTTGATATATGTGTACACAAGTGCAGCCCTCAGACAAGTCCTTAACAAATTTTGTGGCCCTCCTGTGGGTTGAATTCGGCCAGCCCTGACCTTAAGCATGCTGTCCCACATTAGTCACTCCCTCACTCTAAGGAGAACACTGGGCAGGTAAACCTGACAGTGAGAGTAACGCCTCCTTCTTACGTGAAAATGTTACGTGACTTCCTGTAACCAGAGTTACTTCATCACGGAATTCATTCCTGTATCATATGGTTCCAATAAAATGGAGTGATTGCTCGTGCAATGAGAACATGAGTGAATGTGGTGTGAGAAACCTGTCCATAACATGCTATTTTGCAGAATGATAAAGTCCAGTGGCCTGGATGTTCAGCAGATTCATCTGCAGGTGGGGTACCTTGTAAGTAAAGTGACCACCTATAGGCCTGGAATAATAAATGGCCTCAAGCAAAGCAACCCCAGTGCTTGAGAAATGGCAGAAGGCGTTTCAATGGTATACTTTTTAAAAAATTTAAAAAAATGTAATTTCCAGTGGTAGAAGGTACAAAAGTCCCTGTACGGTTCTAGACAGGCTTTGAGGGTAACAGGAGGTTGAGTTTCCCAGATTTCAAGACATTCAGCACATGGAGGTGGTAAGGTTGTGAACTGTACACACTGGCCTCCTTTATCCCCTAGGAAATATTCCTGGTACTCATTTCTGTTAGAAGCTGAAGGGACCTCAGGGCCATAGTGTGGCCAGAGGGTTATGTCAATGAAAAATTCCAATGACACCATCGGGGATCGAACCTGTGACCTTGTGGCTTGTAACGCAGTGGCTCAACCAACTGCGCCACTGCCTGCCACCAATCTCCAGTGGTAGTAAATGTTAAATAAGAACATAAACTTTCAGTCTGAGAATTTTCACATGTACATGCCATATCCTGTACCTAAGAATTTTCTCACACTTGTACCAGAAATGCAAACAGTAACCTATGTACGAGGGTCATCCAGAAAGTAAAGACTATTTGGCTATGTAGAAAAATAAACAATAAAAATAAATTTAATATGTCTCTGTTACAGACTCTAAGGTATTTTTCTACATAGTCACCATCAACTTTCAGGCATCTGTCATAGCGTGTGACGAGTTTTTGTATGCCTTGATCATAGACCTCCGCCACCAGTCCACTACTCCTTGATGGCATCCTTCTCTTCTGCATTGCTTTTGAAGCGTCTGCCACTCAAAAATTCCTTCAGTGTTTGGAACAAGTGAAAATCACTTGGGGCCAAGTCTGGACTATGTGCTGGATGCTAGAGTGTTGACCTGTGTGAGTGCTGTGCCCAAACGGTATTTATTGTCTGGACAACCTTCATAATTACTTTTAGGCTGACTAGGGAATCAAACTTTCATTTTCTGTCAAAAGATATTTTTATGCATTTTATTTATTTTTGTCAGTATAGTATTTTCTTTGTACTATATACAAGGGATTGTGGGCCAGGTAGCTCAGTCAGTATAGCGACTGACTACGGGCTGGACGGTCTGGGATCGAATCCAGGTGGGGACGAGATTTTCTGCCCGTCCAGACTGGCTCTGGGGCCCACCCAGCCTCCTGTAAAATGGGTACCAGGTCTATCCCAGGGGTTAAGTGTGGCCGGGGTGTGCTGCTGACCACTCGCCCCCTTCTAGTGCCGCAGTCATGGAAGAGTAGAGCTATATCTCTACCCACCCTCTGGGCCACACCGGGCCTGTAACGGGATCACTTTACTTTTACCATTTGTATACTAGGGATTAATTAGTGAAGATATCTGAATTTTGCATGACCCAGGCATAGATTTTCTGAGCTGTGTACCATAGTTTACCTACCCCAGGTGTAAACAGGCTGTTGTATTTGTGCCCAATACTATGATGGTGATTGTATTTTTGCTACTACTGGTGTTATTGCTATCATTAGTCATGCTGATGTTCTCTGAATATTGTGACAAGCCTGTAACAATTTTTCTATATCACTGCCACCCTTTGACAGATATGAATGACTTTGTTTACATAAATGCTGTATATCTGGTTATCAGTGTGGAATTCTTTGTAACTTGATTTCCTGTAGTAAGTTTTGTCAGTGCTGAGTGATGTCACTGTGTTGGGAGATGTGGAGGGGGCGAGTGTAGTAAGTGTACTATTATGGTTAAAATGATATTGGGAGAGTGGATATCATCATTGAGGGATTTCATGCTTTTTTGTCAGTATTTCTGTGCAAAATATGGGACAGCAGTTTGAATAGTAATGACCATCTGAATTCATGCTCTACCACTGTTCCTCATCAACTTGCCATTTCTTACATATTACTATGAAGTATCTTCAGTGGATGTCACAACTTCAAATATAGTTAAACAGAACAGCATGACAGTGTGTAGTCTGGCAAGGAAGTACCAGCAGTTTGGAGAAACATGCTGATCCCATGTTCACTGTAGACATCAACAGTCGATGAAGCATTTGTACAAATAAACGTGAACTTTGGTTTGCAATAAGTCTTGTTTGAGCAACACTAAAATATGTTGAAATTGGATATAAATAGCTTGCTATTTGGAGAAGTCTGCTGGTTACCACATGCTTCTTTCGTAATCCAGTAAGATTACTGATCACTTTAACTGACCAGTGAGCAACAAAGATTGGTACATGTCTTGAAGTTACTCATTCCGTGCATTCTGCGTAACATTCGTTTATAAAACAAATTCAATGCACAGGTTATAAACATACATAAAAGTATAGTTTTTCACCATTGCTACGTGTTTTGACACATCTGTGCCATCCTCAGGGGGTTCACACCCAAACTTAAATTTTCCAGGAAAATAATTGCATCTTATGGCTCAAAAGTTTGTCGGTGGGTCTTATCTTCTGGAACTTTTATACGTCAATCATTCATCCACTGACCAACACCTTTGTTGAGACGTTTTATATGCAGGTAAACAGACTATAGCTGAATTTTTATGTATGTTGCTCAAGAGACACCTTTCTTCATTGATTGGTCAGTTAAATCAGTGGTATTGACTTCTCATCTAAAAAGCTATTTGTGTCAACTGCATATGTATTTTAGTGTTTCAGAAATAAGGTTTGTTCAGAACAAAAACGCACCTTCACTCTCAAGTATACTTCATGAACTTCCTGATTCCATGAACAAGAAGACCTGGTAAATGGAGTAAGGGCACCTGTGATGAACTTAAGTTTCTACAAGCAGGAATTCTGTGAATAGTGTGATTTTATTCAGTTGCATGGGTAAAGTAAGGTTGCACAAAATTTTTAAATAGTGGGAAAAGTGCCAGTTCATAACGCCATAATGCATTGTTAATACAGTGTAAGGACATCAAATACCCAAAATGTGGGATTATTATTATTATCACCATCAATGACATGTACTCATCCCTTGCTTTTCGTGGGTGGTTGGGTTCCAAGACGCGCCGCAAAAAGCAAAAACTCCCGAATAATTGGACGTCCCCCAAACAATGGTTTGGTATTTTTTAGTGCTTTTCTTTGTAGAAACTTTGTGATGGGAGCTACCCCCCTCCTCCCTCTCTCCCCCTGTTCTACTTGTTGAATATCATGCGTTTTGGCTCCAAGGTTCGTTCGAGTTGTTGAAGAGTTTTGATGCCTCTGTCAGTTTAAGGGTTCGTGTAATGTAATTTTATTATTGGGGCGACGCTGTGACTTAACGCAACCGCGAAGTACGAACCCACAAAGAGCGAGGGATGAGTGTGTTAACTCTGTTCGAAACCATAGGTGTTATCTCTCGTATTAGTTTTGCCATACATCGGCGCCTAGGTCGTTAATGTGTATTGATGTATCGTAGAAAGCGGTTTTTGTGTGCACATTTAACCTGTAGTTTTGTCAGTATATTATTCTTTGAGTAAATTATTCAAATTGCCCTATAAATGTCACGGTCTTGTTTTGTTCGTGCTGCCCTCTGGCAGTCGAGTTGCAAATGCTTGTGTACTATGGTTGTAACTAACATGCGAAGTCGTCCATTTCCGCTCAAGAGTAATGTACTGCTGTTCGAGCCAGTTGACATGAACTAAGTATGGCGTCTGGGTACGACAACGGTAGTGGTGTAGCTGGCACTGTTGGCACTGAACAAACAGGTGAAGATTCATCAGAAAGCGATGGCGAAACCGAACCGGCTAAATCGTTTCATCGCAGATTATCCACGAACAGGGAGATCAAGTGTGCTGTAAGTTTTGTTTGTAGAATTTATATCGTTCATATACTCGCCGGTTCTGTTGTGGTTAGAGCGAAAGAGGCGTGGTCTTTGTTTACATGCAACAGGGTTCGTGACTCCTTGCTGTTTGTTGACTGCGCTGCACGTTCAGGGTTTTACGACACCTCGTCAGATTGCATGCACACTATTGTATCATTTATAAAATAATTTTATTTGTGTTTGAATAGCGACAATTGATACCATATAACAGACCGTTTCTTATATGATGTGTGTAGGTTGAAACGTTTCAAACTCACTTCAGGTGTTTCGTGTTGTTAGAAAAAAAGTCTATGAATTTGAGTCAATTACAATACATTTTTAGAGTTAACATTTCATATAACAAGGTGTGCATTACACATCATAGCTGTAAAATACAGATTCTGCTAGTTCTAAATAAACTGCATGGGGAACGGACAGACAAAATTCACCTGGGATGCAGGCGGTGCAAGGCACCGGGACCGCATGGGGGGTTGAGGGCTCGTGAAGATGCGAGCTGTCTGATGTGTGTGTGTGTGTGTGTGTGTGTGCGCGCGCGCGCGCGTCATACGTGTACAATTATATATTTATTTCTCAACTTCCGCACCTTCTGCTGTCGCACGTAACGGTACGATCCTAGCCAGTTTTATTTAGGTGAACTAATTTGTGCAGCAAGTGTCACATATTTGTAACTGAAGAAAGCTTCTTGGACTGGGACCCAGGTGAATACTTGCAACTCGTTTCTGGTCATTGGTCCCCATTTGATAGTTCCGCAGATAGACAGCAATTTGGATGCGTTTAAATCCTGTTCGTATTTCAACAGGTAGGGGGTAGAAGTCTTGTGCTGCTGTACTAGAAGAGGGAGAAGCGTTTTATTTATTGACGCTGTCAGCCGACAAAAACATCTCAGTTTTAAAGATATACGCGACGAAGTGGCCAGCGACTAACCGTCTCGCATGGCCTTTAAAACTAGAAAAAAACAGTAATAATATGTGACCGCGTATATGTCCAGCGCTGTCTGGTGTCTGAAGAAGCATTGTGTAGTTTGAAGGTTTCCAGGCTTCTCCCACATGTCCTGATATAAGTAGTGTTAAGATGAAGATGATTATGGAACAATGGTGGACTGACACGGAAATGCCGAAGACCCATTGCCACTTTGTCAACCGCAGATCTTACACGGACTAGAGGGGACCAAACTTGCGCGTTCGCGGAACTGCATTATATATGAAAATGCCGTTCGTACCACGTAGAGAACACAGTGGGCCTTCTTTAGAAAGGGATATAATGACCATTTTGTGCGAGATTCATGTGGAACGCATACAGCAAATATGCTTTACTGGTTAAAATGTAGAACTGTATTTTGAGATTTGGCGGTATTTGCAGCAATTGCAAGGCTCTGAAGGATTAAATAATCTTTTACCTAATAGCAAAAATGTTACCATAAAAGTGGCGACTACATTATAGAAGCAAACAAACGGGTGAAAATTAAGCCTATCAGAATTACTAAAACTGAATTTGCTTATTTCAAGTGAAGTAATGTAGATAAAAGTGGGTTAACCAAGCGGTAATAATGACTGTGATAAGCATAAAGAAGCAGGTTGTTACAGTAATGGTGAAGGTATAGATGAATCTAAAGATACAGGCTGTCCATGCCATAATGGTGGTGTAAGGAGAAGTGAAGGAATGGGTTGCACAAGTAATAATGATAGTGCAGAACAAAGGAATGTAGCAGATTGTGAAAATACAAATTTGAAATACAGCTATGACAGAAAATTGGATGTTGCATTTTAGTCAGATGCGACTGTAGACATAACTACAGAATTCATGAGGAAGGGCTGAAATATCACAGGTGTATGCAATAATGTCATCTGACACAGGAGACATTCCTGAAAAATCAGAAACAGTTATATGAAAAGTAAATCATATGATGGGGATTGTGTAGACTGAAAGGGATGTTATACAGGGATTTAAATTAGGGATGGTCAGTGCTCTGTAGAAACTTTTAATTAAGAGAAAACAGGTTGGTGCTGCCTAGGAGTTGGTCAGTGTTACAGGACAGTTATCCAGGGATTTAAAG